>Ga0126336_10001934_pt1 | contig 11417 bp, 6 predicted proteins | sample SidCmetagenome_FD_92530 | JGI IMG/M metagenome (GOLD analysis project Ga0126336, IMG submission 92530) | Coral microbial communities from El Islote,Puerto Morelos, Mexico - Siderastrea C C metagenome | ecosystem: Host-associated > Invertebrates > Cnidaria > Coral | place: El Islote,Puerto... | reverse complement strand
TAGTGCACTCTGGACGCTTAAATTTAGCAAATGCCTGGATTCCATATTGAACACGTAATGCTGAAATATCTAATAAAACACAGTTATGGTTGTGGTCAAAGAAGTAATTAACACTTTATGATGTTAGCAGGGGCCGTAGCAATTGTTGCAAAAGCACAATCTCCCGGCAAAGGCGGCAACATTTTCTCCCTGAAAAATTGACAAATCTAGTTTCTTTGAGAAGGCTATTTACTGCCTGCATTCTGGGAGGTCATCTGCAACTAAAACATGTAGGCTTTGGACACAGATTCTAAGAGGATTTATCAAAAAATTTGGACAAACGAAATGTATCCCATGCAAGGACACGACTTTAGAAACAATCACAAGAACAGTCATTGCAGGGGAATGATAAATATCATCCTTCTCTGGTTGCGCTTGGCATAGTCGGCAATAATTGCATCATAATCCAGAGCTACGTCCTTGTGAATAAAGAGCAGCAACAGTGCGTTGAGGCGGTCTTCCCCCATGCTGCTTCTAAAAACACTTTTTGCAAGGCGCAGTGATGAGTTGCTACGTTCCACAGTTGCACTTGTGACAAGGGCGATCATCAGGAGCCGCAGAAAATATTATCTAAAGTAACAAGCAAGAAGTACCATCCGACAGACGTTGTTTACAAAAGAAAAAAAAATTTCCGGACAAAAGGGGGGGCCGCGGCCCCCTCGGCCCATCCCTAAATTCGCCCCTGAACACTCTTGTCAATATAATAATAAGCCATACTTAGTTTTACGGCGATATATCACCTTTCTGACCCACGGAAATGTTGGTTGCCAAAATGGCCCTCCCTGTCACAGTTGCTTTGAAACTGAAAAACACAAAAAATGGCAGTCGGAAGACTGAATTACTATTGAATAAAAATTACAATATATATAAATATCAAAGGGGAGTAATAATAAATTAACTACTACTTAAAAACACTCTATGGATAACTAAGTATAACTAAGTATGACTATGTAAAAACCCATTAAAGACACTATAAGACACTATTAACAATACAAAGCTTAAAATAAGTATAAAATATAGCAAGCATTTACAGTGTTGTCTGTGCCGCACAAAGGGGTATGGAAGATTTCAGATATCCTTAGGTTTGCTAGCGCTTTCGATAGCTGCTCGTTGACCTTTGTACATACGTTTTGAAGCTTAACCCAGATCAGAGTCGGTCCAGGCGTTGGGGAACAAGTTGTATCCGAGAATGGGTAATTGAGTGAAAGTGGTCATCGTTAAATAGGAGTTCAAGTAAAAACTGAGCTCAGAGGAGAACTGTTTCTGAGTCGCGATTAAGTGCATACTGAGATTATAGAGGCATCGTTCGTTACTTTTAGGGTGACGTGTGGGTGTTAATAAATCTGACAAAAACAAAAATGTACCTGATGCATAACTTTATTTAGGAAATTAAATACAATGATAAATATCCAAAAATCCTCCCATACCAAATGACATGTTCTACCGATCCCTATTAGCAGAGTCAGTCCTACTAGGTCATTAAAAAAGCACCAAACAAACCAGCAAACAGGCAACAAAAACACTACAGTTTGTGTAAAAAAACTAATCGGGGAGTCGATGATGCATTTTTAACTGGATTCCTTTGAAATTCCCTCACCAAATTACCGTTCTATATTGAGTTCACGATTTATAAATGACGAGAACATGATGTCTTGCATTTCGGAGCCGGTAAAATCACAAACAGCACCACCGGAGAGTACTGGGAATTTTCGTCTGAGTTTCAATGGTTCTGCTTTTTATTTCAACGTTAGACGTCAGATACATCATGTACCCACACACACACTGTCTCCACAAACCATAATCAGTTTTGGCCCTTGGGGTCCCGCCTAACGACTTGAAATTTGATTCGATTGATTTAACTCCCCTCGATTTTATACCTCAGTACTGGGTTCTCTGATGAGAACAGATGGGAATTCAATTCTTGTGGCAGAGGGCTTGCCAGTAATGACCCAGTTGCTTACATATCACCACTTACGTATTTATAAAACCGTGTATTTCATCACACTTCAAGGTGCCCAACTTTACCTTTCAAATGTACATGAAAAAAGAGCACTTCAGTCTATGAAACAGAATTTAAAATTTATCTTCATTTTGGTGTCATATAAACAGCAGCAATTGTCCATGCTGCATATGTAAATAGCTATCAGATTTTTAGCAGCAAATTTCGAAGTTTTTTAGTTTATTTTTAGTTGTCATTCGTCTTGGCTTGGGGTACTGCTGTGATCTTGTTATCCAATTTGTTATCTAAAGTTATCACAACGTAATTTTACATCTGCCACCAAGCGAGAGAAAATATATAAATGTCGTCAGGCGAAGCAGTTTACGGGTAACGAAACGCCTCCGTTTTCAGTGAAACACGGCAAACCTTGCAGGTTTGATGTCTTTCCTTTAGAAAACTTTATCAATTTTTATATACAGAGCTCTTGCCTACAAGTGATTTGACACGAGGTCAACAACTTTATATTCTTACTGACGTCTAAGCAGGCAGAGAGCCGGAACCCGTTTCAGAGACACGCACCGAAATTCGTCACGATTCAAAAAGTTGATGGCTAAACATCGTTATCACAAAAAAGGCTGAAAATGAATATCGTTAACTTGCAGAAACGGGGACCATAACCTCCATTATCGACCCTTCGGGCGTTTTGGTAGGTTTGTTTCGTTGGCACGGGAGGAACCAAATACTTTCATCGTCCAATGAATTGCCTTGTTTTCTCGTACCTCAGTCACCACTCAAGAAATGGCTACAAAACTAAGCTGCCTTGTCATCAGATCGGAAAGGATGCTGTGATGAATGTGGTCCCTGAGATCAGAGATCGTGAACAGAGAATTGAATAAGCGGTGATTCTTTAAGATATAGCTGATAAGGTTCAGCGAAAGGCAAGAAAAGTGTGTTTAACTGACTGATAACTTTGATAAAAAGTTACTGAAATAACACGTCTCGGACGATACTGGAACATGCTTGTGTCCAAACGAAGGAAGCCAAAACAAAGGATCTCAACAGTTAAGTAAGTTGGAAGTTATGTTGTCTCGTAACAGACAAGCGTTTAATCAAGAAACAAAAGATCAGAGGAAACATCTTTCATGCTGGTAATAAGCTTGGAATTTGAAGGTTTTGACCTCGATCGAAAGCTTGAACAGGCAGAGCAAATATTTAAACATTTAATGTAAATCCGCGCAAGATAATTGACCCGGGCGGTCGCTCAAAAGAACATTCAGTAACCATCAAAAGCAAACAAGAGGTCATGAAACATGCTTTGAGTCGAGTATCACTATTCTGTAGTAATATAAACACTCTCTGGGTAAAAATATGGCGAAATTAGAAAAATCTCACCTGATGAACGAAGAAAATATAGTAAAATATAGAGAGCTGAGCGCAAAGTAGGCTCATTTCCTCGACTTCTTTAAGTTTAACGCATTTTTGCGAACCATAATTGCAAAGCTTTCCGATGAATTAATTAAACAGAGATAATGTCACCCTACTTAATATGTCTGTTTTCCAAAGATGAAATGCAGATGTTTACGTTTTGAAGAACAGCATTTCTGGTGTGTTCCTTACTTAATCCTGAATCTTCTTTCCGTGATTTCATAAGAGCGCGAAATCATGTTTTTAAACAACAAAATGACGATCGTTTTAAAAGCATCTCGGTAGACAAAATATCTTTGTTTCCGCCCCTTAAAGGTAGGCGCCCTTTTGTCCTTATATTAGTGAACTGCTGTACAAACGATAAAAACGTCAAAAACTTATTTCGTCGGAGACTCTAACGACAACATTTTAAAATTCATTAAGTTTCACAAAGCTCAAACAGAAATTCAACTCGCAAGAAAAATTCTTGACACAAGGAGTCCAGTTTAATCACACAAAAAGCACACCTAGCTATGCTCTGGGGATGTTTGTTTGATAGGAAAGGACTGATGTGTTTGTAAACTCGAGTATTTGTGCGTCGATTTAACATCAGATCTGCGTAAGATGCCACATTGCCCCAGGGTAACAGGTCGAGCGAGTGTGGCACGTTTGCCAGTTTGCTGTTGCTGTGATATACGAGTAGTTAGGCATAAGCAAAGCACTTTATAAGACATTCATTATTCAGTTGCTAAGATGGGCAGATGGTGGCAGATAACTAGATATTACTGACAAACCTGTCTCTTAAGAAACTGAATTTTTACATATATTTGTACGTTAGGATTCAAGAGGAAACTCAGTCGGAGCACGCGGACAACCCAGAAGCGGAACGTGCCGCCTTCAACGCGTCTAGCTCTACGGAACAGGCTCATCAACCAAGAAAAATGTCACGGTCTCGCTCGCGCCTCTTCGATTCCGATAACCCAGGCGAAACCAGGCTTTATTTGAACGTCGGCGGGCAAAAGCACGAGACATTTGTCAGTACTTTAGCAAGCATTCCCGACACACGCCTGGCATGGATTGCAGAGCGAGCAATGAAGGACCCAAGGCCGCTCGGACAAAAACGCGAGTTTTTCTTCGATCGGAACCCCGCGGTTTTCACACACATTCTGAACTTCTACCGCACGGGCAAACTTCACTGTCCAAGGGATGTATGCGGTCCGCTCTTTGAAGAAGAGCTGAATTTCTGGGGGCTGGACGAGAAGCAGATCGAGACGTGTTGTTGGGCTAAGTACGACGAACATCGTGACGCCGAGGAGAAGCTGCAAGGATTTTCTCGCGATGAAGATCAAGATTCCGAAGACTACGAAGACATCGACAGTGGTTCTGGTGATATCGAAATTCCGAGTAGTGGAAGTGAACTTTGCAATGAAACACGAAGGATTTCCGGACCGCGCACTAGATATCCCTGGCAAGCGCTCAAAAAGAAAGTCTGGAAAACTTTTGATGATCCCTACTCGTCGAAGTTTGCAAGGGTAAGTCTTTAAATATAATATAATCAAACATATAAGGTGTTTATATTTAATCCTTCGTAAAGCTTTCCCTTTATGGAAATCGTGTTGAAGTTAATAATGAACGTTTTTATTCGCTATTCACGATACAGAAATGAATATAAAGCATGTCCTGTCTTAACAACGAAGCCGCCGTTTCCCACATTTTATTCCAGTTCTTCTGGGTTCTTTCTCTAAAGTTATTAGTTTTCGTTCACTTACGATCCGCTAAATTTCCTCCATATGACCTTTTAACGCTTTTTTTTTATGAAAAGAGGAGAAAATTAAGGCAATGACCAAATTGATGTAGTACAGTGCTCATTTATTTTCGTCTCAGTTAAGATTATTTACATTCAAAACAAAGCATAAAAGTCGGTGTGTTGCGATAGAAGACTATCATGAGTGTTGTATCTTATTTGTTTTCTGTTCGTGCACGATTTAATGAACACTCCTGATTTAATTTTCTGTTGCGCTCAGTTGTGTCTGCTAATGGTGCTTGCACGGCTTTAATGGCTACGGTTTTGGTTTACATGTTTAATAAGTTTACGGAAAGAAAGCTCACACTAACAAAAACGTTTTGAAAGCGGACTCGCGCTGAACGCCAAAACAAAAGAGATATCTTTTAATATCGACGCGATGAAAAATAGAAAAGCGAGATAAGTGTATTGAGGAAAGTGTCAGCACCATCGAATGAAAAGTAACCGAACATTTGAATAGTGTCAACGGATGAATTTTCTTACTAATTTAGTCGTCGCAGTGTTTGTTCAATTTTCTATTTAGTTACGTCTTTTAATGAATGAAAACTCGTTCATTCTCTCACCGATTGGCTAAGCCCAGACTTGATGTCGACTATGAGAATACCGCTTCCGATTTCCCAGTTGAAAATGAATCGCCTCTTTCCCTGAACTTAACAGCAAAAGATAGTGAATTACGACAACTCGACCACGCATTGATTAGAAAGGCAAATTTCGTAGATTCGTATCGATAAGAGCGAAACAGAGTATTTTGAATTGTGTTTCAAGTATTCTCTTTTTCCCATCAAAATATAAAGATGCATTAATCAATTTAAAGTGAAGGATAATATTCCAGGTTTCTGTCTTAAGTGAATTGTTATATTCTTTTCTTTACTGTATTAATACGAAAACAGGTGAAACCGCACGTTTGCATATAAATGCCTCGCCGTATTGCTGGAGATGAAAATCTTTTGTTAATGTGTCAAATCTTCTCAAGAGCCTGAAATCTGTCTTTACAATTCCGTTTATTTATGTCGCTCATCTTTTTTCCCCTTTTCAATCAGTTGAATTCAATAATACCTTTGCTCTACAGTATAATCATACTTTGCGCGTGTGTAAATCATTTTAAAATGTACTAATTCTTGGTAAATTGTACTTAAGGTTGCACGTTTTCGGAGCTTTTTTACGTTAAAAATTCCACTTGTCCTTTTTAATCGCCAAACTACATTGCAGTACATATAAACATAGTGATATTTTTCTTAACATTTAATTTACTATTCTGCGAGAGTAAACAAGAAAAGAACAAAAATAATTAATATTCTGTCTATTAATAGTAGCGAACCGTTTGGAAACGAGTATTTTCTGATTCATCTTTACCATAAACAGCTTTTGGAAAAATTAAAAAAAAAAACAGTATATACTTTGTTATTTCGACTTGAGTACGGCTGGCACAACCGTCTTTTTATCTCGCTCTCTCTCTAGCTCTCAGTTGGTAACTAAATTAACTGTTTTCATTATAAATGAAAAAATAACTAATTCAGAGACTGATCAAACAAAGTGAAAAGACATTTCAACGTCTTTTCACGTTGTTTGATCAGTCTCTGCAGTAGTCATTTTGACAATCGTTTATAATTTTATCAATCTTGACTGATCACGATCTTTCTGATCCGAAGTTGCGCAAGATTGATCGTACACGGTTTTTGCAGTGGTTTCATACCTTAACTTCATAATTGTTTTCGTAGACTGGGTCAATTCTGGAGACATTCAACAGCGCAGAAATTAGAAAATTCCGAATAATTTGGAAAACTCCCAATAACTACTGCTCACTCATAAACACAAACCGTTTGGAAATGAATATATTCTGATTCGTGTCTACCATGAATAGCTTTGAGAAAAAATGTATAGATTCCTCTTCAAGTCAGAATAAAAAATAACGACATATACTTTCAGTATTTCGACTAAAGTACGAATCGCTTAACTGGCTTTTTAAATATCTTTCTCTCTCTCAGTCAGTAGCTAAATTGTTTCCGTAGACTGGATTAATTTTGGAGACAGTAAACAGCACAGGATTTAAAGAAAAAAATATTATTCAATTAACTGAAAATGGATAAGGAATCTTGAAGGATGGTAAATCAGGAACGCGCGTTCCCTTGGGTACGAGGAACCCACGGGATGAGTACAGCTCGTCATGGCTCTCGTGCCCAAGGCCCTAACGGCTAAGGGAGAGGTTCAGCAGGCGGCGTGGTAGAGTGGTTAGGGCGCCGAACTTGAAATCCTAGTTGCCTGCTTCAAGTCCTGCTCTAACCGCTAGCTGGAATTTTCACGGTAGGCCCGAGATCAACTGCTCCCACACGCTTCTAGATAGCCAACTGGTCGGTCTCCCACTTAAGAATAATTCCACGAGCGCGAATTGGGTATGAGGTCCTGATAAATGACCAACGGGTTGGTTATACAGGTTGATTCGCGATCACTCGAACCTTCAAGGGAAAATAAAAAAAGGTTCGAGTTATCGGGGTGGGATTCCTGCTGACACCACTTATTATTCTCACATGAAGATCTGGCACGTTTTCTGTTACACGACATCAAGAAACTAGAGAAATTGACACAAAGGACAATAGACGCTTCAAAAATAAATGTTGCTCAATTTGATTCAAAATAAATTCAATGCTACGACCAAAGTTTTGTCTTTTTTACACTTTGACAAGAGAGGTCCGAGTTATCGTGGATAAAATTATAAAGAAAATGAACTGAAGGGAAAAATCACTTGAGTTAGCTAGAGGTTCGCTTTGTCTAGGTTTCGAGTTATCAAGGCTGAAACTCCCTTGAATGTATGGAATAAATCCAGGGGAAATCAAATTTTGTTCAAGTTAGCGCAAACTTTCGAGTTACTGAAGGTTAGAGTTAAGCGCGAGTGGAATAACTGCTTTATAAATTGTCAACCTGGGCATTTTTTTCCCTTTTATTTTTTTTGCCAAATCTTGGGAAAAAATTTTTTTTTTCGCGATGAAATCTTTTGAACGCTGTGGCACTAATATGGCATCCAATGTCTTTATAAGGTAAATGCAGGGTTATTCACAAATTACCCGTGTGCGGTGAAGCCACTGCCTCGTCCCTAGGCGCTGATTTAATGCGGGCAAAGCCGGGGGGAGCGCGGGGTGTCGTGGGAAGGATGCACCTATCCCACAACGCCACGCGCACCATCATAATAAGGAGGGACGCCTGGGGAAAGGCAGGTGAAGCAATAAGAAAGCTCGAAATTCAATAATAGAGATTTACTTTTAATAATTTAATAATCAGTATTATTGCAATCAACAATTTGAATGGAGTGCCTGCAAACTACTCTGAAGTCAGAAGAAAGATGGAATATTCAGTTTGTCACGAGCGTGGGACAAAGAAAAAAATCTGCGTCCCCGACGGAAATCGAACCCATGACCTCCTGTACACCGGTCGGGAGCTCTAGCCACTGAGCTACTGGGAGACTCATGGCGAGCGAGGTCATATTTACTGAGTTCCCTGTGACATGCGTCCTGCATACTGCTAGGATCAGCAATGTCGAAAGCACTGTTTGTGATATAGTGAAGAAAGAAAAATGGTAAATTTTAAGCTCGGAAAGAAACCAGAAAAATGGAATGTTCAGTTTGTCACGAGCGTAGGACAAAGAAAAAATCTCAGTCCCTGACGGGAATCGCACTCATGACCTCCCGTACACCGGTCGTCGTAGGGCACATCAACCATAAAATGCAGCATTTACAGTTTTTCATTTACATTTTTTACGCTTCCTTTTCTTTTTCTTCTTGGTCTTTGACAGTGTTTTAACTTACTGTTTTTGTAGTTTTGTTGTGTCGTAATTGTCAAAACAGAGCAGTACGATTTTTATACAACAGTATTTATAAAAGGTGGATCTTATAGAGAAAGGATACAGCAAAACTAATCTAATTAATTACTGCTATAATGTAACAAAAAAACAAAGTGCAAAAACACGCCAATGACAAAAACGCGCAACTTGGAATAGATAGATCAGCGCTGTAAAATATAGTGTATTGTAGTGTAGTGTAATGTAATGTCAGTATTGTAAGTGGTGTTAATTATGACGTATCTGTATTGTGGTTCATTTTCGATGAAGTCTTTGTTTTAAAAAAACCGTTAGATTAAGAATAGATAAATACAGCATTTTAAAGACGTTACTGAAATGATTTACAAAAAGTGCTACAGCAAATTTCTTCTACGTCTATTGAAACTGCATGTCTACCTCTTAGATCAAATGTATTCTAAACAATAAAAAAGAAAACACAAATTAGTGAAGAGCACACTTCCCTGTTTTTTAAAGGGGCTTTGCCACGGGAATTTTCACGTTTTGGTGGGAAATGCGCTGAAATTAAAATAAAACGCATTTCCCTTAGCTTGCGTCGCAGACAGTCTACACCGCCAGTATAAGACAGTATATCTAGGTTTTGATTGACACGTCCGGCTGCACCGCAGGGTACTTTCCCTGCACATGAAATGCTCCCAGAACATCAAGAGAAATCAATTGAATGATTTTTAAAAGGTAAAATTAACAAACCATAGTCAGTTTCTGACAATTTTTTCAAGAAACAAAGGAGAAACGTGAAAACATTAGCCTAATGTTTTTAAGTTGCAATCCATTTCCATCCTAGCGATCTGCAGGTAAACACACCTAACTATAGCTTAAACAAAACTGAAGATTTATTTTTTGGGTCTCCTCTGATTGCAATATCTCTTTAGTGTTTTACGGTTATCCTAAAAGTAGATGACAGTGCCCCTTTAACTTAACTAACCCAATTCTGACTTTGTTTTCAGGCTGTTGGTTATATCTCCCTCATATTCAACATGGCGGTTGTAACGCAGTTCTGTATTCTGACTTTAGACTACTTCGCAGACAAAGACTCGACACAGTACCAAGTCCTGTTTATAATCGAGTGCATCGCAGTCTCCTGGTTCACGTTAGACATCGTGATACGCTTCTTATGCTGCCCTGATCGTCAATGTTTTTTAAAAACGCTTCAAAACTGGGCAGATTTCATCGCTATAATACCATTCTACCTAGTTATCCTAACACCGTACGACGAAACCATCAGAAATTTCAGCATCTTGTACGTACTTCGCATGACACGCACCTTTCGACCATTAAAATTCTCCTACGTTATGCAAGTCTTCACGCAGACACTGCGCGCGAGTTCTCGCGAGTTATACTTCCTTATCTTCATTCTGGGACTCGAAGTTGTTGTGTACGGCAGCCTCGCGTACTACTCTGAAAGAAAAATACAGGGATCTAAATTCACAAACATTCCAATCTCCTTCTGGTGGGCTCTAGTTACCATGACAACCGTAGGATATGGTGATATGGTTCCTATGACTCTTCCTGGCAAGTTGGTTGGTTCTCTATGCGCCATTAGTGGTGTTCTTATGATTGCGTTACCAGTGTCTGTTGTAGCCAGTAACTTCTCACTGTATAACTCTTATGCAAAAGTTAAGCTCAAGCTACCTTCCCGTGGTAAGAGAAATATGGTGGACAATGCGCTTAAAGCGTTGCAGCTCTCCACGCCGCAGACAAGTGTTAGTGTAGCGTCACCTGATGGCGTCAATGGTCGAGGCCGTTACTCGTCGTTGGTTGCTCCAGGACTTGAAATGACCGTTTTGAACTGCAATAAGAAAAGTTCAGGGGAAGAAGTAGAAACGTTAACCAATCCAGAGCCAGATCCGAATCGACGGTACGCGAGACGTTCGGCGCATTTTTCGTTGAACTTGGTTCCGATACGAGCTCATCCGGACCTTCCCGAAGGTGACAGCGAGCCCGAGGACAGCGAGCAGCGGAAATCATCCAAAAAGGCCAATAACAACCTCAGCTAGCCTTAAAAGCACAGTCGTGTACGTTGATCTGAAGGTCGAAAGTTCGAGCTTGCGGTCGGAGACTTTTTGTTTCCTTAGACCGGAAACTTAACTTCACATTGTCTTTCTCCGCACACGTTGATAACCTACAAAATGCTGGGACTAGCTTGTACTCCCAGATGCTTCGTGATCTAGAATTTGGAGTTAAGCACCGGTTATGTATACCTTGGCCGTTTTAGTGCGGCAATACCTTCTGAATTCCTGCGGCCAAGGTGAAGACATCACGAGAACAAGAAAGATCACCAGGTGACGCAATTCTTACATCGTATGACGTTTTAATTTAACTGAGTAGATATTGAAGAATAGTGATGCATCTTGGCACGCAGTGACGAAATGGGGTGCGCCGAC
>Ga0126336_10001933_pt1 | contig 11420 bp, 8 predicted proteins | sample SidCmetagenome_FD_92530 | JGI IMG/M metagenome (GOLD analysis project Ga0126336, IMG submission 92530) | Coral microbial communities from El Islote,Puerto Morelos, Mexico - Siderastrea C C metagenome | ecosystem: Host-associated > Invertebrates > Cnidaria > Coral | place: El Islote,Puerto... | reverse complement strand
TATTCGTGCATGCCGCAAATAAAGGAAAAGTTACCCATGGGAAAACAAACCGTGTATTTTACATATTTAGTGGACTTTTGCACCATAGTGGCTCTTGTTGGAGTTATGTGAAAGATCTCTATTTCACTGTAAAGCTGGAAGAAATTGGCGATGCAAGCCGTAAAGTTAAAGTAGTTGGAAAAATAAATCCGATCCTTTTGAAAACAAAGGGATATTCGGACCAAGCACATCGAAGTAATGCCTGAACCTAACATAACCTGTGGAAGCTGAAGTAAAGGTCGAAAGTTGAGTTTTAGACTTAGTTTGTACCTTTAAATTATACATACTAAAAATGCGTGTGTGCACAATTTTGATATTCAAATTACAGCTTTGACCGAGTTATCTATTTTAGCTTATTAGCAGTGGAGATGAAAGAATTTAAAAGGCATTACACTTTTCTTGCATCTAGTCAGGCAACATTCAGGTAATATGTGACCACAGGTGGGCATAAACCGTACTCTACAAAAGCATTTAAACTTGCACATTACAACAATTGTGGCAACCATTGCATTGCACAGAAAAATGTTTCCTTCTCGTCCTAGGAAAACCAGCTGAGTATGCATGTGATTCAACCTCTTAGTTGCAAAAGTGACTGTAAGGTTTGCACATTGCTTTGCCTTAGATAACTGAATTCCTAAGACTTTTAAAGATAGTAGACGAAGCTTAGATTATCAAGAGAGGAGGTAATTTTAAGCTCCTGTAAACATCTTGTTGATAGCCCGAAATTATTTTAGAAATATTGTGCGAGACCAAAGGTTAAAAGCTAGGAAAGATGCATTGCCGTGGTCTCAAGCTCCCAGTGGTGAGAGGTCATGCAGTAGCATTCCACTACTTGTTCAATGCCTTTGTCCACTGGCCCAAATGAACAGTCCATTGTAGAGATTAATGGAGAACAGAAGTTGGTTGCCACTGGAAATCCAATGACTTCTCCTGGTAAACAGTTTTCCTTCAGAACTCCTTATAGGATTTGTTAACTGAGAATGTGTAAACCTATCCTGATGATGATAATATTTCATTGTGATCATGATCTCAAAAAAGTCTGTAATAATGGTAATGACAATATGATAACATGTAGTCAAGAACAATGGAAAGTTTTCTGTTTTTTCAGCAGAATAAAAAGCTATAACGAAGATAAGCTGAGTAATCAGAGTCAAAACATTACGTCATCAAGCAAAAATAATGTCAAAATATTGTGTCACACAATCACTTTTCGTCACAATAGTTCGTATAAATATGGGATGGTGCTAACATTAATTTTGTTTACCTGGAGGGGGGGGGGGGGCAGAACACTCGGTTTAAATGCCCATTAGGGTTTCCTGTTTTTATTTACTTTTAATTTTTTTGTAGCTGTACGGCAGACAATGAAACAGCCTTGTAAAAGGCCATTGCGCCCAACAGCAAAGGACACTCGACACAGTAGGGTGTCTTACGAGCCAAAGAAACCCCACCATTCACCCTCCACCAGCTGATGTAAATGCGTCAATACTGTTGGAAAACAATTGAGTTATTATTCAGTTTGTGGGTAATTATTTTGCTGAGATTTATTTTCTCCATACGTCTTTGCCTAGGATTCAGATGTTTTCCTTTCATTTTATGCAACTTTGACTAAACTTATCTTGAAGATGTTGAGTACTTTTAATTTTTGCATTACAGCTTAAAAAGTTTCTAATTTAAAAAAAATGTGGTGAATACGAGCACCTCTAAGGGAATTTCGGGGCATGGCAGATTTTCTTTGATGTACTCTTAATCCCTTTCGTTTCGAACTTACTCAGCAGACTGTAATCTTATGGAACAAACAGTTTGGGTTGGCAATTGTGTACCATTTTCTGATAAGATTATGTCTGGGGTGGTGTCTGCTCAAAGGGTCGTTTGTGAGAATTGCACTCTCAATAACGTTTTCGTACTTTTCTTATGCAGAAATAAGAACCAAAGTGCGAATTCTCCCAAACCAAGGTGTGATGCAAACCCTGGAATACATCTGCATGGTAGGTGTGGAAAGGGAAGGAAAAAGAGAGAAATCATTTACGAGTGTGGAGAGCGTGAGGAAAAGGGAGGCCCTCTCCTCTTTCCTCTCATGTCTCAAAATTCGCACTTGCGTGAATAATTGCCCCTTTCCCGTTATCCCCCATTTCCCTCCCCTTTCGATGCAGGCTAATTCCAAGGGTTGCCTCTCACCTTTGTTGTTTTGAGTGTTCCCAGTTGTGATAATATTGTCACTTTTTCCTGAATAATTCATTATTTTTGGTACCCACGACTATTACCCACACCCACAACCAACGACTTTTAGTTGCTACCTGCAATCCGCAACTAGCCACATTCCCATTTCTCTGTCGAAAGCCCAGTTGCAGTATCTATAGTGTTTCACGAGTATTTTACTTAGGACGGGTTTAATATTATCCTTCATCTTTGGCATCTACAAATTTTGTAAGCTCTAAAAGCATAATTACTTATAGAGAATGCACTATTTGATTACATGTAGACATCGTGAGTTGAATTTCTAAACTTTGTTTCTTTGCGGTATGCGTGATTTATGGCTGTGGATTATCACCTCATTTTCATTTGCCCTTTTTCTCAAGAGGGTAAGAACCTCTACGGCCGAAACTGTAGCATTTGAAATTGCCATCAAACTATTCAAGTATTTTATTGATTAACTGCTGGTTTTTACCAAGTTGTATATAAGTACCATTGTCAGTGGAAAATAGGTCTTGTTAATATCAGTTTTTCTTAGAAAAACATCTTTACAAGGTTAGCAGAGGAACGTTGGGCCTGCCATTTCAAGTCTTTGCTATGGTGTAAATTTTTCAAAGCAACCGTTTTTTTTTGGCAGGGGGTGTACCATTTAATGGCGCTTTTACATTGTTACATCAGTGATACAAGAACCTCGTACAACCTGGTTGGTTGATATTACTTAAGGTCATCCTTTTGTTTTAGCTGATTCCGGTAAATTACCACAATGCATTGACGTGAAATTCCACGGTCCAAAGCAGACAGAAAAGCTAAAGGTGTCTAGTACAGTGTATTAACTTCTCATATGTATTTTCTAAATAAAGGCGCCTATCATTGTTGTTTATGCAGACCTCTACTTATTAATACTCTCTTTGGTATTGGCCGGAGTTATTAAACACTGCCAGGTATTTTAATATTACGTGATGTAGTCCCCTACCGCGATGACCACCTGTCATGCCACATCTGTCACATAATGCCTTTGTTGCATTACCTTTACAGGTGCAGTCCATGCTCAGGAACAGCAACTTGATGCCGAGTTGAGGAAATAACGCGGGCAGGCTTTCTCACAGTCAACCACAGCTACCTATTGATCTCAGCTACGTGCCTATTTGCGTTTTTGTCTCTACTTTGGTTACAACCCAGTTCCATGCTTTTCTCATCATTTGCTACCCTCTCTGCTTCTAGCATTCCATGTCATTTGAATGTCACGCGCATCTTACACCTACAAAGTGGATTCTCCAACCCTCTACAAGAACCACTCTTTAAATTCCAGAAAGACCCGCTTTTGTGCGGCATAAAGCAACTACATGGTAATGCTGTCTGGCATAAGCTTCCAATTACACCAGACATTTTAAGCAAGCTCCATGCGACCCTTGACTTCACCAACTCCTTGGATGCGACATTTTGGGCTGCCTGCCTCATCATCTTCTTCTCCTTCTTCCGGAAGTCTAACCTACTCATTGCATCCGTGGGCTCATTTGACCCTCAGAAACACTTACGCAAGTGCGATATTCGCGCATGTAAATGGGGCCTCCTACTCATTGTGTGCTGGTCTAAGACGATCCAGTATTGTAATCGCACCTAACTGGCGCCTGTCCCAAGGATAGAACACTCCACTCTCTGCCCACATGCAGCAATTGTAAACGCGTTTCAACTGTTAGGCCTGCATGACTCCGCCAAGCTTCTAAATGGTTCTGCCTTCTTGTACACAACCGGGGACCAAGTGAAACCATAAACCTATGCTACATTATTTTACCAATACGCTTAAAAAGTCGCTACAGCAATGCGGAGTTGACAGCTCCATGTACTCTGGACACTCCTTTCGACGTGGAGGAGCCACCTTTGCGCTGAACTGTGGTGTTCCTAGGCACTATATTAAGCTTCAAGGAGATTGGCTTTCTAATGCCTACGAACATCATCTTGACACTTTGCTGCAGTACAAAATGATAGCTATAAACAAGAAGAGTTAGTCTATTATTCTCTGAGCATTGCACACCATGGCTTAGCAATGATTTGGTCCACACCATTTTCTAATATAAAATTTTCAATCTCAATAAACAATTTCCGCATTCCTGCATGTCCAGCCATTTTACTCTTTATAAACTTTAAAAAATCTAAAGCTGTGATCCAATCATTTCAGGGCAACGTAGAGATTTGCACAATACAGACTTTGAAAGGTTCTTGTAGATCCATTGTTTCCACGTAGACTCACAAAATACATTAACATACAAGGCAAACTAAGTAACTTTATTGACAGCCCATAAAAACCGCTCCCCTTAGAAGATTGCACCACCGCAATTATGGCACACATCGAAAACCAACAAATGTTGTTTCGCCACCTCATGGACAGCTCCCATATTCCTTTCGACTGTGACGGCGATGGCTGGGACGACCTTGCAGTAGAAACAGCAAACCGAAACTATAGGGGTGCAGTGACTACAATTCTCCATCCTTATTTTTCATGGCGATGAATACTACAGAACATAAAGAAAACTGTTACTCGTGCATCTTCAAAATACTATCAAGGAGCTACTTTAATACTTCAACGGACTTTCACAATTCCAGTTGGAAGAGAATACTTCTGGAACAGACAAGGGAGGTTGCAGTACCGTTCCATCAACACCCTGAGAGTCGTTTGCAGACCCTCTGGCACGAGTGCAACTGGCAGGCAAAAATACCATCTTATTACAGCCTACCCTATTAGGCCATAAGCCAGTAACTGTATGTATACCTAAAAAGTAGTATTTATTTCGAACGTTTCTTTACAAATTCTATTCCACGTTTTTTCATAATTATGCACAAGAACAAAAATTCCAGTCACCCCTAAATTACTGCCGCCGAATCAATTCAGTATTTCCTAAAATCTTGACAGTTCCATAAAGTCGGCATACAAAAATCATATCCTCCGAAAAACAATCCACTATCAAGTTAAACCATTTTAAATTTAAATGCTCTTCCTCTGATTCATGAAAACTACCAACATAACAAAAAAAAGCTCAAAACTAAATTTCCCCAATTAGATAAACTACACACTACAAAATGACGAGAAAACACTCCAGGCCACACCCTTTTCTTCCACCAGCAATTCCCCACATTCGATTTTTCTGATCGTCCATTAATGATCATTTTCTGTCTACAATGAAAAGCTTAAGCCCCTTGAAACATCAAACTTAGCACGAGACCCCAACCTAATACCTTAACTTAAGTACACGCAGACTTTGGGTCTCAATCAATTAAGGCAAGCACCATTACAAAAGTAATAGCACGAGGGATCACCCCAAAATATAACACCTTTGGTCTACTTCAATTTCCAAAAGGTGAGCCATTCTTCCTCCCTAACTTCCCCAGCAATTTCACTTTATAACGCTTGTGATTCTTACCACAAACATTTCATGTCCCGAACCTAATGAATAAATTATTAGAACATGTTTTGCCACCGAATTCACTCAGATCCCTTCCTCGCCCCAACTGTCACGCCACCGTAGTGACATGTCACGCATGGTGTAGACATATTATCCTGTCACCCAAAAAACCACGACAAACAACAGTCTAGACAAACAGATGAATCGAACTGGGCGGAGAAAAAAGACAGGTATATAGTGTTCAGCTCAGCTACGACCAACCACTGACACATGTAAACAGAAGTCATCTCACCCATGTTAAAGATCCCAAGGGTTCTGATGACCAAAACCACTCTTACTGGGATGTGGTGTCTTTGGCAGATGTTATAAGTTGTATTACAGAGGGATGTCTTTTACCGTTAAACAAATTAATGAGCATCTTTCATCAGAGTTCAATGGTCAATACTTACATACTATTTTCAACTTAGTAGATTTTACAAAGCTGGATTTACCCCCATTATTGGTGGTATGTTTTGGATGTAGGCGGCCAGGGAAAGGCATAGAATTTCCTTTTAAGATGAAACCGCGCCTCGAAAGCTCACCAAAGCATTTCATTATGCATGTGGGGAAAGTTACAGAAGTACCAAGGATCCCCCTTGAGACAGTATCTCTTACAATCAATACAAAAGCATGTAATAGACAAGATTTAGCACATTTTGTATACAGTTTATGTAAAACACTATGGACTAAGAAGGTTTCAAAGGATAGACGTTCATTTACATTTGAACATTGATAGTGGTTGTTATGTTTTATACACAGGGGTATATATTTTCACATTAAACTTCAATAAAAAGCTTAAGCAAACTCACTTAAACGTGATTTAACTTTTTTGGGTGGTGGGGGGGGGACAAAAGCCAAATACAAGTTTAAACTGCAATAATACAATCTTTTAGCATAATCAGTGTTCTTCTCCACTCCTTGGCCTGTAAGAGACCCACAATCATTGGCAATTTTGGAATGTGATAGGAGATGCAGTGAATATAAGGGGTAATACAAGCTTGCTCAGAACCCTGCCTTTTCTCATCAAGTGAACAATACACTGCTATTACTGTTTACCATCTAATATTTGGTTTGCTGTTTTATTAATATGAGGCGGTAAAGCTGTGATATAGGTCACAAAATGCTGTCCAAATTTGTGGTTTATATACAGCTATAATGGAGGCCCTAGGAGATGTCAGATTGAGTGAAGAGTTGACAAAGAAGTTGGTTGGTGTTGGTTGTGACGGGGAAAACGTAATGGTGGGCAAGAAGGGAGGAGTTTCGCATTTCTTACTCGTTTGCAACCCCGCTGTATCAGAGTGAATTGTTTTGCCCATCATCTCAAGCTTATGTATAAAGATGCAGTGAAAGGGACCAAGATTTATAACAGCTTTATTGTTTTTAAGGCCCGATCATACATATATGCATGATTTATCACATGCTCCCAGAACTGATAAGATCATCGATTTCCTTGCGGACAGCTGGGGCCAAGGAAAAACATTATTATGGGATTCCTAGCAAAAGGTTGTGATGTTCAGAGCAAGTTTTTCCGTATTTCACAGGAAAACAATTATTGGCTTTCCTTCGGGTTTTCAAGCTTGCATTTTAGTGGTGATTTAAAAATGGCCACACGGAATTTCTCTATCCACGAGGTTAGGGAAATTGTGCTAAATGGCTCTAAAGATGAAGTTTTTGATGACAAAAGCGACAGTGACATTTCAGATATTGCATCAGAGAGTGAAAGTGGCAGGGAAGCTTAATTGGCCAAAAAGCAATGATGGTTTCGGTAAGTACCACATTTTGTTGGTTATAAGACACATTTGGTTGAAGAGTTTTCCCTGGGAAGGTTGGGAAATTGGAAACCAGGACAAAGCCCAACAAGAGCTTCTTGGTTTGATTTCATCTAGGATGAAAACGTCAAAGAAAAATGGCAGTATTAGAGAGAACAGTAAGCCAGTTGTTTCGTCTGCTCTCGTCGACAAAGTCGAGACATTTTACAAAGAGGAGGATCTAGCGAAGGCAAGGTTTTTCTCAAAGTGCTGGACGTTATGAGTTTTGCCTTGGGAGTAAGATATTCATTTTGTATTTTGACCCCCTTTTCTGTTCTATCCCTGAAGGTACTTGAAATTACATGACAATTTTCGTCAGCCAAAATTGCCTTTATGTTAGCCAAATCATTTGTTATTTGGAGTTGCATGAAAGCTGTTCTTACAAAACTCGGCACAGACTTTTGTGGTATGTGCATCATTACTTCAACATTTTGTGTTATCAATGTTATTTCCTCTGTTTAGACTTTCCTGTTTTCAAAATTGTTTTTGAAATTAAGCTGTATGACAAGGTTTCCAAAAAAATACTTAATGACTTATACTTTTTGAAATTCTGTTTTTATTGAAAATCGCTTTCTTCGATGAAAGTTGTATTGGAGTAGTTTGTTCTACTGAAAGAAGTGTGGGGGAAAAGCCTTACCCTGCAAAGTCTTGCTAAAAGGACAAGGCATTGACAGATGCTCACATCCATTACTGTGCTCTGGGGGCGATCAGAATGTCAGCAGCACATCTTTGTTAGTTAGAAGACATTGTTTTATGCTACTTAATTGATGGCAGCATGTTAAAAAGAAGGAAATGAATAGCAGCAATTAATTTTTTTTATGGAAAAACAGCTTTGATTGAGATCTCAGTCACATAATTTATGGGACATGCTGCTCCTTTTAAAGATTACTATCTGTGATCGGGTAACTCTTTTTGTAATGTGAGCTATTGATTTATTGATCATGTATACGTATTACAAAAGTGGTTAAACATGTTCCTTGTCTGCCTTTTTTGCACTTTGTCAATGTGATATTTTTCTTCTTTGGAAAGGTGATAATGCATGCCCTACAGAGCTCCACCTCGACCTGTCTTCTGGATAATCCTTGTTCTAGATTGTAACATTCTGAACTTAAAATTTCTGAAGTTCTTTGTTGATTTCCCATGGTGAATAAAAAGCTTCTTTGAACGTGGATGACATGCTCAAATGTTGCAGCTAACGCACTGACTTGTCAGTCAAAATGGCGTCTTTTTGAGTGCACGTATTACACAAAGGAAAAATTGATAGCAAACTTAATCTGGTTTATAAGGTCACTTATGGTTTCTCGCATTTGAAAGCCACGGTGTTGGTTTTTGACTGTTGAGATGATAGTGCGTGGCAGTGTTGGAGGTGTGATCAGATAAAATGGGAGTTGCTAAATTTTAAGAGTAGCTCATTTCGTACATACGAACAGATGTACACATGTTCTGTGTATACTTACTAAGTACAGTATATGCAAAGAGAACTCATATACACCTGGAGAAGGCTGGGATAGTGGTTGTTCAATCATTCTTCCATGGATACCATATGGAGTCAGTGGGAGTTTCAATAATCGATGGTCTACTTTGGAAATGTCTTTTCAAACTGTTTATCCCTCCACAGTGAATTACCATCCCTTTTCCAGTTGCTTGATACTTCTTCCGCTTGGGTAAAACCAGGTAGAAATGACGGTACTGCTACATAGGATAGAAGGTGGTATCAAAGATCTCTTGATATGTGAAAAGTCACACCATGACATTCAATGTAACCCATGAGAACACAGTTTCTAATATTCTGGTGAATTCCCATCAGCAAAATGATCTGACAAATATGGCAACACGTCAGAGATCACAAAGTCTATACCTTCACTTCAGAGATCAGCTACATGTGCCGCATCGCTTCAACTTGCTAACAGCAAGAGACATTTTATACCAAGATGTTGCCAATTTAAATCAAAGAAGAATTTTGACAACCATTTTTGATCCAGCCTTCAACTGGCAGTAAGTTTTGAACAGAATTGAGAGGACAATTGCTTCACCTGATGTATCGAGCAGTCAAGGAGGTATCTGGATATGAGAGAACTTTCTCGACCGTAATTGGGCAGAGAGTCGTCTGGGACATTCACGGGAGCTTTAATCCTATTCCATTGTGGACTCTGAGAATGGCTGCAAGATTGTCCGTCCCGCCAAGTTCCGCACATTGCAGACGTCTGGAAGTATGCATGAAGTGATCACTGCATACCCAGTCTGAGTAACATCAAGATGCGTATGTAGGAGAGTTCTCCTACAATGACCATTAAAATGTGCTGAAACACTTATTTTTAGCATACCTACATGTAGCTCTAGAAACCCCCCTTCCACACTACAATTTACCCCCTCCCCACAAAGCTGCTAGGTGGGAGTCACCGTTTATTCTGGTTTAACATTGGATAGGGGGAGGGAGCTTGTTTGGAAATCTTACCTCAAAAGCAGAAAATAGAACAGAGTAATTGTTGTTTCTTTGTAGAAATCTCTCAGCTACGCTCATTGTAGATATGCATTTGAACCTCCCATAAGCTCCCCCCCCCACCCACCGACAAAAAAAAAACAATAACACTTCAGTAATGGACTTACATGCCAAGAAGTCGCTGACAAGAGGTCACACTTAAGGAGGTCAAAGTTTGATTTATATCCATAGTTGGTTTTCTTTAATCTGAATGCACAAGATAACATATATAAACCCAAATTGAAAATCAACAATCAATTAGTCAGTTAATTAATCGAGCTTAGTAAAGCAATTCTATAAACTTTGCCTATTGTGATGTGTTTTGGCCTGCCGAGACCGGGCGTGGGGGGAGAGGTGAATGTGCTTACAATCTCTAGCTTTTTTCAGGGATGTTACAAAAAGTATCAACAAACTTTCTGACTATCTGGGACATTTTTGTTGAGGATATTTTATTGCAGGAAGGTCGTGTTGCATGACGTATTTGGGCTGATCACGTGCAAATATGAAAGTTTCTTTTCGACCTTGAAAACCAAATTGAAGAAATTTAAGTTTACATTTAACTAGCATGCATGCTGCTCATAATAATATTAATCATGTAAGAGACAAAGGCCTGTCTTCATCTAATCAAGTGAGAGCTTTATGCTATGCATGAGCCTACTGATATCTTCTGTGTGGGAAGCTTGCAAGACCAATTGCATGTGCCACGGAGACCCCATAACTTCACAAGGCAATGATGTTGGTGAGAACTGTCCTTGCTGTAGTCATGATGATGAGGGCGGAGAAGTAAAAACAGTTACTACCAGCTGTGCGAATACCGATTGACACATTTGCATGTTGATAGACTAATTGGACAAGCCTACTCTGGTTGCACTGGGACTAAAGTAAAAGAAGGACAATTGAACTCGGGTATGCTACATGAAGACCGAAGGCAAGTTCTTGTTCAAGCATTCTTTGATTTACTGAGTTGCTCACTGACCCAGCTTCGATTTGCAGCAATATGTGCTCCACTTTGTCAAAGGTTCCCACACCAATTGGCTATCACAAAAAGACCACCGCAGCCAGCTCGCGGCCCTCGTATTTGTGTGTAGGAGGTGCATCCCAGATGCCAACAACAGATGGCTGTGGTTTTTTGCACACGGAGGAACCAGAAGAAGAGACAATCACCCAAGATGTCTTTGCTGGGTGATTCCAGGAAGCCGGGGAGGAATCCACAGCTTACTTGGTTTGCTGTTCAAAAGTGTCAAGATCTTCCTCCAAAAGATCTAGGAGTGGTATTGAGGACTCACTTGTCAATAGAGTTTTTCTTTAGAGCAGGATAGTAGGTTTAGCGGTCTGTATGCTCTCTTAAGAGGCAATGTCCACTAAGACCGAGCGAAATCGAAAATATGTGGCACATGATGAAAAATCAAAATTCTCCGTTTTTCGCCCAGAGATACCTTATGGTAGCTCTAGAAATGTGGTGGCATT
>Ga0126336_10001932_pt1 | contig 11420 bp, 6 predicted proteins | sample SidCmetagenome_FD_92530 | JGI IMG/M metagenome (GOLD analysis project Ga0126336, IMG submission 92530) | Coral microbial communities from El Islote,Puerto Morelos, Mexico - Siderastrea C C metagenome | ecosystem: Host-associated > Invertebrates > Cnidaria > Coral | place: El Islote,Puerto... | reverse complement strand
GAAATTACTTACAATGGAAGAAATCCATCTGATGGTTCATTTTGTACTGTAACTGCTTGTATCTCAACTCCTTTCTCCTTATAGGCCTCAATAAACTTTGCAAAGTACAGGGCCCAGGCTTTATGGTATTTATCACCTGCCTTGCCTTTTAACTGACCAAACCCTGTCATCTTGTCATTTGTTTTCATCCATGCAGGAGCTGACCACGGACTTCCAAACATGGTAATATTTCTTTTACTTTTCATCCTTGCATACAGTATCAAAGGGATCTTAAAATTTATATCCTCCTGTGCCAGACTAAAGTTTGCCATCTCAAGGTCACCGACATGATCATCATAGGAGTATTCTCTTGTAGAAAAGTCACAACTGGCCATGGGGATACGTCCAACAGTGTACTCAATACCATTATCAGAAAAATATGAATCTAGGAGTTTTTGTCTCAAGGAGGTGCTGATATTGTGAATATTTATAGATGCAGCATCTGATATGAAGAAAGTTAACAAAATGATAAAAAAGTTAATTTATTAGTAAGCTGTCTGAAAGATTTGGTGTAAACAGCATTTAACCATCACATAATTATCTGGTCTATTTGCCAGAGTTATTCGGCAAAAAGCTAACATCCTGGCCTTTCATGGATGCAAGAAAACTCAAGGTGAAAACTTGCATTGATTCATACTCAATTGCCACTGAATAGCCCCACCAGGGGACTGTCAATAAAGTATTGTTATTGTTATAAAATTATGCAAGTTGATGCAAATTCTTCAACAATAATTATTATATCCACCCAGTGCAAGGAGGCCCCAAAATAGACAACAGTATACCTGAAAGTTACAAAAGATTTAATTCCTTGTGGTTTGAAACACACTTTTGATGCTGTTAACTAATTATTTAATTGTTGTGACTGCTGTACCCTTCTGCTATTTGCGGGCAGAACCGAACCTTTAATCATTCCTATCTTGTTAATAATTTATGTATTTTTGAGAATTGTGTGTGAATAAACTGTAAACTAACAACAGTTTGACTGCTTTATCTGCAACCTCGTTCCCAGGGTCTCTCTTCTTCCTGTCCCCTGATCTTCACAACATTGACTCGGGTTGTGCAATGCAAACATATGAGAACAGCAATGCACCAATTGCCAACATGCAATCACGTAAGTACAACAATTTTTAGCGTTACACAACTAGTTGACCCCGTCCCTGCATGAGAAAATTGCAGGAAGAAGTAACCAACATCAACGGTGGCTATATCACGTGCAGGCACGTGACAAGGAATTAAGAAAGTTATGTAAAAATTGTAGCCCTGTCGCAGTGACTTGCATCCAAATTGTGGCTACTTCTAAGTCGATTGCGAGCTGTTTGACAACACAATTAATGTAAATTATGCAATTTGGTTGAAATTGATAGGTGCAAGTTAAAAATACCTAAAAATACTAACCCGTGAAAGCGCCTCCGAATCCCAGGATCTTTTGAAAAGTGACAGTCTTATTCACGGCTAACTTGATGGTTTTTTGGGACGATTTCACTCCCAAAGTCTTGTTAAACCTTCCAGTCTTCAGACTGAAGCGATCCCCTGCTTTCGAACTCGTGTACACGGCATATTCCTGGGCAGTCAATGGTTCTCCCCAAGTGAACGAATCGCAGAACTGTTCAGAACAAACGCAAACTGTGCCACCGTGCCCGAAATCTTTGCTGATGCACTTGGAATATTTCGGCGGAGAAACAGCGCCCGATAAACCCAACAAGAGGCCTACAAATGCACAAACATTTAAAATTGCCGACATTGTCGATTGGGAAATTGGGAAAATCCCGGCTCGGCTCTCACATTTTACACCAGGCGTTCTTTTTCTTCCCCAGTCTTGCGCGCTTTCTTAAACCTGTCACGCCAGTACTGACAAGTACTTGATTTAACTATTTTTTGGATAATTCTGCAAACATTTACTTCTAAACAAAAGCCATGATCGTTATTATCCTTTATCAGCTAAAAAACAAACAAGAAAACAAACAAACAAAAAGCTCGTAACAGGAGAAATAGCGTGATCATTATGTGAGTTTGGCGTGACATACCCGATCGCAAAAAGGCGTCACGCTAAAGGCATCACCGAAAAGGCGTCACGCCAAAAGCTACGTCCCACGCTAAAAGGCATCGAATACTCCTGGGACTATTCCAAGCTTGTTTGGAACTACCAAGCAGTTCTAACTATAACTATGATTCGAAGAAGCAATTTGGTTTTGTAGTTGAATGTTCCGGCTAAACTTGGGCATTCTAGAAAATCTCTGTTGTATGACCTGCCAGCCAAAAACTCGCAGAATTTGGACGAAAATTAATATCATGTAAACTTCCCAGGAGTATTCGATGCCTTTTTGCGTGATGCTTTTTAACGTGCTGCCTCTTGGCTGATGCCTTTTGGTTTGATGCCTTTTTGCATAAAGCCGTTTAGGGTGATGCTGTTCATTTCGCAGTTATGTCGGGCAGAGCTCTTTGTACAATCAATTTAGGATTGCAAGAGGAAGGCAGCTATGTTTAGGTCTAACTGACGTAGGAGAAAAGCTTACCAACTTACGAAATTAAAACAGGAAAACAAACTTTGAGCTAGAATCGGAAGATGGCGTTCAAGACCGGTCTTCTTTGAAAACTACACAGCTCAAACATAACTGATCACAACATGATCTCCATCACTTTATCGCCAACGTTAGCATTCCTAAACTGCCTGACGACGAACGTGACGAAATGAAAGGCCATCTGACGTACGACGAATGTGAAAAAGCTCTCCGCTCCTTTGATAAAGGAAAATCGCCTGACGAAGATGGCTTCTCAGTTGAATTTTACTAATTCTTGCTTGATTTAAGTTGGTAGCCCCGGATCCTATTGCCAGTCTCTATTCTGGTTATGATAAAGGTAAATTGTCAATTTCCCAGTGAAAACTGAGGAACTATAACCTTTATACCAAATGAAGACGCATCTTTATCATTTCCGCATTGTTAAATGTTGATTATAAAATTGCCTTAAAGGCTATTGCCAAGAGACTGGAACCACTACTCCCTAAGTTAGTTCAACCTGATCAGACTCTTTTCTGACATTGAAAGCGCGATAATTAATGAATAATGAATTTTCTACTACTTGGTTTAAACTCTCATGAGATGGGTGTACACTATCCCCTGATTTCTACATTCTAGTTGTAAAAAATGTTCTCGAATACGGTATACCAGAGCCCTGATGTTACAGTGGATAAGTAACTTTAGATAGGAAATAAAATTAAGTCAGTTTGCCGACGTTAAAAATTTCCTTTGCTCGGATGTGACTTCAGTAGGAAATGTTTTGAAGATGTTCAGGCTTAAACTTGAACCCAGTAAAGAAGTCCAAACCGCTGGAACGACATCAGACACGAAACCATTGTCAAAATATCACGAACTTATGTCTCGTACGATGAAATGGCAAATGGGCAACAATAATTTCAATTTCAATTTGAAAATTCAAAAACTGCAGTCTAATCTCGATATGCGGAAGTCAAGGGCGTTAAAACACTATATGGTAAGGTGTTGATCGTAAAGTTAATGGGAATATCTGAGCTAGTGCATTGCTTCTCAAATTGCTGCATGTATTCCAAAGGGCATCCTCAAAACTGTCCAAAATGAGACCTTTAAATTTTTAAGGAACTATAAGAAGGATAAGATTAAACGTGAAGGCATATATTATAACGGCGACAAGGGTACCTTTAATACGCATGGTAGATATTGACTCAACTAAAGTCTCTGCGGTTAGTGTGGATATCAAGACTACTCCAATCGGTGTATCAAATTGGAGCATAATTCCTAATTATTTCTTTAACAAATGTGGCGGTCTCAACTTCCTCCTTAGATTTTCTCACGGCATAATTTCCATTGAGAAGTTTTTAAATGAAAATAACAAATTCATGATCTTCTGTCTCAGATTTCCGTTTGAAGTGTCAGTAAAACGCTGACTAGATTGTCGGAGCCGGATCGGGGTCGGAGTCGGAAATAGATTCATTTTGGTCGAAAAAGTATCTGTCGGTTTAAAACGAAAAATCCTTTTAAAGAAATCATGAAACAAATGGCACTGTGCATGTGACAAGTTTTCTTCAGTTGGCTCATTTTCCGGAGAAAATAGTCACGTGCTCGATCATTACCGCGTAACTCGCGTTTTCCTTTCATGAAGGTGACCGAATCGAAAGGATACAATTCTGCATGGTAAGCAAGAAATGCGGCTACGATCTAGCGCATGATTAATCCACAATCCAATATTCAATCAATAGAAAAAAAAACCTAATCCTAGCTTTAGTCTAAAAAGTTGGAAATACTTCGCGTGTAATGTTTACATCTTTGTAAGTTTCGTGGTGCGTATTAACGTTCATGATGTGTTAGTGGAATCGGTGAAGTATTTGACTCGCGTTCGTGCGACAAATGCCAATTTTTTTTTACCTTTCATTCGCTGCAAAGTTTAATACACTTTTTTTCTCAATACGACCTTTTATCAGCAGTGCTTCAGCTGCGTTTGCCATGTTCATCGTCGCAAACGAGCGCCGCGTTTGGGTAGGCACTTCATGGAATAGATCAGAGGACCTTTCTTGGTCCGCACTCGATAACATCCTTCTAAATATACTTAGAACGAACTTAACGTCTCTAGAAATTTGTATCTCTAGTAAGTTTCTTCATTTGATAAAGAAAGAAAATTGTTTTGTTGAAATCGGGATTCGAACCCGGCACTATTGCATGCAAAATCTGGAACCCAAACGTTGAACCTCTCTCCGTCAAGGCTCCCCCAATCTATATCCTTTCCAGTGCCTGCCTGCAAGACTGTCGGAACTTTCAAAACTACACCTGCCACAAAAGTGATTTCAGCTTATTTTAATATTTTATTTTTCCCTTCACAAATCGAGTTTACAAGCATATGGACCCAAATAACAAGCAAACTATGGATTTCCTTGCTTACCAGAATTGAAAAATCTTGAAAGGAAAACGCGGAAAAGACGTCATGATTGACCACACGACCATTTTTGCGGGAAATGAGCCAAGCGAAGGAAGCTCAGGTCACATTCGCAGTTTCATTTGTTTCACAAAATATTTGAAAGGATTTCTGTTGTAAACCAAATTGAAAAAAAAAAAGACAACCCGAGCCCAGCCCCCACCCCGACCCTGAGTCGGCGTTTTATTGACACCCATTTGAAATATCGCTGTAAAAGGAATTTCCTTCAATTTTATCAAATAATCAGCGCAAGTCCCAGCCACCTCTTAACTACAGCACAACATAGAACATCGTATTCTCGCTCCCTACCCCTTTCCTGTTTACGCCTGCTACGTAGGCTACCACCAGCAAACTATATTTGAAAAACTGACAACTCAACAATGTTCCTGTTGGATCTTCCCCTTTCAAGTTGATTTAGTAAGCTGAAATCGAACAACAATTATCAACTTTTAAATAAAATTCATATGGTGGGTCAGACTAGAACACGGAACTGGAAAAAAATTGTATCCATGAATAATAATGAGTTGACCCAGCCTTTTAAATCTATACCGAAACTGTGTAAGGAAACGAAATTAAGAGAATTCCATTTTAAGCTCCTCCATCGCATTATTGTTAAAAGAAAGGAACTTTGCAAATATCAGATCAAGCCTGATAGTGACTGCATTTACTGTGGCGAGGGAGACTCCATGGAACATACCTTTATCAACTGCTCTTTCACCAAAACATTTCTTGGGAGAATTCTAGATTGGTTAAATAAAACATACAAATGTACTTTCGCTCCAAGTGAAAAGGAAATGTTGTTTGGAATAAATGGAAACGCCAAAGCTTTGAGAGGACTAAACTAAAACTTGCTTTCCATGAAATATATTATATTTGTAGTATAAAATGCGGAGAGGATTCCTTTAGCTTGGAAGAATTTGTCCGGAAAATAAACTTGAAACTAAAAATTAAAAAACTCGTCAGTTAGGACTCGTAACTTGGAATTTTTTTTCTGCTTCTGTTTTTGCAAATATGTGGAATTCACAACTTTGTTGTTAATCTTTAATCTTTTGTTTGACGCTCTCTCTGCGCATAATGTGTAAATATAGTTTTAGGGTAGTAATTTAAGGAAGTAATAATTACTAGTAGTTGTCAACCTTTCACTGTTTCGTATGTTAATGTAGTTTTAGTTATACTGAGGGAAGCAATGTAATGATGAAATTATTATTAGCAGTTGTCAACCTTTCACTGCTTCGTATGTTAGCCCACACTCTCCCACTTAAGTGTTAAGCGGCCCTCACACGTCAAACTAATGTTGGCCAACTCTTGACGGCAAACTCAAATTGGTGTGTGTGAACGACACAACAATACGTTGGCAAACTGTTAGCGAAAAGTTGGCGAGAGCAGAGACAAGTTCTGTTTTTCGCCAACAGTTTGCCAACACGCTGTTGTGTCGTTCACACACATCAATTTGAGTTTGCCAACACGAGTTCGCCAACATTAGTTGGACGTGTGAAGACCGCTTTAGTGTGTGCAATCCTCGATTCCTCTCTTTCTTAAATTAATTATAATTTAATAGTACCTTGTGAATCGAAACTAGGTTTCTGTCCGTAAATAAAGTGTTTGCATAAAAAAAAAAATAATAATAATAACATAAAATAAAAAAGTAAAAAACAATCTACCCGAGCTGCAAACTTTGCAATGTGGGTCTTCTCATGTCACCGACATTGGTTTGACACATATTTTGAAAAAGAAATTCACGACAAGGTAATTGTGTCTCTTTGAAAGGTGATATTTTAGGACAATAATATTTCAGACATTTCGAGAATTTGCTAAAAAAATAGTTTCCAAGAAGAAAGCAAGTTTCTTTTCTTACAAGTTCAATATTGTGAAAATTTTGTTCATTCTGTAATGAGAAAAGTCTGGTCAAATATATTTTGTTTTTCACAGAAAACCATTCGAAAAAAATAACCCTAGATCCCTTCTTTGCATTTGGGCGCCTTTACCAGATGTACGTCTGAATAGAGAAAGCTGGTACAGTCTCCCTAATAATACCAAGATCTTGATCATGAATTTCCATTGCAATTTCCTGATCTTCTGTGTTAAGCACAACTATGACTGTTGAGGCATATGGTCCTGGGGTTGTAAAGCCAACGAATTCCAGAGTTGATTGTTCATTGGCGGTCACTTTAATCCTTACCGAGTCTGCTGGTACAAATTTGCTGAAATGACCAAGGTGGTAGAACATGGGCTACAAAACAAAGACCAATCATAAAGCTGTTACTGTAGAATTCCAAAAGAATTCAGCCCTGGAAAACTTGGAAGATGCTCACATGTTCCAGTTTTTCCCAAGTTCTGTGCCTGAAACGGGTTTTAAAAATCAGCACATCACAAAATTCTCTAGAACGGTTTAAATGACTGTTGTAAAAACAGAACCAAATAATTTGTATCTTGCTGATCACAACAAATTCAAACAATACAACGAATTTAGCTCAAAACTTGGGGCAAACACGTGGTTTTGCCCCCAGCTGTTTAGAATGTAAACAAAATAGTAACCAAAACCAAACAAATAGCAACAACTAAACCAGCAAGGACAAAAGCAGCACAATTGGTAAGTCAATTTTTACTTTGAAATCAGGAAAATAAACAGAAAAGAAGGACTTAATTATTCCACTAGTATTCCCCCCACCCCCACCCCTAAACGGGAGGCCGGTTAAATGCAGGATTTAGGAAAGTGGGATTACCGCACCTGTTTATAGAATAATCCGTTTTCAGCATCAACAATAATCGGTGAATCCACAAAATTCTTCACCCAGTTGGGCCCTCCTTCCATATTTAACGATAGGTTCCAATCTACCCAACCGGTAGACCAGTTTGACAAGTCCTGAAAAAAAAAAGAGTAATATTCAGTGCGTGATCATGACATACAAAAGTAAAGACTACAAAAGTTCGCAAGGCCGCAAGGCCATAAACGACGACCAGAAGTTAAGTTCCCTTTGTTCGCTTGTTTTTGCTCCTCACCAAAGGCTGGAAAACCGTTGTTTTGGTGTTTGCTGTTTGGTGCTCTGCGAGCAGTCTCTTTCTTCTCCTAATTTTAGCGAGAAGATTTCCTCCCTCTCCGCCAATCCCTTCTCTTTTTTACTGTTATTTTGCATAATTTTTTCATTTTCACTCGCGCGTAGGAACTGAGAAATATAGTCCAGTAACTAAATTGGAATTGTTTTTCCCACTGTTAATTCTTTTGCGTGGCGCAGTGGGGTGAGCGGGCCCCTGCAACTCTGAAGGACGTGAGTTCGAGTACTCGAAGACGAATGTGTTCATTTTTTGTTTCTGTTTAACGACTTGAAAACATCATCAATACAAGAAACAAACGTGTTGAGAAGTAAAAGATAACAGCAAAAAAAAAAAAAAGAAATACAATTAACTTCATTCTCAAAAATGAGAATTAAAAATTCTAAAACTCTAGGCACGCTGTGCCATGCTGCAAGTTACTGTACGCGCGCTTGAATGTTATCGAATGTGTAGTCACGCACACTTTCTAGACGAACCAACACTTCGTCGGTTCTGCACGCATCGCGGTCCTATGGGTTTTTTTTTTGGTTATGTTCGCCTATCCCCGAGCGGAAAGAAAGACTACCCGAAGTCTACTCCTTCTCGTTTATTTTAGGAGTGTAAATATTAATTTTTATTCAGTGGGATATAGTGTGAAACAGTACAAGTTACTCCCAAGTTGATTTTTGCTTTGTGCTAGTGCTCATCGAAGGTGAGGTAGGCTTGGTAATGGAAATATCCTTGTGCTTTTTCCTTTGCTTCAAATTTCGGAATTGATAATAAATAGGTATAAAGAAACTGAGAGCCCCTGAGGAAATTTAAATTTCCACAAACACTGAGAAAAAGACCTCTCCGCGATCACAATTTTAGAGATAAGCTCAAAATCTTTCGCTAAAAATCGACGAGAGAAGTGTTAAATTTCAAAGTGTAAAAGAAAAAGTATCTATTATCACCAACTGCGGCTAATGAATTAAAAGTCTCAAACTGATTAAACCAAACAATCCCTATGACATAGCTGAGCGATTACCTTTTCAATTAAAATTGCACAGGGAATACCAACTGATATCTTTTTCGCCAGTTAAACGAGTTACAATTAATGCCACTATATTTCATATGTTGCAACTGTTTTCATTGGCAAACCCCTTGATTGAGCCTACTATTTTTGTTGAAGAGTAATTCATTCACAAGACGATCATTTGATCATCTTAACTCTATGTAAAACGACGTATTGCTATCGAAAGAAGCTTCAATCAGTAAACACGAGTATCGCTCGAAATGGACAATGAAACAGTACGTCATTAACGCAGCGTTTAACATTCCGCTTTCATTGCTGGCTGTCACTGGAAATTCGCTGATTCTTGGGTCCTTCGCAAGCAACCCGTCTCTAATGTAAGATCATTGTGTGGGATTATTTGTCCAACCATTGTACATCGCGTGGAGATTCTCCCTATTTTTCAACCAAGCTCAACCAGTGGAGCCCTTCTTTCACTTGACAACGTATGAAAGACTGGTTTCTTGTTCGGTGCTGATTTTTTCCGTGTTCTTGTGGTTTCCTTCGCACGGTGAAATGGCAGGAAGATTTACCGTATAGCTCGGCGTCACAAGCGACAAATACGGTACACGCACAACAACAACAAGAACAACAGCAACAACAGTGTCGAATCCTCAATGGAGGACTGGTCAACAGCTAACGACTACGAAATCTTGCCATGTTCTATGTTTATTTGATTTTCTTTCTGTGCTATCTGCCTTACATATCACTGGCAGTTACATATCCCTTGCTTAAAGGAAGCCGAGCATTTGAGATGTCTTGGACGTTTGTACACATAAACTCCTCTTTAAATCCATTGGTGTCTTTAGGAAATTCGATTAGCCGTCAAAAACGGTTTATGTAGGCTTTTTACGAAATGAAATAAGTGACAAAACTTCGACAAATATAAAATACAAACATTTCTACCAATACATTTTTTTGTTAAGGTTTCTTTTGTAGTCTACATTATTTAGAATGGTTAAGACCACAGCTTTCTTGTACCCTGCCTAAGCTTCGTTACCTACACTTTGTTCGTTCGACAAATCTTCAGAAAACAACGGAAAATTTGAACCCATTGAATACCTCAATGATGCTGTGACTGTACTGGTTTCCTCGTGACCAGTCCCCTAAGCTGACTCGCGGAGGTTTGTTCGTGTGTTTGCCACAACAGGCTTCAGTAGACAAGATGAAGTGGTCAGGAAACCTAAGAGAGGAGCCGAAAAACGAGATTATTGAGGACAATCACTGACACACAAAACTTATCTCAAAGGTCAATTGTTTTAAGCAAGGTCTTAATGTTAACCAACAGGAATTCTTTGTTCTGAAGGTAATGACGATGGCATGCCCTAAATATGCAGAAGTTTTTTGTCCCCCCCCCCCCCCCCTGCTAACTTGAAATCTTTCCCTACCTTACTATTTTCGACACGACAGACCCAGATATAACGAGCAACAGTAGATAGGAGTGAGTCTGCACATAGGAAATGATCTCTCTTTTATTAAAAAATAAACATGCAGCGAAAACACATTTAATTAAACATGATTTGAACTTGTTTTGAAATGCAATCTCAGTACAAAAAGTTTAACATTTTTGTCCGGTACGCTTCATTTCGTTTCAAAAAGCATTCTCAAACGCGAATGCTGTAAAAAAAAATGGAAACAAAAAATTGTCACAAGGCCACTTTTAACGTGGAAAGTGCATTTCCGACATAGTATTTCACTAGCACTTTTATGCTAACCTGTTATGAGTTTCAGTAAGCACAGTTGCAGGAATGTACTTGTCCAAATACCAGTGAACGCCAATCCCAGAAACATACTTAGCAGCCAGTGGGTCACCAAGAACAGTTTCTGCCCAAGACGACAGAAATGGCCGCTGATCGTCAAGCATGATTATTTTGACATCGGAATGACCTCGTGCTGCAAGAGTTGGTCCTAAGTCCTCCTTGATAAAATCCCTCTCCATTTCAGCTGTATATCCCATGCACTGGAACTTCATACTATTGCAAAGAGAATCTTGGTAAAGGATTTATGGAACACAGATAACGTATCCATATATGCACGAGTTACAACTCAACTGAGGGCAAGATTGAAGATTATATTAAGATTATTTATTACATTTGAGATTAACATACTAAGTATAATTTAGCTATTAATAATTATTATTATTTAAAAATATTTCCTTTTCATATTGATCGTTTTCACTGTCACGCCATAAAAAAAAATCTGAAACCGTTCAATAAAAGAAGCCAAGAAAAATGAAATGATATAAATGACTAACACATAAAGAACTTCTCCAAGTGGTACACCGTTTCTGAGTTATTTGCCCAAACGTTTCACGCAACTTATTATTATTATTATTATTATTATTATTATTATTATTATT
>Ga0126336_10001930_pt1 | contig 11423 bp, 6 predicted proteins | sample SidCmetagenome_FD_92530 | JGI IMG/M metagenome (GOLD analysis project Ga0126336, IMG submission 92530) | Coral microbial communities from El Islote,Puerto Morelos, Mexico - Siderastrea C C metagenome | ecosystem: Host-associated > Invertebrates > Cnidaria > Coral | place: El Islote,Puerto... | reverse complement strand
TCGAAATTCTCGAAACTCGACTCGAGACTCGATTCTCGAAATTTTCGAGAATCGAGAATCGAGTCTCGAGACGCGAGGATCGAGACGCGAGGGACTGTCAACTTACATTTGACCGGTACTGTACATGTAATGCAACAAGGTTTTTTTTAAAACTTAACATTTCAGAACCACCCAATGAAGAAGAAGGCTTCAAGAAAATTGATAAAGTTGAAATTCAATTAATCTGCAATACGCCTTTTAAAGTAAGTTTATTAACCTCTTTACCTTGTGATTGTATAGCCATAATAGACATAAAAGTCAAAGGTTACATTATCATCTCTGGCTACAAGTATGGGGGCCCACATTCAAATGTCCCAATAACCCCTTGGACCCAGACTAGCTACATGTATTCCACGTACACAGTTTTCCTCCTAATACATGTAGATTCAGTTTGTATTCATTTGATCTTGAAAACAAAACTTTCATGTATGCATTCACAAACTGGGATAACAATTATCACAAATTTGAAAAATATACTTGTACAAGCTTAATAGGTGGCAAGCCCAGTAAGATATTGGGTCTCACAAGTCAGGTAATGACCTGAGTTGACTTTCCAGGTGATCTTACAACTTGTTTGCTATGACTTTGTAGTGATTTCTGCCTTACATCTGACTTATACATGTACCTGCAACCAAGCCCCTGATGTCTTTGTGCACTTATTATTTTGCTGCTAACAAAACAATGCAAAAGAAATATTGACTTTGAGTTAAATTAAGCATTTGTTTTCTTATCACACAGTTTGTTGTTCCAGCCCTTTTTCTGCAGTGGGAAGGGCTTTTTCAAAGTGAAGAAGATGCACAATCCAATGTTCAGGAGGCGGTTGTCGATGTTCTTAAAAGATGGAGTCACAGTAATCCCTGTGGAAGAGTCATTGTGCAAAAGCAACCCTGTAAAGGTGAGGCTTACACATATTATTTTTCACAATCTGCTGACCTTTTGAACTTTGGTCAGCTGGGGGTTACCACATTGTACCTCTCAGGCCTGTGTTTACTAGCATTGACAGTTGCACCAAATGGTAAGCATGGGTGAAGGATCCCTAGAAAGGACATTGTAATATAAAATTACTTAATTTTTTTTTTTGTAAATACAACCTAAAAATTTTTATTCATCTTACTATTTTCATTCTAATTAGTGCTTTATATTGATCTAAATCCAGTTTTGTACCTTATTTTATACTGATGATGCCAGTTGTCCGGCTGAAAGGTGTCGAAAAAAATTAAAAGAATGATGTGTGTTTTCTCAGACTTGTAACCGTTTTTGCTTTTAAAACGCAATCATTTAAATTTTCTGGAAAACAACTAGACTACGTTTCTAGATTTTTTGTGAGTGCTAGTTAGCTCAGCACTGCCTTGCTTATTACTTCGCCCTGTACTCCTTGTATTCTTTCTGACATGTATTTTCATACATTACACGTAAAAACAAAAGTCCTTGCATTAAAAGGATTTGAAATACATTGAAAACCTAAGTCGAAATAATACTCATCTGTATTGAACAATTTTCAATCAACTAACCCCAACATGTACATACACGCAAGTCAGTAAGTACCTTTTTGAAGTGATTGGTTGTTTGTACGTGCATGCGTTCTTTGTAGCTTGGAAACGTAAGTCACACAATTTGTAGGTCATGTTGAAACGTTACGATATTGGAGAAAGTACATGTCCTGAAAAACACAACATTTTAAAACGAAAATGAAGTATGTAAAAATACTGTATTTCCTAACTATGTTTTGAACAGAGTCCTTGATTGTGTTTTCTGTAACAACAGATGGAAGCTGTGATTGTATAGACGTGATGAAGGGAGTTCTCGGTGAATTGGTGATACAGGTACATGTAAATGACAATTGAGGTTTAGTTAGTGTTATCCTTCATAACAGCAATTTTTCAACTTTCTTTCGTGTGATTTCTAGGAAAATTCTTAAATAAATACGGTTTGTTTTACCTCCAACAATTCACTTGATTTGGTTCTCTTGGAGTTTGCGGAGCGTTTTATAGTGTCTTACTCTCAACACTGGTTCGAAAAAACACAGTTTAATCACCGTGGCATAGCCCCTTTAATTGAATGTCAAAAGTGATCCGCGTTCGTTTTGGTGTTGCTTACTACACTGTATGCTCTACGCTTGCACCACTTTCTCAAACAATAAGAAGTCAAACCAAAACCGATTGTGATTTGCTCGCGTGCGTTTTCCCGCATTTGACGCCCCTGATGTACATGTATGTACTTTGAATTCTGATTGGTTCATTGGGTTGTTTACATTGATTGGTCAGAGTGATATTAGTTTTGCTTTTGCAAATTACCAATTGAAAATTTTGTAATGACGTCCCTTCTACGTGTCTTTTAGGCATCCATCCCTGTGTTCTTTGTGCACTTGCGCGCATTCCTGTGGAAGTTCCACAGACCACCCAATCCAGGACTGTTTGCCTGGCTGCAGAGACTTCACAGCATTGATTTTTCAAACAGGGTAAGTTTATTTATTTGGAGTCAATTAACCCTCTCCGTAATGAGGCCTCCATAATACAGACACCTGCACATTTACAATAAAACCCCGCTTTGATTTACACTGACCCAAATAATACGGACTGCTTGTTGTTACAGACAGTTTTCTTGCTCCCTGATTATATATTTTCCTTGTAATATGATCATCCGTTGATGTGGCAGAGACGTTTTGTAGTCCCAGCGGTGTCCCTGATGACGGGGTTTTGACTTTACTTTGTTCAAGAAAAAACGTCGACGCATCAAATAAATTTCTTGTATTTTTGCGTGTCATATTTTCGTCAGATTAGGGAAATTTAACCGGAGAAAATTAGTCCACTGAAAGAAAATGTTAAGGCATTATTCACGGCTGCCACCATGCGCCCTAACGGAATCTACTCTATTTATTGCAAGATGAGTTGGTTCAGTTTGACGCCAAGGAAAAATATACTGAATTCTGACGAGATTTCCGGGCAACGAGTCAATGGAAATCAATTCCAGGCCAGTCAGAATTTTTGAATAGGTGACGGTAAAAAAGTTAAATTGTGCTTCAGGAGCATGTCCAAGGCAAAAGTGAAGTCTTGTTTAGAAAAGTTGGAGATTATACCACGATAGTGGAAGCTATGTTATCGCTGCAACAAAAACGTCGGTAGCCTTCCTATGTCCAAACTAAAAGTCGTTCCCCTTACGTTTTGGCCTATACAGGCGTCAGCGACGTTAAAATTGCCAATCATTTGTTCTCAGCTTCTGTGCATTTGTTATTTTTTCCAATTGTTTTTTGGTACTTTCCAAGAATATTAATGAAAGTTGTGGTCAGCTATTCACAGCGGTTCTCACTAAATCTTAAAATTTTAATGTTGTGTTACTAGGCGACATTTTGCGTGTGTTCAAGTGATGCGCACCAGAAGGCAGCTAGTGCGGCAGGAATCAAGTGTATCAAGGTAAATAAGTCTCCTCTGTGCAGACGCTGAAAAGAAACATACGGCTACCATGTGCACCCTGCACAGGGAATCCAACCTAACGCCCTATGGTACCTTTGCGAAGGAGAGAGGGTTAAAATAAGGCCCGTTTCGAACGTCGTGCTACTGCCGTGCCGAACTCACTTGACTGCAGCGCGACTGTAGCACGACTGTAGCACGACTGTAGCACGACTGTAGCACGACTTGCTTTCAGACGTCGAATTTATTTCAGTCTAATGAACAACTGTTGCCGAAAACAAAACATAAAAGCAACAAATGGTTGAGCCAACTTTTAAAATGTATTCTAATGTATTTCTATCATAATTTGTGAATTGAGTTCGGCACGGCAATAGCACGGCGTTTGAAACCAAGTCGTGCTTCTGCCGTGCTAAAGTCGAATTTAATTCAGTCAATTGAGTTCGGCACGGCAGTAGCAAGACGTTTAAAACGGGACTAATATAAAATGGTAAATTAGTAAATGGCTTCATTTAAAATAAATAGGAAAGCGCTCTCTGCAAACGCAGGTGATGAGAAGTAAAATGGTTCGAAGTGATAGGTATAGCATTGAAAATATCTTTTAAAACGACGAAGAACGCCATGCATTTGCTTGGAGATGGAAAGTTCTTAGGTCGAATTAAACTCGGGGAATTTCATACCTCTCCTCACTCGATCGACATACAAATCTTTCGTGTGTTTTCATCTACCAAACTTCTAAGTCAAGATTATTTTGTTTTGTTTGTAGTAAGTACTATTTGCTCATTTTTCTTTCATCATGCAGGCAAATAAACTTCTACACAGCCCACAAATGGTAAGCACAACAGTTTGTTTAATCTGACTTTTAAAGTTGCCGGTAGAATACATGTCGGTGCTGGCAGTAGCCGGGAGTGATACTCAGGTCTCAGGTAACAATTTCTTCCCCCGTGCCTGTTTTTGTAGATTAATGCTGTTTATTGTGGATTACCAGCACAAGTTCCCGAGTGCGTCATTAAGGCAAAGCTGGCCTGGTTTGGTCCACAGAGCAGACCGGCAGCCTGCGTCCCTCTCTATCACCGAGCTGTAAGGTCTCGTGATCCAAGCAATGGACATGACATGACGCCACATTGCGACCTAGTAGCAAAAGATAATATTGTCCATGGAGTGTGCTTCAAGGACTTCGCTACTCTCGATAGGTTTGTGTTCACCTAGTAACTTCTTTACTTTTGTCATAGGATGACGAAAAAGACAGCACTTTTTCTTACTTATATTTGACGCATACGATGTGAAAAAAATTGAATTTCAACCGTGTTATATTGGAGATGAGTGTTTCCTTTGCTAGTTCTCGACCGAACCACGCTAGTGTAGGGAAAATTGTTACCAGTGACCAATGACTACACTATGTCTACTAGTGATTGAGGAAAGAAACGATAAAAAGAAACGAAATAAACGAAAAGCTTAAAACAAACCCAAAAAAAAAACAACAACAACAACAAAAAACAGCAACAAATCGTAAACATTTCAAGAATCCTTGCACGACACCCAGGGTAATTATACATTGTTTAAGGAGGCTCGCAACAGTTTTTTTGGCCTTGGAGTGTATCTTTTGAAGTCAAAATTTCGCATAGAAGGTAAGCTTCGATTTCCTTGATACTACACCACCTTTTCAACATATGATCAAAGTTTATTTTCTTACTGGTTTCCCAGCAACAGCTGTCACTATAGCAATGGCAATGGACAACCCCTCATTTTAAATAATGTCGAATATCTCGAAAACTAGTCAGACACTTTATGACGAAACTTGAACTATTTGAACTGCTCAACCTTCACAACTTGTATGCGAAATTAGGGAAAAATCTGTACGAGCGTTTTCATGTAAATCATGATTCATTTTTTACGGGCTGATTTTGGTCATTCCTGCATTTTCTCCAATATTTCAAGAAAGATATGTTCCAGTGAGTTTTAGGCTGAATAAACATTTCTGTTTTTAGATAAGAAGGCTGAATCTCGGTCAAGTTTCAGTCGTTATTAACTTTCAACTAGCACGGGTTTTATTTTGTTTTTCCTGGTCTATTTCACGGTTATTTACGTGCAATGAATATTTATACACGCTGCGCTTGTGTCCTCTCGTGCATTTATTAGAAAAGATCCTTCAACTGAAAAGAGAAAGTGTTAAGTCATATCTTTCTTGAAATATTGGAGAAAATGCAGGAATGACCAAAATCAGCCCGTAAAAAATGAATCATGATTTACATGAAAACGCTCTTACAGATTTTTCCCTAATTTCGCATACAAGTTTTGTAGGTTGAGTAGTTGAAATAGTTCAAGTTTCGTCATAAAGTGTTTGACTAGTTTTCGAGATATTCGACATGATTTAAAATGAGGGGTTGTCCATTGCTGTTGCTATGGCGACAGCTGTTGCTAGGAAACCAGTGAGAAAATAAACTTTGATCATATGTTGATAAGGTGGTGCAGTATCAAGGAAATCGAAGTTTACCTTCTATGCGAAATTTTGAGTTCAAAAGATACACTCCAAGGCCAAAAAAACGGTTGCGAGCCTCCTTAAGTTATCCTAGCGGGGAGATTGGTTAAAGCGCAGGTAACAGAAATCACAGCTTAAGGTGGCTTACTACATTTTTCCTTTTTAAATCTTGAGTTTAAAGCTAACAGGAGTCTTCATTTGAGTCGTTTGCTGCCTTAACTGTTGAAAAAATGAAAATGGGCAAGAAATGCGAGAAGCTTAGAAAATAACCCATACAACAGACCGAGCGCTAGGAGGGTACTGGAATTCTCTTTTTTTTTTTCAGGGTTTTTTCTCAAAATCTATCCGTACGACCCTACCTCAAATTTTCAGGATTTGGAAAGTGGCTATAAATAAACACCTACGCAAAAGAAAAGAGGGTTTTAGTGATTCTCAAAAAAGCCAAAATTCGACATATTTTCATTAGCAAAAATTCTGCTTCTCACATTTCTTTTGAAGGATAATATCATTTCTTTCAACAGTTGTAACAACAAATGACCCAAAAGAAAACATACAAGCTACACCTTGAAAGAAAAATAAATACTGTAACAGCTTTATTAACGATTGACTAAATACTTCCCAGGGGAGGGGCAATCTCGTACCCAGAGTCCTCAGGCTTCTTGGTCAGCGGGCGGCGCCAGGAGAGACTCTGGGGTAATGGAAAAAAATGTGATTTTTGTGATTGGCTGTTCTGGGCTGTTCATTCTTGCGGTAACAATTCCATTATCCCAGAGTCTCTCCTGGCGCCGCCCGCTGACCAAGAGAGACTGGGGGAGGGCAGGACACCTTCAAGTCCCCTTCAGAGAGTTGGACTTTTTAGAGAGGGACGGGGGCTTAATAGAGCTTTTTTTACAGGGATTCATCGTTTTTCAGTAATTGCTATATATTTCTCTTAGTGTCGACGAACAACTTTGTTTACTCTTGTCATCTACAGGCTGAAAGCGCATTAAATTCGGTGACAGAGTTAGACACTGGCATTTCTTGCGTTCTTCTTTTCACAGTTTCAACTCGCGGTATCAACATTTCGCAGTATCAACAGAACCTGCGTCAAAGGATATTTTCAACTTTAAAGTCTGTGAGTCAAGTGGTCGGATTGCGTGCGCTAGAGAAGGACAAAGGAATGCTAAGTCTAACACGTCTTCTTCTGGTGTATCTGTAACAAATAAAGTTCAACTAAAGTCAACTGACAAATCTTCTGTGAGCAGTAAGGTCAACCAAGAGTCCAATGAGACCAGTGAGTTGAACGCCTTTGTGTTGGCAGCTTCTTGGTTTAATGTTACTAGTGCCGTGAAACTATTAATAACTGTGATGACGTTTTTTGCCAATTTTAGGCCTATTCGCCTTAAGTCATGCTCTGCTTAAGACCACCAGGCGAGTCATACCCTGTGTATGATTATAAGGGCAAACATATGTGCCCTATATTTCTGACCGAAACGCTATAATATTATATCCTTTGGGGGACAGATACCTAGGAACCTTGTACAAAGAAGTGCCTAATTCGTTGTGACTTCCAGATCTTCATGTTGTTTCTCTGCGACTGATTTTAGCACGCGGGTAAGAAAATCCAGTTGTCGGAAGCCATGCGAAAAACCCACATACTATTAAGATTATAAATGGAATATAACTGAAGTAAGGAAAATTCCATGTATACATGAACACGTAAGTTCTGTTAGCAAGGGCAGAAACTGGAAATGTGAATAAGCATTTGTTTGTTCCTCACGGCATACGAGTGATAAGCATCTAAAAAAAAGCTATGGAAAAAAGACAGAACTGATCATCAATTCTCCATCACCTTTTCCTGACATGGTTATTTTATCTTACTGACTGGTACTTCTACATGTACAGTCCTTCGTGTGTGTTTTGTTGCAGTGGTTGTACCTCGCACTAACACAATGTTCACCTATTCACTGTCCTTCAGCTGCTAGCCCTTTGAGTTCTGGTCTTGTTGCAAAACGTTTAACTCGAGACGATATCGAGAGCCTTGCGTTCAGTGCAGGCCATTTCAGACGCGGCGAAGGCTGTGTGAAGCTGATTCGAAATGTTACATCTGCTATCGAACAAGATGGCTTGCTCTTTAAAGCTAATTGTGAGTAGAAGAACATTTTATATCTTCGGTTAATAGTGTTGTACTAAAATCTTGTTAGGTATCAAAATATTGTAACCGTGGTCGGTTAACCATGCTCTTGAGGGATACAAGTCCCCAAGACGCTGAGAACAGCGGCTATGATGACAGTAGCGTACATTTAGATCTTTCCCCTTCTTTTCTTTGTTTACTTTCTTTATTTTAGCATTAAATTGGTGTTAAATGCGCATGGCTAATCTACAGTGTTCAACTTGCCCTTATGGTAACTCCTTCACGCGGCGTTTTACCCTATTGAATCATGATAAATCATTGTACATTTTAGTTTTGTGACGTTTTGTGCTATGCCTTTCTTAACTGCTATCGGCCATGTTAGTTTTGTTTTTATGCAACCACAGGTTTAGGGTCTCAAGGTCAGCTGTATGATGTCTCAGCACTCCTCAGTCAGGGAGGTAAGACAATACACCTGGTGCCACCTGCTCTGTAGGACAGGACACAAGTCCTGTCAAGAAGAAAAAGTTTTTATTTGTAAACGGGTACTTTTTCAATCCATTTGAAACGAGAATTGTGTCAGACATCATCGTTTTCTTGTCGACTGAATACTTAAAGATCGAAAAAAAATGCCCGTTAATGGAAATGAAAAATGGAATCGAGGATGGGTTCTCAGTTGTGTGTTTCCTCTTCTATAAGGGGCCGTTTGTACAGGCAATTTTTTTAGCGATGCGCTTTTAAAGGTGGTTGAGCGCATGCAACGTTGACATTAAGGTTGCCTTAAGTGTTACCTCTAGGGACACCCCAAGAAAAACTTGACGTGTTTTTGCTCATATGCCATGCTCTCTGCTCTAACTACAGTCAAATCGACGAGACCTCGCTGTAGTAACACAGCAAAAATTACCGGTAGTTTACACAGGTGATTTCAAATCGGACTTAAAATATTGCAAAAACAGGTATACAAATGGATAATAATGAAATAAATAAATGTCAAGATCTTTCTGGGAAAAAAATTTCGAGTCCCAACGGGAATCGTATGGCCTCGTTCATCACAAGTCACCCATGGCTCAGTGGTAGTGTTCCAATCGGTATTCTGGAAGTTCATGGGTTCGATTCCCGTTGGGGCTCGAAATATATTACGAGAAAGATCTGGACTCAAAATAGCCGCAAAATTCCCTGCGAAAGTCGTCTAAAAGATCCTTGTGTAAATGGCTTTTAACTGGGTAGTATTATTTAGATGACTTATAGCCAACACTGGCGTTCGTTTAATCCAGTCTCTGACCAGTTTCTGATTCAGTTCTCGAGCCACCTTGCATATCTCTGAGAAGCAGGAGAGTAATCCACTCTGTGCTGCACTGAGCAAAATTTCTAGAAACTTTTACATTCTTTTAGAAAAAAACAAACAAACAAACAAACAAAGAAGTATGATTGTGAAATTATGAACATATGAAGTTCATATGTTTGAACTGCGGAATGAAGAAATAAATGTGAAGAAGATCCTCGCAGTTATTAACGGCGACCAATTTAATGACCTGCTCCCAGTTGGCTTGTTAGCTCAATTGGTTAGAACGCTGCACCGGTATCGCAGAGGTCAGGGTTCGAATCCTGGCAAGCCTGATTTTTTCAGGCTTTCTTTTCGCAACACTGCATAAGTTGCGTTAATAACTGCGAGGATCTTCTTTACATTTAAGTATGATTGTTTTTGTATGCTGCAATTTTTCTGCCAGCAGGTATTGTGCGAGCCGGATGCTCGTGTGCTGATCCCGCCAGTAAACTGGGCAAATGTAAACATGCAGTTGGTTTACTACTGTGGTGCAAGAATGAGGAAAACGTGAGTTATATTTCGGTTACTGTCTTCGTCGTTTGAACAGATATTATGGGTAACATTGAAGTAAAAAGTCACCAAGATTTTTAGTTCTTTTATCATATTATGGTTTCCACCACTCACTCAAGTAAACGGAACAAACATTTTCTCATATGAAGCTAAGAAGTTAATTCGAAATCGTCGTGGGAAGAAAGTTACAAAATAAAACAGGTGTGTCTAACCTTGAAGTACCTTTGCGTGTGTGTCCAGCCATCGCGATCTTCCGCGGTCAGTGATTTTGATTTATAAAAAAAATGAAAAAAGGGATCGCGGAAGAAAAGGCAATCATTGTTTTACAGTTAAGGTGGTCAACAGATTTGTATCCACTATCGCCATCCCAGGCAGCCAGTACTTAACTAGGAATTTATTTCTGTTGCTTCATTTTGTAGTTTAATGACAATAGTACAAGTACTGTATAGGTTGTTGCAGTTTTTGTTAACAACGAATAAGCAATTGCGAAAGAAAGTCTGAAAAAAATTCGAATGAGGCTTGGTAGACCACTGCACCGGTATTGCTGGGTCGTATACTCGAAAGCCGTTCTCTCCTGAATTCTTTTGCTGTTGTCTTCTTAACTCCCAGGGGGAGTACACTGGATTTCAAGTAATTGAAGGTGCGAATGGGGACATAAATTACCCCCCCCCCCCACCTCAAAAAAAAAATTCCCTTGGGCTAAAAGAGGGACCCAAAACAATCTACTGGCCCAAATGAAACCCCCAAAAGATCATAGACTGAATTTTCTTAAACGACAATAATGAAGAACAACAGTACTTTTTGATCGGTCGTTATTGTTTGTTTATTTATCATACCATCGAAATAAACTTTCCCAGGTAAGTTTCCATTCTAACAAACTACCCGCAAAAGTACTTGCCAAAATTTTCTTTCCCAAGAAAATCCCTAAATCGTGAATTTTAACCCCCCCTAAAAAAATCCTTCGCACCTCCCCGTCACTTGAAATCCGGAGTACCCCTCCCCCCCCCGAACTAACTGAGAGTGGCAGGTACTTGAATTAATGAATAAATGTATAACTTTATTTAAACACAGTCGATCGACATATCAGGACTTAAAAACCACGAAAATACATTAACAATTTGATAAAACCTGATTAAATTACGAGCCTGCTTTACATAAGTGTCGTGTAGATAGATCTTCAGAAGCAGTAAACGTCGAGGTAATTATCTAACACTCTTCACCGCCGACACTGAGGGGAATAATTGTTTTAGTACATACCAAACTAGTGGATAGCCACCACCAAATAGTTCCTTTTTTTCTGAGAAATGAGTGAAAAAGTCACGCACGAAATCCAGAACGATGCTGGGAGATGAATAGCAATCCCGAGTTTGAGCAGCCAATCAGAGCGCGCGGAAAACACTATCCACTGGTTTGGTGTATACTAATTAACAATTTTCCTGCGAAATCGCGCGGAATATCACCTGATACTTAGCCGACGAGGCCGTAGGCCGAGTTGGCTAAATCAGGGGATATTCCGCAAGATTGAGCAGGATAATTGTTTTATTATTCAACAAATTC
>Ga0126336_10001929_pt1 | contig 11425 bp, 10 predicted proteins | sample SidCmetagenome_FD_92530 | JGI IMG/M metagenome (GOLD analysis project Ga0126336, IMG submission 92530) | Coral microbial communities from El Islote,Puerto Morelos, Mexico - Siderastrea C C metagenome | ecosystem: Host-associated > Invertebrates > Cnidaria > Coral | place: El Islote,Puerto... | reverse complement strand
TCTAGCATCCTATAGAAGATGTGGGGGGTGGGAAGGGGACAGGCACGACCCCACAAGCTTCCAGCTTTAAACCCTATCGTGCAAAAATAAAGGTCTTATGTTATGTTACGTTACGTTACGTTATGTTATGTTATTACTGTCCTAATTGCTTAATGCTGTGGTAATGAGATATGCATCTGATGCCCTACCCTTAGTTATTGAGGTCTTCAAACTGATAGTTTTAACAAGCTTTGTCTTTTAACATCTTTGTTGTATATTGTTTATCAGGAGTCAGTTCATGCCAAACTTATATGTCCTGGAAAAGTGACGGCTGTGGCCTGTTCTCCTGATGGTGCATACTGTGTAGTGGCTTGTGGAGAAAAGATCTACATCTGGCAGGTGAGAACTACTCCATGTGAACACACCAGTTCTCCATGTCTATGCCCATAAATTCCATAGCCTGGCATTCACATACAGATTGTAGATGCCTGTTAGGGAGTGTATGGAGGTCTATTGTCTGAATTTCAAAAATTATTATGTCCCAAATTTAGGCAGTTGCCATGTTCCTGTGAAAATTTGGTCCAGTGATCTTGCTTATATTAATTTTCTGTCCATGGTGCGTTGTCACAGCAGCCGCCACTTGTATGTTTGTTTCATCATCTATTAGATGACAAGCCCTGTACTCTTTCTCTTTTCCTTAAGGTTGCAACTGGCAATCTACTAGCATTGCTGTCACGGCATTTCCAGCGTGTCTCGTGTCTAAAGTTCACAGATGATGGCTCTCACCTTTTATCTTCTGGTGAAGATAATCTAGTGCTGGTGTGGAAAATGGCAAGGTATAGTGAACCATATGCTATTTAATCTATCTCAGTCCAAGTCTTCAAATTTTCTTTGTAACAGGCCACCTCACAGGTCACATTTTATCTAATTTTTAATATAGGGAGTTAGTGGTTAACTGAAGATAATTTGGAAAGAATTCAGCAGTTCTTTTGTTATCTTGTTTTCAGGATTTTATCTAATTCATCAAGCAGTGTAGGGACAGTTGATGCAGCTTTGAGCCCACAGTATACTTGGTCGGACCACGCTCTCCCAGTCACTGATATTCACTGTGGCTGTGGTGGAATGAGAGGTCATGTGATCACCTCATCTCTAGATCAAACATGCAAGGTATGTGTATAGAATGAATTATTCTTCTCAGTGACAGAAAGTATGGTTAGTCAAGGTGATAATAAATATGTGTATTAGTATATTGGGTTGAAATAGCCGACATTAAAGTTTGTTTATTTCATAACTGTGTTTCATGTCTCATACTCCAAGTATGCAATTGCTTTCTTACATGTACTCTAATACATGGTAAAGTGCCATTGAGCTCTTGGAAATGGCGCTGCAGTATGCATGTAAATTCTTGTATTATTATTATTATTATTATTATTATTATTATTATTATTATTATTATTATTATTATTATTATCATCATTGTTAAAGGTGGTTTTTTTAGAGTTTAATTCTTTTTTTTTCTAGTTGTATGATCTCAGCTCTGGGGAGCTTTTATGTTCCTTTGTGTTTGATGTTGGAGTTACAGCTGTCACTGTGGATGCTTCGGAACAAAATTTGTTTGCTGGATGTACTGATGCAAACATCTACCAAGTGGAACTTTCTAGACGGGTATGAACCTTGTACCTTTTTCATTCCTTAATTTTTTACCTTGCAAGTACCAGTGATTTGTGGAAGCAGAGCAGTGTAGTGGTTATCATGTACTCTGACTTTTGATCTGACAATAAACCTGAAGGACTCAAAGGAACACACAGTGATAATAGTCTCACCCCTAAACACAACCTTTTGTTGTTTAGGGTAATGAACAAACTACAAAAAGAAGAAATGTTCTCAAGTAAATTTTACTCACAGAAAAAATCTGAGTCCTCAGAGTGTTTTTTTTTCTGAGTAAAAATGACTTGTGAACATTTCTTCTTTCATCAGCCAGTCATCACTCCACTTATCCTGAACAAACTACTGTCAGTTTAGTTTTATGAGTCAAAACCCTGTTATGCAACCACCAACAGGCCATAAAAATGGAGTTGTCAGATTAATTAACAGGGTCTCAGATAGGAAAATGACTACAGGAGCTTTGCTTTGGACCAGGAAAAGTGATTTAAGCTGGTTGGTTGTAAGATGGGGTTTTATTTAATTATTTTGTTTGAAAAATAATTCAAAGGAATTACAAATCTTTAGGGAACAAAGGATAACATTCATACAGAGAAGGAAGAAGCACTTGTATTTAGAGGTCATAGGTATGTCCATTGAGTCTAAAACTTTCTAGAAATCAGTAGTTTTCCACTTCTTACAAACAGTTGAAAAACAAACAGTATCAGAGGAATTACTGCTAAGTTTTTATCAATGAATTTGCTCGTTTTTAGGATTTATTGAGGATTTTATGCTCAGGCAGAAAATTGAGAACTGTCCACCTGTCCTTTCATCCATCAGTCGGTCAGTCAGTCACTCTGCTTCATCCCTCTAGCTATCTCTCCATCCATCTGCCTGTCAGTCCATCATTCATTGTGTAAATACTGTTAGTACCTTTGTCTATTTTGTACTTTGGCAAGTGCTCGTATTGTAGTGTGATATTGTAAGTAGAGCATTTTTACAGTGACTTGTGTTTTAATGCAGGGATCTATCAGCTTCTGTCGAATTTAGTCCTCTGTCTTGAAATTGCTTATAAATAGATGAATAAATTCATTTGTTCATAAGATATGCCTTTGGGAAGCTGTTAAGGTGTAATTATCACTTGAAACATTATTTTACTTGTGACTGTGTCAATTTTCTTTCAGTAAACAGGTGAACAGCGTAGCAGTGAACATGGATGGTTCGGTTCTCCTGTCAGGTTCTGAGGATCAAACTGCTCGTGTTTGGCACGTCCAAAGTAAACAGTGTCTTCGGGTGGTGAATCACAGAGGTACATTAGTGTGTAGGGGGGTAAGTTTATGAGCTGTTAGGGGGAGGGGGAGGAGGAGGATTGGGCGTTGTCTGAGTATGTTGCTTTGACATCATTCCATGTTTCTGGGGAACCCCCACCTACCCCTCCCTAACCCAACATTTTGCTGTAAGTGATAATAAGTGAAAAATGCTGCTTAGGGGAGGGGTAGGTTGGAAGTTTCGCAGAAACATGGAATGATCCAAGGGGACAATGTTTCTAGAAGGTAAATTACAGAGGTACAGGGCGTGTAGGGTGGCATCAGTTTGTGTGCTGTTTAGAAGAGGAGGGGAGAGGTGGCAGACAGTATCTACAGATGGTCAACACAGAGGTATGTTAGGGTGTAGTGTGGGTCAGTTTGTGTGTTGTTTGGGCAAGGGTGTGGACAGTGTCTCCAGGTTGACAATCACAGAAGTCTGTTAGTGTGTAGGCTGGAGTCAGTTTGTGAGCCGTTTGGACAAGGTGGACAGTGTCTCAGAGGTCAGTTGTGTGCTGTTTCAGTTTGGTCTGGGGTGTACATACAGTGTGGTTCAGTTTGTGTGTTGTTTGGGCAAGGGTGTGGACAGTGTCTGCAGGCTGACAATCACAGAAGTCTGTAAGTGTGACTAGGTTGGAGTCAGTTTGTGAGCTATTTGGGAAAGGTGGACTGTGTCTTAGGGTGGGCAGTCAGAGGTATAGTGTGTAGGGTGGGGTCAGCTGTGTGCTGTTTTAGTATGATCTGAGGCGGGGTGGGGGGCACAGTGTCTCCAGGTGGTGAACTACAGGCATGAGGTATGTTACAGTGCAAGGTGGGATCAGTTTGCTGCTGGGGAGGGGGGGGGGTGTCTCTGGGTGGCAAATCACAGACTGAGGTACTGGTACATTGGTGTGTGTGGCCAGATTTATGGTTTTCTCTGCACTGTCAAACCTTGATCAGCCAGACCTCAAATGTCCAGGCCATCTTTGGTGGTTCCAGCAAGATTTTGCTGTACTGCATTTCCAGTGCCTTTTTATTTGGCATCTGTAAGACTAAAGGGACAAAGTTGATCATCTTTTTTAAATATATAAATGGATTGTAAATTTAATTTTTAATGTGTAAGACTTAAAATTGATTGTAATTTTTTTGCTTTTTCTATTGTCTATATAGTTAATGTATACTTAGTTCTAGTCATTGTGTTTAGTATAGGCATGGCAATGGAAGAGCCACCTCATGGAATTACCATTAAACCATTATGATTATTATTATTATTATGATTATGATTATGATTATTATTATTATTGTTATTATTATTTTTGTTTTTATTTTTATTTGTGTTCATTTTTGCTGAATGTTTCACAGGTGCAGTGATGAATGCACAGATCATTCCCAGACCTCTTTACCTTGAAACTGCTCCTCCAAAGTCTTCCCTTCTTACAATACCGCCATTCAAAAGACACGTGCATATACATGAACAGTCACATGATCGTCACATGAGTGGTCCTTCTGGTTCAACTGATGCTGATTATCAATCAAATGGCATTCCTATGGTTCTAAGAGGGAACCTGAATGAGGTATGCTTGAGGCTGGCAAGTTCTAACTTTAATTTGGAGAAACCTAAGTAGTAGTAGTGGGCCTCCATTGGTCTGGGCTGACCATCAAAGATGCACCCTAGCTGTTAGCCATCCTGTGGCTGGGGCAGTGTCGCATATGGCTGATGAGGCCCATACATAAATAGCAGTCCATGTTACAGTGAAACATCCATGTGAAGTTACTGACTGGTTGGTGGAGCTCTGCTCTTTACAGCTCCTTCATCTCCCCTCAGCTCGGCTGAGGATCCTTTCCTCTCTTCTCATAAGCTGGTGCCAAAATAAGCAATGCCATCTGCTGGACGAACCTTACCGATTTCCTGATGTCGAGGATCATAAAAAATATTAATTATGCATGAGAAGTGTAAAAATTCTTGGACTCTTAGAACACGAGACAAATTCTGATTTTGTATCTCAATTAGGGAGAGAGTACAGAGCATACAGTGGAAAACCATGGAGTTTTGGTTCGACAGATTCTTCGTGAGGTAAGGTGCCATACAATTAGGCCCATCACCAAGTTTGCAACCAATCTTAAGCTGATAATTTTCATGCTCATTTTCGTGGAAATTGGCTTGTATTAGATAAGTTTGAGATTAAATAATATCTCTTAAATTATTTGACCCCCAGTTCATATATGTATGATTTATTATTTTCATTTCACATTGTCATGTTATCACATAGTTATCTGAAATGTTTTTGTGCTCTATGGACAAAATCCACAAAAAAGTGTGACCTTTCAAATGAAATCTTGAGCCACACTTTCCTGCGGTGCTGTTTGTTACATTTACAAGGTGGTTCTAACTTTTGAGTCTGTGGATGAAATCCTTAAGAGTGACCATTCACATGAAAGCTACTGAACAGTACTTTCCTGTGATGCTGGTTATTATGCTGTACAAGGTGGTTCTAACTTTTGAGTCTGTGGATGAAATCCCAAAGTGACCACCCAATGAAAGCTATTGAGCAGCACTTTCCTGCGGTGCTGTTTGTTATTTTTACTAAGTGGTTTTAACTTTTTAGACTGTGGATGAAATCATAAAGTAAAAGCTGTTGAGTTGCATTTTGCTGTAGCGCTCTCATCTTATGCACTGTGGTGCTGCGTCGGTGAGAAAGTAAAACAAAAAAATTTGAGTTGATATGGTAAATTGACCACCGTAGAGAAATTGAAAGCTAACTCGTTTCGAATCGCTCTGACAAAGGGCTAACGCTTGAAACGTCAGTTTTCAATTTCTCTACGGTGGCCAATTTACCTTATCAACTCAGTTGTTAAATCCAAATTTTTGTGCAATAAATAAAAGCTGTTGGGCAGTTCTTTCCAGTGGTGCTATTGGTTTATGTTGTAAAAGGCGGTTCTAACTTTTGACTTTGTGGATGAAATTCTAAAAAGTTCCATTCAAATGAAAGCTAGCGAAGGGTGCTTCCACGCGGGGTTGCTGTGTGGTGCTTGTTAACCACTCTTGAGAGGAAAGATCATCATGGGTCCGCATGGCGTATTTACTACTTTGTTTTCTCATACAGGTCGCAAAGATGGAAGATCAAGCACCTGTGATTGGAGAGAAACGACGACTAACTCGGCGAGAACTTGAAGAGGAACTGGAAAAAGTGAAAAGAGTAAACCGAACATTTTACAAATTTGCCGTGGACGAGTTCATGAAAGAAGTATACGAGGTCACGGAAAAGAATGCCACTTGAAAACATAGGTCTAGCACGAAGAGATGTTATTCAAGTCTGTGGATGAAATCCTAAAGTGTGACCATTCAAATGAAAGCTACTGAGCAGTACTTTACTGTGGTACTGTTTATTGTGTTGTACTGAATGTTCCTAACATATTAGTCCGTGGATGAAATTCCGAAAGTGTCACCATTCAAGTGAAAGCTATTGATCAGCAAATTTCTGCGATGCTGTTTATTACGCTGTACATGTTAGTTCAAGCGTTTGGTCTCTAGATGTAATCCTTTAAAAAGGGTGAAAGTTCAGATGTGCAATGCTTTGTAAAGTTATTGAAAAACTAATTTAAAGGTTTTCTGTTCAAATCTGAGCTTTGGGTTTGACGGATGTGAAAGGTGAATAAGGAGTCGACGAAATCAATGTGTATTAAATGCCCGCTTGTGTGACATTAAACTGCACACGGTTGACTCAACAAATAATTATTTGAAAATTTATTTATTAATCGCACATTTATGTCTATTTTAGTGCAGGATAATTTTTTGGCGTATGAAGAACCACCAAAACTGCTCTTGGAAGGAAGATAAGATAAAAAGAATAATTTCGTGCTGATTAAGAATAAATTGGAACGTTTAGTGAAAGACTGGAGCCGTGTTTTTTAAGATTTATTTACAAGACAAAGGTGATGCCCAGAAATTCCTTTCAGACAAGTTGTGGAAGTTCATCGAACAGGTTCAAAAAAGATATTCAAAATATCCGTTTAGCCCCGGTCAAAGGCCGAAAAATGAAACAGTTTAACAAGTTCTAAGCACATTTCAGTTCTCGTTAAGCTTGGATGAGCATATTATCGGCGGTCGATGTAAACAACTTGAGAAAGAGCGTTAAACGAACAATTGCGCGGAAATGGCAAGTGATTACAATCGCAAAAAGCAGACCACAAATTTGTGCGGTTGACGAAGGATAAACTAAAGTATGTTGATTTAATTTAGTTCACAGATTGAATCGTTTTGTCTTAAAAACATACATCTGACCCTGTCAAATAGCCCGCAGTCGCGAAAAGTCCACAGGCTTCGAAAAGGTTTACTGACAACTTCGATAAAGCCCATTTTATCATCTGCGATATTACGAAAACAAAGGTTGGACAGTTGAGTTCTAAGTGCATTCGTTAGTAAATTGGGGAGACTATTACAACACGAGACGTATGACGGAAACTAAGTGCAAGAAGAGATTATGTACATTGTGGTCCGAACAACAGAAGGCGATAACAGTGAATCATGAACTAAAAAAAATGCAAATCTTGGGATGGGCAGGAAAGCTTGCACAGAAAAAAAAAAAAGAAACGAACGCTGAGATGCCAGGTGAAAAAGTTGTTATTAAGAGGCAAAAACTCTGAGACGAGTCAGTTGAAGTTGAACAGGATTGAGAAAAGTTCCTTCAGTTTGTAAAAGTAGAAATACGTTTTCTTTACGGAGGCATACACTTTGAGACAAAGCAGTCTTTAAGCAACGAAAAGAGAACTATAGAGAGGTTCACTGACCAGATATCACGCGTCAAAAACCGTGGAGAAGAAAAATGAATTCTAGTTTGCCAAGTAACGAAGTAATCCCTCCTGGATGCGAGATTTACATTTTACTGGGAGGAAGACTTCATCAACCGTCTCCCATGGTTCAGGGTGTTCTGATCTTCATTATAATCATCAACATTCTCACCTTTCCTTTCACCGCTGTTTTGAACGCGCTAACTATGCTTGCCGTGAAGGTGAAGCCCCGACTGAGAGCACAAAAGTCAAACATTTTACTTGCACTACTAGCATCCACTGACTTTATTGTTGGGGTAATTGTTCAGCCTGTCTTTATCGTGTTGATAATTACCTTCTTACTTGACGAAAGTTCTGGTGGAGCATGTACGTTGCAAGTTTTCCTATTGCCTGCTGGAAGTTGCCTAGCTACTGCCTCGCTATTCCATTTAGCTTTGATAAGTGCTGAACGCTATCTAGCCATGAAACACCCTTTCGCTTACATTACCCTCGTCACCGAAGCTCGTTTACTGCTTGCTTCTGTCTTGGCGTGGGTTCTCTCCATAACTCTGCGTATTCCACTTGCCGTTGACAGAACTGTGTTTTTTACCGTTACTAATGTATTCATTGGTCTATCTATTAGTTTCATTGTTTTCTGCCATGTTGCGGTCTACCTTGAAACTCGCCGACACGAACAGCAAATTGCAGCTCAGTAAGTTACACGAGAGGTAAGGGAACAATTTGAAAATAACAAAAAGGCGCTCAAACTAACTACAACCATCCTCGGGGTGGTAATTTCGTGTTGTATGCCTATATTAGTTTCTAAAGTAGTTTTAGTAAGGTATCGAGGCAAAATGTCCGTAGAAACGTTGTATATACTTGTGCTTTCGTCCGTTTCGATGGCTTTATTGAACTCATTACTCAATCCAATTATTTACTCCATCAGAATGAGACAGTTTCGCTTGGCATTAATTGAGTTAATATGTAGAACTGTCAACATGGCCGAGGCCGAAGAAATTGAAATGCGAGTATTTGGAGCACCAAACGCTGTAGTCACACCTGAAGCACTGGGACAAGAACGCGAAGGACAAAATCAACAAAATGCACAGGAACAAGCAAATGTGAACAACAGTGACAATAATGGCATTGATGTGTTACCACAGCGCAGAAATTCTGTTGTGGAACATTCGAACACCAGATTTATTATTCACTGTGTACATTATCGCCATAGTATATGAAACGATGAGACTTTCAAGTTTTAACGGCATAGGGCGGTTTTTAATTTAGTGTCCAAAGTTTAATGGCGTTTGCTTCTGTTTCAATTTACTGCGCTCTTGGATTGGTTCGAAACTAGCGGCACTTTCTCGACCAATCCGAATGAAATCCAAAACAAATCGAGATTCTAGAGAGTCGTGACTTGTGTCGTACTCATCTCCCCCTGCTTCACGCTAGTTACATATACTCATACATCTATTGTGATCGGACAAGGTAATTACTGTAGTTTTGGTCTGACGCGCTGCCACATTGCCGCTCAATTTTGTGACAAAGTCAGTTTGTAAATAACTGTAATTTCGGCATGATATCAATTCAACCTGAACTTCGTTATAAAGAGTTCTTGTCTGTGGTAAAAACTGTGTACTTGCAAAAAAATAGTAAAATAAATTTGTTTGATATTTATGCCAAAGCTTTCTTTTAATGTGTGAAGTATGCCTCTTTGTGTTGAAAGTGGTAAAAAAAATTAATATGTCTATAGCAGGAATACGTGAATCGCAGAATCTCGCGAAGCTAAAGGGAATTAGTGGTTTTGTTTTGTTTCGATATTTTTTTTTCAGTTAATCATGAATCAACTTTCATTTTTTCCATGAAATGGGGTTGCAATTATTTTTTCTTACATTAATGTTTTTCTGGTGTGTATTTTTCCAGTTTTGTTCAGCGCCCAAACTGAGGCTGGCGGGCGCACGTTCTTCTGAAGTTTTATTAGTTCTCCTATTTTGTCTTAATTCCCTTAGACACTCTAGTTTTCTGTTTCGTTGCTCCTTTGTTTCCTCCTGACGATACCACCTTTGATGAGCTAGACAATGTTTTTTCCTTCACTCTGAGATTTTCCGACGCTGATAATTTCATGATAACTTTCGGCACTAAACACTGATTTTCGCACCAATTAAAGTAAGACTGATAAGAGTATGCTATATGTGATGGTGTGGATTCCTGACATCATTAGAGCTATGCCACCCTGAAAATTCATTGTATCCCTCATCCCGCTTACAAAAGAGAGAACACGCCGTTTTTCACCGTGGTCTTTTTTTCCGGTATCCCACCTAATTCACTGATCCCGCTAACAAAAGAGAGCACGTCCCGCTTCCCGCCATCGCAATTTTATCCCGTGTCCGTGGTTAAAAAGTAAGAGTATATCAGTTCACCCTTGAATTGTAAACGCTTTATCGCAAAGCCGGCGTGAGGCTTAATCAAAGCTTAATTTTCTATTATCATTAGAGTAAAAACGCATCTCCCATTTATCCTTCTTGAAATAATTTGAGAGGTACTTTTGTTCTTTAGCAGCTGCTAGAAAATTATTCTCAACTAAAATAGACTCCAAACAGTTTAATTCAGTGGAAGTACTGCTTAATGGTTTCCGTTATTTGAATGTCTGCACTTAAGGATTTCATCCGCAGATTCCAGCTTAAATCGGATACACGAATCTGGAAGAAGCCAAAATTTTATGAATATCATTTCAACGCTTGCACGACTTATCATTAAACCAGAGCGTACAATATAGAGTTTATATAATTGTCGAATAAATATTGCCCAATAAAATAATAATAAATATTGCCAAATAAAACTGTCCCAAATAATTGGATTTACAGACGGAACACACCAAGTCGATACGAAAGGAAGTCTCGGCGATAACTTGATGCCAGTTTGCAGGTCCTGTTATGATAACCGAAGCGAATTTCTCAAGAAAGAAATTTTTCTCACCTGGCAAGCTAGTTTCTTGGCTGGTATTTTTTTCAAGATATACTACGCAATTGCTTTTTTGTTCCGAAACGTAGAAGACAGGCGTAGAAATTGATCACGGAAAGTTTGGGAATTAAAAAGGCCTTTCTTATTGACAAAAGAGTCAAATCTTGCTTCATACCGTTTGGATGAGACTCGAATATACCATTCAAATCAAAGTCTCCAGCTGTACTTTTCTGTGGTACCTGGTTTTTAATTTTTTTTTTTTTAACGATATCTAAACCGCACAGTAAAGGCGGTTCCAATATTTTTGACTGTCTGGATGAAACCAATTTGTTAGCGTTCAAATGAAAGCTACTGGCACGAATTTTATATGATGGTGTTTGTTTTTGGACATTTGGCAAAATTAGAATGGATATTTTGTGGTACTTCAAAGTAAAAGCTAAAATTGGCATCCTTGTATTGGTGAAAACAGTGTTTCGACCGCTTCCTGTTTTATGAAAATGACAAATCCAAAGCCACTATTTCACTAGTCTTGCAAGTGAAAAAAAAACCCTGATAGATTTAAAGTTAACTTCGATCAAATTTATTTTGAGATTTTCTGCTAAACGTACAAGTTTTACGACAGGTAAAAACTCTCTTTTTAAGTCCTTTAACTACAAAATATGTACATTACTAGGAGGGGGACATTGGGGGACTGTCAACACCGCAACACCGCAGAAAAAAATAAAGAACACCGCATCACCGCAAAAAAGTTGAGGAAACACCTACACCGCAATCTAATTTTTGTCCTACGATTT
>Ga0126336_10001928_pt1 | contig 11426 bp, 8 predicted proteins | sample SidCmetagenome_FD_92530 | JGI IMG/M metagenome (GOLD analysis project Ga0126336, IMG submission 92530) | Coral microbial communities from El Islote,Puerto Morelos, Mexico - Siderastrea C C metagenome | ecosystem: Host-associated > Invertebrates > Cnidaria > Coral | place: El Islote,Puerto... | reverse complement strand
GCATTATCTTATGGGAACCTAGGAGCTTTGTTTAAAGCTCTTGGTGAATATGTCAAAGCTAAAGAGTATCTCGAAAAAGCACTTACGATCAGAAAAGAGATTGGCGACAGGGAAGGGGAAGCAAAAGATTACCACAACCTAGCAAATGTGTTTTATCTTCTTGGGGAATATGGCAAGGCTAAAGAATATCTCGAGAAACAACTTGCAATCAGCAAAGAAACTGGCGACAAAAAAGGAGAAGCATGCTGTTACGGGAGCCAAGGAAATGTGTTTCTTTCGCTTGCACAATATGGTATGGCTAAAGAATATCTCGAAAAAGCGCTTGCGATCAGAAAAGAAATTGGCGACAGGGAAGGGGAAGCAGAAGATTACAGAAACCTAGGAACTGTGTTTTACTCTCTTGGAGAATATGGAAAGGCTAAAGAATATCTCGAAAAAGCCCTTGCGATCAGAAAAGAAATTGGCGACAGGGAAGGGGAAGCAGAAGATTACAGAAACCTAGGAACTGTGTTTTGCTCTCTTGGGGAATATGGAAAGGCTAAAGAATATCTCGAAAAAGCCCTTGCGATGAAAAAAGAAACTGGCGACAAAAATGGAGAGGCATCCTGTTACGAGAAACTAGGAATTGTGTTTCACTCTCTTCGGGAATATGGCAAGGCTAAAGAATATCTCGAAAAAGCCCTTGCGATGAAAAAAGAAACTGGCGACAAAAATGGAGAAGCATCCTGTTACAAGAATCTAGGAACTGTGTTTCGTTCTCTTGGGGAAAATATCAACGCTAAAGAAAATCACGAAAAAGCACTTGCCATCAGAAAAGAGATTGGCGACAGAAATGGAGAAGCATCCTGTTACGAGAATCTAGGAACTGTGTTTCGTTCTCTTGGAGAAAATTGCAACGCTAAAGAAAATCACGAAAAAGCACTTGCCATCAGAAAAGAGATTGGCGACAGAAATGGAGAAGCATCCTGTTACGAGAATCTAGGACCTGTGCTGTATTGTCTTGGGGAATATGGAAAGGCTAAAGAATATCTCGAAAAAGCGCTCGCGATCAGGAAAGAAATGGGCGACAGAAAAGGGGAAGCAACAGTTTACGAATGCCAAGGAAATGTGTTTCATTCTCTTGGGGCATATGGAAAGGCTAAAGAATATCTCGAAAAAGCGCTTGCGATCAGAAAAGAAATTGGCGACAGGGAAAGGGAAGCAAAAGATTACGGGAACCTAGGAGCTGTGTTTTACTCTCTTCGGGAATATGGCAAGGCTAAAGAATATTTCGAAAAAAAGCTAGCGTTCAGTAAAGAAATTGGCGACAAGGAAGGGGAAGCAGCAGATTACGGGAACCTAGGACCTTTGTTTTACGCTCTTGGGGAATATGGCAAAGCTAATGAATATGTCGAAAAAAAGCTAGCGTTCAGTAAAGAAATTGGCGACAGGAAAGGGGAAGCATCTTCTTACGAAAATCTAGGAAGAATGTTTCTTTCTCTTAAGGAATCAGGCAAGGCTAAAGAATATCTCGAAAAAGCACTTGCGATCAGAAAGGAAATTGGTGACAGGGAAGGGGAGGCAATTTCTTACGCAGAGCTTGGAAATGCGTTTCATTATCTTGGGGAGGTAGGCAAGGCTGAAGAATGTTATAATGAAGCTCTTGGAATTAGAAAAGACTTTCGAAAGGCTGAAGCAGAATTACAATTACATGCAGACCTTGGATTTTGCGCCTTACGGAAACGAGACTTGAAGGAGACCTTGAGCAACTTCCTTGTCTTTGCTAAAAAGTTCGAAGATATGCGAGGCACAATGAAGGGATACGATGAATTTAAAATTTCTTTTTCCGACGAATATGCTTCTCCCTTTCAGGTGCTCAGTGCATTGCTTTGTGCTAATAGGCATCCAGAATTGGCTCTTTCTGTGGAAGAGCTTAGAAGAGCTAGAGCTCTTGCAGATTTGTTGTCAGCTCAGTACTGCGTAGAGAACCAGGTATCTGGCAGTCTGCTGTCTTGGGCTGATATTGAGAGAATTATCGGGCAGGAAAAAGAATGTCTTTTCCTCTACATTTCTTACCATTTTGATCGCATCTTTTTGTGGGTCCTCAAACCTGCGAAAGCGACACTGTCTTTACGACAAATAGATGTTGATGAAATATCCATTAAAGATTTGAGAAAATTTTTGGGGAGTAACATTACATTCAGAATGTGTCAAGTTCCATCGGAAAAGCACTGCGAAGATCGATCTTTGTTTCCTGGTCAAAACGAAGGTGATTTGACACAACCTTTGCATCAAAAATGGGGCCCTACTGGTTTCCGTCTTGTAGAGGAGGATGAAGAGGTAGACCAAGAGCCCGAGCCAACTCTTTCTTTGTATTACCAACTCATCATTGCCCCCGTTGCCGATGAATTGGATGAACCCGAAATCATCATTGTTCCAGATCGCTGCTTTTACAACGTTCCATTTGCGGCGTTAAAAGATGAATACGGGACGTTTTTAACAGAGAGGTTTAGGATTCGAATCATTCCTTCTTTGACCACACTCGAGATAATTCAAGCTTGTCCGTTACCCTATCATAGTCAGACTGGTGCACTGATAGTGGGTGATCCTGAGGTTGGTCATGTAATGTACAAAGGACGCCTTGAGTGGATTCCCCAATTACCTTTTGCAGCAAGGGAAGCTGAGATGATTGGACGTCTGGTGAACGCTCATCCTTTGTTAGGAAAACACGCAACTAAGAAAGCGGTCCTCAAAAAGATAAATTCAGTTTGTCTGATACATTTCGCTGCTCATGGTAGAGCCGAACGAGGAGAAATTGCCCTTGCCCCTCTGCATCCTACTAATGGCTATCCACTAGAAGAAGACTACTTACTGACCATGGCAGACATCTCAAAAGTTCAAGTACGAGCCAAATTGGTGGTTCTTAGCTGCTGTCACAGTGCAAGTGGACAGGTTAGGTCCGAGGGAGTTGTTGGAATTGCTCGAGCGTTCTTAGGATCCGGTGCACGCTCGGTGTTGGTGGCGTTGTGGGCCCTGGAAGACAGTGCAACACAGCAGCTTATGAGTCGTTTCTACGAGCACCTTGTCCGTGGAGAAAGTGCCAGTGAGTCTCTTCATCAGGCCATGAAGTGGATGATAGAGAACGATTACTCTAATGTGAGGGACTGGGCTCCATTTATGTTGATTGGAGATGACGTAACATTTGACTTTGCAAAGTAAGACGCCGATGGTAAGATATTTTAGTTTAACTTATTGCCTTGCTATCGAAAAATAGTTTTTATAGTTTTTGACGTTTAGCTCATTTGACGTGTTCTCTTATGTGTGGAGGCTTTGACAACTTCAATTCAAGATATTACGTCATAATTACTCTTCATCATAACACTATTACGGCAAACTGACATTGTCTGCTAGGAAACGATTTTGCGACTTTCTATTTAAGCGATGAAACTTTAAAGAGAGACAAAATTTAATGGCAAAGTTTCTTTTGTACAAAAAAAATGAAGACAGTGAACGACGAGAGTTGGGTGGGTTTTCTTCAGCACCGGTGTCGACAGTCATTCACAGAGTCAAACGAAGTTTACGTTACTGAAAGACAATGATCGCAAAACTGTCGCGCAAAAGTCATGTTTGAAAGATATAAGTAAAAAACTCCCTCTAAAAAGTGATGGAAAATTTAGGTCTCATCTACACGCATCCCTGTCGGTAGTCTTCATTTGCAAACATATTTTTTCCATTGAGTTGGGACTTTTGGAATTGCAAAGTTATTTTGTAGTGAAATCACTGTGTTGTCGATCCAGGGGGAATCACGGGATCAGAAATTTCCACAGAATTTCGGTGGTTAAGTTCATTCAAACCATCTGGGAGTTGACAAATTCCCGAAGCTTTAGTATGCCATAGAATTGCTATGTTCGGCAGTCCGAAATTCCAAGAGGCCAAAGAGGTGTTTTTGCTTTATAGCAAATAAATGCTCCGAACATGAGGGAACCTTAGACCCGTCATGTAGTCCATCAGCTGAGATCCGAAAATTTGGGTTTATGGCTCACTTGAGAGGAACAGCCAAAACATGTCTCATCTTAATCTTTGACTATTAAGCATCATAAAAATGTATGATAACAAAGATAGAACGGTAGCTTTCACTTTGTAAATCGACTTTTAAATTTGCCCCTGATACCCTCCTTTTAGCCGCCGTCTTGGATTTCTGGGGAAGGTCAAAAAGTTGTTTGTATTCTTTTAACGTGAAAGAACCGCGTTTCGAACGCAAATTTAGAACGTATTGGAACTATAAGGATGATTTCTGTTTATTATAGTGCTTGAATTATAACTATGTGACGTCATTTTTGACGTCACAACGCCTGATTATTGGTCACAATATGACCAGTTTGCACTTATGATCATTGCAAAAAAATTGCGGGGTTTTCAAAATTATTTCCGAAAGGAGAGCAAGTAGATGAAATATATGCATACATGGCAAATGTGTTGAATAAAACCCCCTAAAAAACAATTGCCTGTTTCTTACCGGCAGCTCCATTTCTCAAACACGTTGTCTCAAAAACATTCAATAGGTTTTCCAAACATTCGATAGGTTTTCGAAACCGGCATTCAATAGGTTTTCGTGCCCGTGCGAAAGTGTTTCCTCTGCACCATGATCAATGGCGGACGAAAGCATTGTATGCAGTTGTTCGGATTCAAATCTAGCCCAGTGCAGAGATATTTCTTCGTGGAATTCGGAATCACAAACCAATTTTGGAGGCTTCAACCGAAAGCGAATTCCTCGAAAATCCCATCAAATATCATCGTAATTGCCGAGCTGAGTTCACCAACAAGAAAGATTTGCAAGTCGCTAACAAACCGTCTGATGATGCTGCAACTGGAAGTGCGCCTAGAAGAAGCTCTAGAGACGGAAATCAGCCAAGCTCAGTGATTTTGCCAGATCGATGTTTGTTTTGTAAAAAGTCAAAGTACAAACCAAACACGAAGACCAGAGAAAAGCTACACAGTGTGCAGGAATTTCGCGCCGATGAGACGGTACGAGCGCGTACTTCTCTTCATGTACAACAAAACACTGCTATGAGTGAGGTAGCTCGGGATGTGATTGGAATATGTGCAAAAGATCTCATTTCTAGCGAAGCGAAGTACCACGCTTCCTGCTACAAACGTTCCGTAAGAATAATTTATTCCAATACAAACGAAAGTCAAAGGTCGAATGAAACAGATGGCCCATTACAACCTGTTTATGAAGCTGTGTACAGTTTGTGCGAAGATTTGATAGCCTACCCTGAAAAAATCGAATATAAAGTTGTGAAAGAACTATTTCTGAACAAGGCTAGTGAAGTTGGAGCAACTGTATCAGAATCACACAAAAAGAACCTTATGCGAAAGCTGTCGAACATGTTCCCAGAAATTAATTTTATCACTTACCAATATAACAAGGTGTTAATGTATCCAAACACAATGGCCATAGACAAAGTCGTCCTGGATTTCTTTGAGCTCAAAACCAAGCTAGAGTCGCTTAAAGGTACCAGGAGTGATGACGAAAAGAATGTGATCAAAACTACAGGATTTATTCACAATGAAATAAAAGATCTTAACCCGCAGATGTCTTGGCCGCCTAAAGAGGACGATTTGAAACCAAGTAGAACTAGTGACTATATTCCACATCTACTCGACGTCTTTTTGACTGTGCTTATTTCTGGGAAATCACTCGACGGTGAGAGCAGTAGTACAGAAAGAACAATAAGGCTGAAAGAATCTTTCGCACAAGATATTGTTTTTTTCTGTTACCAATAGGGTAGTGAAACTCCAAAAAGCGTGTTATTTCCTTCTGTTTTTAAGGCCCTGTGTAATAACACAGAGATTGTAAGGCTCATGAATAAGTACGGCCATGGCGTAAGTTATGACCTAGTAGAAGAGGTCGAGACCGAGTATGCGTTAGAAGTTATCGACGAACAACGAGAAAACCGATTCGTAATTCCGGCCAGTGTAACGCAGGAGGAGTCCAGGTCCACTGTCACCCTGATGGTGGCGGATAACATTGATAACCTAGAGTGTACACTGAGTGGGGCTGGAACATCCCATCGAGTGAGCTCCATCGTCGTCACGGAGAGTAACGAGAGAGAGAGAGAGCGGAGACGAGTCAGATGACCAAGACTACGCACCACCAGTAGCGAGGAAATGCAGGAGATCCCTACCAACGACTGTCAGTGGTGACTAGAGAGATCCCTGAGTACTACGGCGGAAAATGGGAGGGGCCAGGGGAACTGCTGCACGTTCAAAACCCCGCAGTAAGTTCTTCTTACAGTGACAAAGGAAAGGAAATGACATTGCGCTACCTCGTGTGGCTCGAGGTGAGAAAGCTCGAAATGCACCCATTATTACTAGTGCCTGGGTGGACTGGCCTTATTATTAAAGTGTGCGATCGTGTTGTGGTTGTGGAGAGCACAATTAGTTATTTGGACACGATAGACTCCCCTGCCACTGACCTGAACACTGCGTACGTGGCGCTGTCTCGAGGGTGTGAGATAAAAGATCGGCTGCAGTTGAATGCTGTTGTTTGTGTTTTTGATTAGGCTTTTTATGCCAAGGCCATGGAGGTTTACTGGAAACAATGAGCTATTCGTTGGCCTAGTCATAATGATGAGGGTTTTCATTTGTTGTTAATGCTCTTGGGAGTGATCGGAAGCCGATTCGGGGATGCAGGGCATAGAGAATTGGCTGTCCAGAGCGATGTCGTGGCAGAGGGTTCAGTGGATAAGGCTCTAAATGGAAAACAGCACAATCGAGCTGTGCGTCTTCATAAATGTGTGTATGAAGCCCTCATAAGATTGCTCTTGAAAGAGTTTGAGTCTTCAGTCCAGTCATTTCCGGCCTTGAACTTGGAACAGCTGAAGCTAGAACTGAACCAAGTTCGAGCGAGTGATGAACAGCCGTGAGTTCTGCGAGTCTGGAGAGCAGTTCCATGTCTATGTACAAGGAATAAAGGAGAAAGACTCAAACGTAGGAAAGTTCTGGCTCTCACACTTGGAGCTGTGCGAGCTGATGTTGAACCTCATCTATGCGTCGCGCACTGGTAGCTGGGAGTTGTACCTGTCCATGCATCGAAGAGGTGATACCATGGGGATTTGCGTATGATCGCCAAAACTTCGCGCGCTACTTCATCCCATTCCTGGACGACATGCATCATCTGTCTGTCAGAATGCCAGAGGCGTACACAGCCTTCAACAAAGGCCAGTTTTCCGTTCAGATTGGGGGCCGTAATCCTTTCGGACGTAGCGAAGCTGACAAGACCTTTGAGCACACCATTAATCGCGACTGCAAGACGGGAGGAGGCTACATCGGGTTTAGCGCTAATTTTGCTGCGAGAGATGGGTGCTCAATGACACAAGGCGTGGTGTGTACAGGAAGCTTCTTCACGAGCATTTGTCTATTACTTCATCTCGCACATAGATCCATAAGGAGTTGGCTCCAGCATGCATTAAAGAAGACATCAAAGCTGTAGGAAAGCTGGTGGGTCTGCTCGAGGGTGTATTCACCAGCCCATGGAAACAAGACGTAGCGTTCACGAGCTTGTGCACCGGTATCGAAGCGACAACGGAAGTAAGTGATGACTTACTGCAGGCCAAGAGCAAGGGAAAAAAGGCAGCAAATGGCTTTGTAGTTAACCGTTGCTCATCCAATCCCACTTCAGATTACTTTTATCCAATGAAGAAAGCCAAGCTGAAGTCTTTTAACGATTTGAAGGCTGTCCATAAGGTTCGCAGCATCAAGATGTATTTGCTCGGAAGGCACTTCTCGGACAGTTTCGTCAGATTGATATGAAAGTTGTTTTCACCTATCCTCTTGGTCCTCTTCCTTGGTCCCTTGCCGATCCTTATGGACTCCCGCGAAAGACAAGAACAGCCAAACTCTCCCAATAGCTAGAGCGACGCATCACAGTCACTGAGAAATACCCAAAGAACGCAATCAGCATTTTCGATGGAATGGCAGTCTTGCAGAAGTTGAAGATCCACTCTGGAACAACGTTCCATGTGGTCGCTGAGAGAGTCTTTGAACTGGTAACGAGCACCGGCAGCAGGCGCGTAGATGTAGTGCTCGACGTGTATCACGAGGTATCGATCAAGAATGTCGAAAGATTGAAAAGAGTGTCTACCTCTGACGGTGTACAATACAAGAACATACTCCCTGCCTATACGGTGAAGTCATGGAACAAGCTCCTCAGTGTCACTGCAAACAAGCCTGAGATCGTCAAATTCGTCGTGTCACAGTGGAGGACAGAAGCATTCAGAGGAAGGCTCGGCAACCGCATCATGTACGTGACAACCGAAGACCAGTGCTGGCGACTAGACGCAGCCACATGCGAACCTGTTCCTGAACTAGAGTGTAAGCACGAAGAGGCTGATACGCGTATGGTTCTCCATGCTCGCCACGCGGGAGGCACGTTCGTCATCCACTCTGATGACACTGATGTATTTGTCCTACTGCTTGCTCATGGCCGAGACCTTGGAAAGTGCTACATGAAGAAGGGAAGAGACGAGAAGACCAGAATAATAGAACTTTGGTTGTTAGCAGCTTGGAGAAGCAACTCGACCCAGGCATTGACAAGCACTGCTTCATGAAAGCCCTAATCGGCGTACATGCGATCACAGGCTGTGATACAGTCTCTGCCTTCTCAGGTAAAGGAAAATTGAAAGCAGTCCAGCTTCTCCAACGAAATGAAAGGTATGTCCGAGCAATGGCGAGTATCGGGGAGGAGTGGGCAGTATCTGAGGAGACCTTTTAAGATACGGAGGCATTCGTGTGTCAGCTGTGCGTGAAGAAGTGCCGGAGTGTGGATGTGCTGCGCTATGAGATCCACTGCGCCAGAGGCGGGAAAGTTGAGCCAGAGGCTCTGCCGCCATGCGAGGCATCTCTACGACTTCACCCTGCAAGAGAAAATTATCAAGCAGCAATCTGGAGAAGAGCCCTTGTTCCACTTCCAGTAATCTCCTCCCCTCATGATATGGGCACGACTGGGAAGTAGACAATATCTCTAATGGCGTGGAGTTTGTGTGGCTTGGATCTAAGCTGGCTCCAGAAGAGGTCCTGGAACTACTCTCCTGTACGTGTAAGAGAGCATGCACCGTCGAGAACTACTGCTGCATGAAGGCGGGTATGAAGTGCACTGACATGTGCAGTATCCAGTGTGAGAATATGGCGACTGGTGATGGAGTTCAGTATGAGAGTGGGGATAGTGACTCTGAAGATGTAGATGACTGATACGGGTAAGTACGTTCACAAGTGTGGGTCACTTGCAATGGCGAACAGAAATATAGTTATTACCTTTAGTAGTGTCTTTCTTCAGGTTCGATATAGCAAGTTCCCAATTGACGGGAAGTACATGACATGAACGTATGCTTATGTTATAGATCCCATATGCAAGTGACAGCGGTGAAGAAGGACGTTATACGATCGTGGTGCTTCCGTGCTCAAACGAGCTCTAGACTAAAGTGTGGACTTAGTTATCTACTCTGATTTGTGGTACATTGATTCTTGGGTAGTATGCTTTGCTGAACGTAGAAAAAGACGTTAGAAATAGCTTTAAGCGCGTTTTTCTAGCATCATGATGTAGAGCGCCTTAATGGCAATTCAGTTATTTCAAATGATTGAGACAGCTGATGAATACACAAGCTAGAAAACAAAATGGCGGTCACTGTGACGTCATTTATGACGTCATCATAGTTTGAATTACCGTAAACAATGCTGAAATAATATCTCAGACACGTATTATTCCAAATATACGTCTAGACAAAAAATCGTATGCATTTAAGAAAGAATAACATTTTTAAAAGTTTTTTTGAAAATCCAAGATGGCGACCAAAAGGAGAGTATGAGGAGCAAATTTAAAACTCGATTTACAAAGTGAAAGCTACCGTTCTATCCTTGCTATCATACAATTTTTATGATGCTTAATAGTCAAAGATTAAGATCATACAAGTTTCGTTTGTTCCCCTTAACTGAGCCATACAACCCTCCTAACTGATGGACTAATGTTCTGGAAATTGTTTGCGACTTTATTAGAGTGAATTCCTATAACCGGTTTGTAATATGCTAATGACAATGGCTAAAGCTAATCACAGGCAGCCCAAGCTAACGTTGAGAACTGCGCATAAATTAGACTGTTTCTTCCACGCCATCATAATCACATCGGCAACATTTAAGAGCTTGTATGAAAATACTATAACACATCTTAAATTGCCTCAATTAAGAAAGAATTCGAAATTAAACTAATTTTCCTTATTTCTTTGTTGTATTGGTTATTATTCGAGGGCTTCCTGGGTTGGTTTGAAGCTTTTTGGGCGAGAAATTGACCTTTTTATTTTTCACGTTTGCTAAGCGTTTGGAATTAATTAAGGGCAGGAAACAATTTGACACTGCACCTCACGAGTTTCGATAAATTGCAACACACTAAACGAATCGCCATAAGACTTCAAAAGTGTATTGTTGGGTCCTTGGTCTACCTCTGTTCTTTCTAAATATGAAACTCGCCTTTCCTGGTATGTGTTTTTATTTGAAGTGCACACCTGAATCTTTGCGAGCCGTGTTTCGAAGATAAAACTGCCCTCAGCCGAGGAAAGGCTGAGTGAGATTATCGACATGCAAAAGAGGACACTGTAGAGCCCGGAGAGGTCAGTTTAACCGGAAATAGAGAAATACTAAAATGTCCGTGGAATTTACTCGCCTCGCTTGACTTGGAAATTTTAATTTCAGGGACGACTGAAGAACTATCTTTTGCTGCACTCTAATCAATCCATTCGATGATTTTTATGGCATTTGGCGCAAGTAATCCTGCTCGCTGGTTGCAAATCAACCTCATTATTTACTTCTGGTATATGGGGTTGTCTTACTCTGAAAAAAAAATAATGCTGTGACCGTGGAAAAATATCTACTCCAATTTACATTCCTTTGAAAACCGATAGAATTTTTTTCTAGGTGGAATCTAGTCCTCGTCTTTGCTTCTAAATTTCGACAACATTTTTTGTGGTAAACAGGTAAATGTGACGGAACAAACAGCTATGCTGATATATTGTCGCACGAAAACATTAAAGCGTGTTCGTGGTGCCAAGTGAGGCGAGTACATTTCAGGGGCGTTCTAATAGTTCTCTATTTCCAGTCAAACCGACCTTCTGGATTCTCTTTTGCTTGTCGACAATCTCACTCAGCCTCTCCCCGGCTGAGGACTTTTTTGTCGTCAAAACGCGGCTCTCAAAGATTCATGTGTGCACTTCAAATAAAAACGCATACCAGGAAAGGCGAGTTTCGTATTTAGTAAGGGTTTCGACAGCTTAAAATAGCATCTGGAACCCATGAAAAAGACAGAGATAGACCAAAGACACAAGAATACACTTTTGAAGTTGTATGGCGATTCGTTTATTGTGATGGAATTTATCGAACTTCAATTGAAGCGTCAAATT
>Ga0126336_10001927_pt1 | contig 11427 bp, 7 predicted proteins | sample SidCmetagenome_FD_92530 | JGI IMG/M metagenome (GOLD analysis project Ga0126336, IMG submission 92530) | Coral microbial communities from El Islote,Puerto Morelos, Mexico - Siderastrea C C metagenome | ecosystem: Host-associated > Invertebrates > Cnidaria > Coral | place: El Islote,Puerto... | reverse complement strand
TAAAGCAATAAATTTGACCACATTGCTTTACATTTTCTTTGCCCGTGGATCATAACCGACATTATTTCAAGCACGTAACCTGATTTCATGCTGGCGTTAAGTTAACAGTGACTCATCATTACCTAATTTATCAAAGAGTGAGATCACAGGGCGTCAATAAAAAAGTGGGTGATTCTTTTATAGATATCGTATTACTCATGGCGCCAATGTTAGAGCTTCTGTTGGTTTTCCTTTGTGCGGGGACAACCACCTCTGAGGTGAACGACAATTTCAACAACTGCAAGCAAGACTTCTTTTACCAAGGAACCCCACCTGCTGTTTCGTATCCTGGGGAGCTCAGAGAAAAGTCGATTTGCCAAAAGTATAACAATGTCTATCACTTCGCTACACTCTACAGCATACGCTACCGAATTCCCATTTACTCCGCCTATCGTTTGCCGCTTGGAAATTGCCAAGGTGAACAACCGAAAAGAAGAGATAATTGGTTTATTGAGCCACAGGTAGGCAACTACGAATTTCTTTCGTTTTGTAACCATCTTGGGCTAAGAACAGGCTAAGAAGCCTCGATCTGCGACGGACTGAATTCCTAATTTGCTGAAATACATAGAAATAGAGGGGACCTTTTACAAAATCCTTTATGTACAAGTGATTATTAGGTTATTTTGCATTCCAAGTTCTTTTTCTCTTAGCCGGGGCGGAATGACTGTGCGCGTTTTTTTAAAGGGGTTTTGTTTTTCCTGTTTTTTTTAATTGGTAAAAAATTGCTAAAACTTACGTCCGAGAACCTCGTCTCTACACCTCTAACAAGAAGATACCAAGTTGAAGCCGCCATCAGTTTTTACCAATTTCATCTATCAAACACTCATGTCCAGTACTCTCGACTTCCTACTGAAACGAGAATGGACTTGTCGATCCGAAAATTGCATTCATTAACAACAGGTATGAGTGTTGCGTAAAATAATAGGCATACATGAATATTCCTTGTTCTAAAAACGTGCTGCCCGAAAGACAATAGGCAATATGTCTATTACTCCTTCTATAATCGTGTCATAATGATCATCATCATCATCATCATCATCATCATCATCATCATCATCATCATCATCATCATCATCATCATCATCATCACCACCACCACAGTAGTTAGTAATATAAATTTTAATTCATTTTGATCTTAATTTTTAACTTAACATTAGTCGTGGGATATCTGTAAACTAACCGTATGGCTAAGTATATTTCCACGTTAAATAAAGTGTCCTATGTCCTATGTGTTTACGCGAACGATAACAAGGATACGTGAATATTGCTCGTTCTAAAAGCGTTATGCCCCCCCCCCCAAAAAAAAACAGGTCATATATGTCTATCCCTCATTCTAAAAGCGTGTTTACACGAACGATAACAAATGATACATGAATATCCCCCGTTCTAGAAGCGCGCAGCCCGAAGGAAAACAGGCAATATGTCTATTACTCGTTATTTCTAAGTCCTACTAATGAGATGCACTTTTCGGAACGGCAACTCTTTTTCACAGGTCGTACCAAGTTGTCCATCTGTACGAATCGAAATTTGTCTTTTCCGATCGTATCAGATGGTGTGTATTGGACAACCCTTACGGATATGAATTATCCATTCGTACAGGCGGATCGAACAAATCGACAACCCTCCATTCAATATGATGGTCATTAATAAGATGCAATTTTCAGATCAACAACTCTATTTAACGGGTTGTACAATTTTTTTTGGAACGTAAGGGTGAAGAACTTTTAAAAGTAGACACGATTTTCAAGGTGGAATTCATTTCCATCCAGGCCACCCGTAGCCAAATTAACATACTTGTTTATTGCTTACCAGCACTAGAATAGCCATTTGAGACAACACTTGACAGTGTTTTCAATCTACCATTAATGCAAAAATGTCTTTTGGCTTTTACAAGTAATAAAAATGCAAAAGTTTGTAATTTTTTAGGCGTTTTGCAAAAAAAAAAAAAAAAATCCCTCATTATACAATGAAAACGTCTAGGGCATTTTATATAAATGGCCGACAGTGAACGCCAATTTTGACCCAGTTAAGGTATCGGTGCCTCAGGGAATAAACAGTGCTTAATTTGTAAAACAGTGAGACACAGCCCCGTTCATTGCTTTGTTTTAATTAGTGCAATAACGTGTAATGAGTTTGCTTGTACTTATTTGACTTTTTTTCGGAAATTTATGATTTGAAATAGGCCCCTGTCTCTAATAAGCCTCCTTTCTGGAGGTATAAAATTTAAACCAGAAGTACATGAATCGTAGAACCTTGGAAAGCTAGTGAACGGGGGCACATCTGATTCATTGTGGGTCGGGAATGTGGCTTGCAGTCACTGCTCATGAAAGAATGGAGGCGAGTAGGGGTGTGGTAAATAAGCCCCTGGGCGTTTAAATAGTGCCATTGCAGTACTAGAATACACCGCTGATCACCTGTTTTGACTACTTTTTGTCAGTTGCTGGACAATGGAGGGGGCCAATCTCCTATGATGCGCACCTCAGGATCTCGCGATCAAATAAACGAGTACAAAATTAACCAGGCCATCAATGAAGACTATCGTAACACTGGCTTTGATAGAGGTCACCTAAATCCCAACTTCTACCACTGTAACGATGGGCGTACTGCGACCTTTACCCTTACCAATGCCGTTCCACAAAATGCCTGCTTCAATGAACTGATATGGTTTGCAATGGAAGGCGAGTCTAAAACCATAATGAACACGCTCTGTTCGTTTGATGGGGCCAGACGTTTTTTTATCACCGGAACAGTACCATATAGAAGGACGATTCCAAACAGAGGACATGACCTGGAGGGAGACAATAGGAATAGAGGCTACAATCGAGTGAGCGTGCCTTCTCATATGTGGACAGCTGTTTGCTGTGACTCAACCGGTGCAAAAAATCCAGCCGACAGAAACAAGGGTTTTTCATTTGGTTATATGGGAGAAAACAAAGCAGACGGATCCGTTGACGCATTTAGTGTAAGGGAGTTAGAGAACAGCATTTCATCAATCCCTCCCGTAGGAAGAAGTATTAAGATTTTTGTCAACGACTACTGTAATGAAAACTCAAATAATTCCAAAAAAGCTCTTTCAAGAATTCAATCAGTTATCGCCAAAACCGATTTAAACAGTCAGGATAAGTTAAGTATGACGGACCTATCTCAATTACCATTTAAGAGGAGGAGACTCGACAGCGGCGAGTTTCAAATCATTAGTTCTCAGGGTAAACAAGTTTTGTTTGACCTCACGCTAGGCGTTGAACTCGCAAATCAATCGCAGGCAGTAAATAATTATCGAAACAAACTAAAATCATCGTCTCATCTCACAGTCATCATGACCGGTTTTGATCAAGTCGCCAAGGCTAACAGCAAAGTCGAGCTTGATACAAAATCAAAGAAATTCAGTTTGCATGAAAACCAGATGGCTATTACAAAGAGAAAGAAAGTTGGTTACCGAAAGAATAGAGCACTGCGTGGTGCAGAGAACCGGAAAAAAATTCTTACTCCAGGCAGGAAGGAATTTGGCAAGCATAATTTAATTAACAAAGCCCATCGGGTTCACATGGGCCAATACCTGCCAAAAAATGGTTTCGTCAATGTGTCGTCGTTTAAGAGCGTAAAGCATAAGCATGTTAAAAGTTCTATCCGTTCCTCGAAGAAAGAAAAGAGTGCAGACGACCCTGTAGCAGTTGTAGACACCTACATGTTTGCCCCAGAGTTGTCTGCAGCGGATATGACCGTGGGAGGAGACTACTGCCGATCGGATCACAAGTGTGATTTCCATAAAGAATCGTACAAGTGGTGTTATTGGAATATAAATGACGATTGGGACTACTGCTGCAATGAAGATTGCAAATCTTCTAATTTGCAAGATTCCACCCCAACATGCGACGCGGGAAACGGCACCATTAGGGCCTGCTCTATGCGATCTTCGATAATAACCGTCACGGGAGGTCGGTGCCGTCAAGATCATGAATGCGGCCTACACCAAAATAGCTATTATTGGTGCTACACCGATTTCCACAACAACTGGCAGTATTGCTGCCAGCCGTGGCATCGGTGCGATTACTATAACGAGTCTTACAAGTGGTGCTATGCTGGCTCATCGCTTGCGTCTAAGTGGAAAAATTGTTATTATTAGCAGTGTTCAAGAGATAAAACTATATAAGCGTGAACAACACAACCCTAATGTCAAATGCGTCCGCAACTTATTCATCCTTGGATGTGTAAGCGTACAATTGCGAGTTTTATTTGGGTGTTTCTTTAATCTAGGAGTAATTACAGTCAAACCTGTATAAAGCCATCCCGTGTGAAAAGGTACGACTCTGCATTAAGCCGACAGTTGGCAATTCCCAAGAAGCGTTACCTTCATTCACTGTCAACTTCACCTCTATCAGGTGGGACTCGCGTCTGTGAAGCGCGCGCGGTAACCTCTTAAAAAGTTCCAACGAGTTATTTTCACTTTGTTCTCCTATATTTTAATACAAATGGTAAATGTATTAAGGTCTTGCTGGTAATGAAATTTAGTAATTTTCTTTTCATGAGTCAGAACGAGGATTAAACGCTTTGCACCTGTGAGGGTCTTCCTCCGCACCAAATTCTTCTTTCATTGTTATCTGTTTAAACTACTTGAACCTCGATCGAGCTGTAATAAGTGATCAGCCAGCCATTCTTCAAGGGTGACCGTTTGAAACAGGTTTGACCGAAGCTATTTCAGTGTTAGACGTTATTATTCATACTAAGTTGAACAAAACGTTTAGTTTACAGGTATGCTAGCGCATATATCTTTGTCCAAATTGCCACTATCACTGTTCAGCTGAGAAATTTTAGTTGTTGATTCCTTTAACCCTATTTACCCTGGGGGGTGGAGGGGGGAGGGGTGGGAGGCACAAAGTGCCCACACTGACTTAAAACGTTTATCACATTAAAAAAAAAAATCAAATCCAAGGTGGCCACGTTTGTAAATCAGGACGTAATTCAGTTACGTCATGTAACGACATCAGGTCATGTTGCGGACCTCAAAGGAAAGTTTTCTGAAGGTACTATTTGCCTTCGAAGTTTTGTAGTCATTGCTGTGATACTCTTGGAGTTAAAGAGGGGGCACAAAGCGGCTCAGGAACTCCAAAATCTGCCCAGGATAAAAGGTTTAAATAAGTGATCTTCTTTTTACGAACAGTTTACCGCACTTAATCATTACGTGGCTTACCAAGTGCGAGGTGGACTTGCCATTTTTCAAAGAAATGATCTTTTCGAATCTTATTAGGCCTTTGTTATCAGTTGGAATTTCTTGCATTTCTTTCGAAACAAGAAATACTGAAGAATTTACAGGCGGCGCATAGTCTCTCACCCCCCTCCCCCCTCCCCTTTTCTTAAGGAAAAAAGGTTTAACTTTAGTAGAGGGGGGTGAATAGGTTTGCGGATCGGCGGATTTGGCCTTTTCTGTGCACGGATTGCGGATTTTAGCGATAAATTAAGCGGATTCGCGGATTTGAAAAATACCGTGGATCGCGGATCAGCCGAAAATTTTGGCCCGGATTCCGGACTCTGTACATCTCGAAGTTCGGATTGTGGATCGGATCATTAATTTTCGGTCGGCCTTGGTCGATATTTTGGTGTTTTGTCGACTAAATTTTTCAGTCTCAATTTTTTTTCTGGGCTTAAAATTTTCTGTAATCACATCCGCTGGACCATTATGCTGGATTTACAAATCGATCGGAGACTCGAAAATATGAATGCAACTTACATTTTTGCCCCCTCCTACTTAATGCCAGGATTTACTGTGACTCAAACTATTAGCAAATGAAACACTATATCAATAATAATCATAATAATAATATTTAATACTTATATAGCGCAAATTTACATGTAAATATGATCCCTTGCCCCCAGACCCCCATTTTTCTCCCGCGTTCTCATTCATTTCCCCTCCCCTGTATACACCTGCTACGCAGGCTATTTATGCTAGAAATTACGAAGCTGTCACGAAAACTTCTGAATTCCTAAGTCCCGGAGTAGTTGCAATTGCAGAACAACTTGTGAAAGGCATCTATACTTATTAGATGTCTCAGTGTGAAGTATCACTGTATATTTTTACGAGTTGTGCTGCGTTTTAACGAGCCCGCAGGGCGAATCAAAATACACACAACGAGTGAAAATATACGGCGATACTTCACACGGAAACATCTAATAAGAAATTTATTATCCAATTTAACCTTTTCCAAGCTTTTTCAGTAACTTGAAAGAAAACCACAACTGTAACAGGATAAGCGCGCGCACGGTACTGTACAATAACCGACTGTACAATATCGTGGGATATTTGTACTCGTTTCGGCCGCTTCCTGTACAATTACAAATACAGTTGGACACGCAATAAAGTGATTTATTAATTCATTTTGTAATGCTATAATGCTTCTTTCTCTGAAACACCAGCAAAAACAGAAAACTTCGGCAAAATCTAACTTCTGTAGAAGAAAAAGAAAACAAATAGATATACCGATATGTAGTATATCTTAACCACCGAAAGTTTTTAAGTAATGCGGATCCCGATTTGGACAAAAATAACGTCGGATCGACGGATTGGGCCAAAAAATAGAACGGATCGGCGAATTTTCATACTCCTATTCACCCCCCTCTTAGTAGTTCGTGGTTTCCGGTGACCGGTTATGGACAATTTGCACTTCCGGTATGTAAGGAATTAAATGTATGTATGCAACTTAAGAACTTTGTTTGTTTGTAACCAGTGACCTCTGTACGACTCTTTCAAATCGTTCTTAAACCGTGATTCCTTAAGCTACAGTAGGCGGAAACGCTTTTTGCTCAAAAAGCTTTACTTCTCCTCTTTTGAGCTCAACTTCATTTTGTCTAGTATTCTTGATTTCACGTAGGGGTTCAGACCAATTTTTTATCGCCAGAAAGCTGTGTTTCTAGAGACATCTGAAAGACATATTCACGTCAATGCTGAGATAGCTAACCGACTCGTGACGTTTATATTTTTGGGTGTTAACCCGTGCTCTAAGGTCCTCTAATACAGACTAAAATAAATGAAACTTTATTAAATTAGTTTGAAACCGTGGGAAGACATAAACGAAAGACTGAGAGGTCTTAGACAAGTTTAGACAACCAAAATTCTAAAAATTGGGCAGAACCGAAAAGCAGAAATGTATTTCTGACCCGGGTGCGACGGAATCAATTTAGATTGGTGATACTCAGGCCTTGTTTGTTTTTGATTGAGATTTCATCACCACCGAATGTTTTTGTTTACTGTTTTTCTTTTTTTAGTGTTATAGTTTTTTGGGACGCTATTTATTAAACTATAGAAGTTAGTTCCAGCTTTGATTCTGTAAGGGCCGGGTTTACAGTGGCAGGTATAGATTGCTTTCCGTCTCGTGTACTGAGGGAACGCACGTGAGCGCAGATGGGCATTGGACGCACACAACTCCCAAGTTCTCGCTAGCCTTTGTAAACACTGCCCCTTAAAAACGAAATGTCCTCAAAAACAGCGAAATAAATATTTCAACGCTTACCTTTACTCAACTTCAATACACCGCGAAACTCAAAACAACAAAATTACGCTTCACACTTCTGTTTACAAAAATCCGTGTCACAAACAAATCGTGCAGTATTTGAAACATTAGCTTTCAATCTCCTAAAATCCACGTCATTATAACGAGCCTGATTGTTTAGAGCCCGTGCGAAGACTAAGTCTACTGCATGACTTCCGACAATTCAGGAATGTGCCTTGCATTTTATGAGACGGCAGCGACGTTTGAGACGTCGCGCCGCCTAATAAACATGAAGCAACTCAGATCCATGAAAGCAAAACCAGTTTTTGCTCTTTAGGAACTGATACGGTTGAAGATTACAAATTTTTGAACAAGCAACAAACAAGAATTGATCATTTTAGATTGTTTTGTTCATCAAACGACCTAAAACAGTGAGCTACTGAAGTCATCTTAGGCCGCGTTTACATGAGAGCCGGGATGAGTTTCATCCCGGGATGAAATTCTGTTCGTTCACCCCAGGATGAAAGGTAAACAATATCATCCCAGGCCGAAAATCCAGGCAGAAAGAGGTCGTCTCACCCCGGGACAACAAAAAGCATCGAGTTTACTTGAATTTTCTACCCTGGTGCTGAAGACCGGGATGAAATCATCTGGGGGCGAACACATTTCAGCTCCGAATCATGTAAACATTTACAGGTAAATGACCAGACGCCGAGATGAAAGTCGTCCCGGGACGAAATCACGTCTGTGAACAGGGCCTTAGCTCCATGTAACGTTATTCTTTTTGAATGATACTTTTAGAATGCAAATTGAGGTAAATATGAGTCAGATGTCAATAAACTTCACTTTAAATTTTATCTCAATCTTTGAAGACTGACATTAATTATTTCCGGAGTGGTTACCGGCTACACGGACGTGGTGGTCTGGGGTTTCCAAATGTGCCCTGCAACAAATAAATGTCTGTGGTTCACAGAGAACTTAATAGAATGGCACAAAAAATCTCTGTACAGGTCCTTACACACCTTGCAACATTGCGGGCAATTTTAAAGTTACGTTGCACCGTGTGTCTACCCTGACATTGTTGTGTACAACGACGTGCGCAGTGTTGTCGGGTTCTATCTCTGCAATCATAGTATTACAAGCACCAGTTTCTCTGTGCGCTCGCCCCCTGCAGCACTTCATGCAATTCACGACAGAAATTCTAACCGTGTGCACGTGGCCGATCGATTTTCTCTTCTGTATCTTTCTCAGCTCATTACACTGGGGTCACCTGGCAGCTGCTCAACACAATTTAGTCCCACAGTTTTTGGGGGCATACGCATTAAAACTAAGTAACTGTAAGTTACAGTTAAGCAATGATAACGTCAAAGATGGAAAAGATAGGAAACAACGAAGATGGCGGCAAAGATGTCAAAGAACTTCCAGAAAACAACTTTAAGTCAATCACTTATTACTGTCAACAGGTACAATTATGTAAGCTAAACAATCCACTGCCCTTGTCGAACTTCAAAATGGCTTTTAGTTAAGATACAAGTAATGTTTTTTAAATTAGTTTTGCAGTGCCGTTACCAATAGTGCTTTACTGTAAAAGAACAAAATGCAAAACAATAACAGGGACCGCGCGAGGGGTGGGCTGAGGGGGCTTTAGCCCCCACTTTTTGTACCGTTAAAAAAATTAATGACAAAGTTGGAAAATTCATTTATCAGTGATTAGTTTCAGGGTTAACCATTACTTGGTTTTCCCCAGTTAGATCTAATTCTCTTGTGGACCAAACAAAAACGGAATAGAAACGGAATACTCTACAGAAGTTCAAATCACCTTGCTGTCTTTTGGCTTTGGCTTAGTTGAAACTCACGTGCGCTCTAAGGAACTCTATCTTGAAGAGTTTGAACCTGCTCAGATTTTAAATACAATCGACGGAAGTTGAAACTCTTGTTGTCGTTTGGCCTCTAACGCCCTGTCTAACTCTCGTGAACTCTAATTGACTCTCTTCTGCTCTTAAAGAATATGAACGTTTGTCATCTCTCGTTCTTGTCTGGCCCGGGCATTACGAACTGTAGTCTGTCTCCAAATAGGATTATCGGCAACAACGTGCTTTGATATTTGCTGAAAAACAACGAGACTTCTTCAAGCCTCCCTATTCATGTAAATATTTCAACTACGATAGCTGCCGAAAAATCTCTTTCAGGCACTCCTAACGATGAAAAATAAGGCAATCAGCAGTCCGGACATACCGACAGACTGACTTTGGTGAAATATATATTTCATATTACTCATGCTCAGCTCAGTTTTCTCAGTTGGCCTGATTCTGTTATGATAACAGGTTTGGTTGCACAAGTTTTTTAAAAAATTGTTTTTGAGTTTGAGATCTTAAATGTGAATAAGTCAAGATTTGCACCTTGCCGAATACGTCTTAAAATGTGTGTAGAGATGAAAGAAGAGGCTCAGGCGCATTATTTTGGGACTATCCTGGCTATTCCTATTCCGGTTTAGGAATAACAGAATATCCAGAATACCGACTCCTCGCCCCATGTAAGGGAATCCAAGCGAGTCGTGGATTCCGGATTCCACACCGTGGATTCCGGATTCCGACGGTTGGATTCCGGATTCCAAGCCTATGGATTCCGGATTCCAAACTTTCTGTGATTCCGGATTCCAAAGTTCTTAACTCTGGTTTTCATTCGTATTTCAAAGGCCAGTCGTCTATCTAAACAGGAAAGTTCATTTGCTCTCCAAAAGATCAAAATTTATTGTAATTTCTAAAGCATGTGTTAATGCTGATGCATCTCTATAATGGATAATTTTCTAATCTAATTATACGACTTTTTGACGTCCACTATTTATTTGTTTAATACCAGTCATGATAGTGGACACCTCCAAGAACTTTTTAATTTAGCCCCTTCACTAAAAGTTAAAAAATGTTAAAAATCACAGTTTACATACTGCTAAAGTTTTCCTTGCATACAAATACTTGTGATTTTAAATGTTAGGACACAGGGATTTCAGAAATTTCCAATGAGCGACATAAGTGGTGGCTTGCTTAGAAAAAGGGCGACGCAAGAGCCTCTTTAATCTAGGGAGAAATCTGGAGCCTCGGAAATGCAATTTCCAACATTCTGGATATCAAATAGAGTTGCGTTCATGAAAATTTTCATTGCGATATGGCGACTATTTTCTGTGAAGAATAGTAAAAACGACTCACAATCGCTGTTGTTGTTGTTTCCTTCATTCATAAACTCTCAATAAACTCTCAGCAGGAGCGGTAATAAGCGGTAATAAGCGGAACTTATCAGGCCCTGTAGATGGCGGTGGACCTCCGGTAATCGGCATACACCAGACACCGCTACTAAAGAGACAGCTTCTTCCAACATTAACTGCCGACTGATTGGCTCAATTGGTTGGGTACCAGACTTCGGAGCGTTAGGCCCGGGTTCGATTACCGCCGGGCTGGGCCAACACTCGGGGTCTTAAAATAACTGAGTAGAATGTGCTGCCTTTGTTTCGCATCTGCAAAGTCCTAGCCTTTCTATTCTTCTCGGATAAGGACGAAAAACCGTATGCCCCGTCTCACAGCACTTTCACTGTCTTCGCTGATCTGACCGTCAGTGTCAGTGAGACGTATAAGAACCCACTGACTGCTGTTCGAAAAGAGTAGGGGACGTATACCCCGCTGGTGTGCTAAGCCTTTGATGCGTTGGGTGGGTAATTAAGGGGTTGATGTCCATTGGGACGCAGTCCTGTTTTATCCTCTCACTGTGTTGATTCCCCGTGGCGAAAGAATTAAATAAATAAATAAATTAATTTATTAATTGGTTAAAATGTCCTTTTGAATAAACATCCGCTCTAAACAGAAGCCAGGAAAGAAGGCATGTTTTTGACTACAGAAGTTTTTTACTCCAATCT
>Ga0126336_10001926_pt1 | contig 11428 bp, 8 predicted proteins | sample SidCmetagenome_FD_92530 | JGI IMG/M metagenome (GOLD analysis project Ga0126336, IMG submission 92530) | Coral microbial communities from El Islote,Puerto Morelos, Mexico - Siderastrea C C metagenome | ecosystem: Host-associated > Invertebrates > Cnidaria > Coral | place: El Islote,Puerto... | reverse complement strand
CCTGATTTCGTGTTTGGTTGAGTTACACACATTCTTCTATGGGATGGGTGGGTGAGGTAAACAACTAACTGACACCTTTTATATGCCGATGTCCCAGCCTAGTACCCAGGCGTTCTCCTCCCGTTCACTCGACTCGACTCGAATCAGTGCGAAATGTCGTGACGTCACCGAATGAGGTCCTCAATATGCCATTCAGTGACGTCATGAAATTTCGCGTTAAAGACGTGTGAGCCAACCTCGTTCCCAGGGTCCGAGAAGAGAACGCCTGGGTACTAGGCTGCTGATGTCTCACTGCACCGACCTCTGTTGAATCGTTAATCGCTTTTTTAACATATGCACGAAAGACGTCCGACAGAAATGCACTTAACCTATCCAGTACTTCTCTTAGTTTATACCACCTGATAATTTGTCCATTACTCACGAGATCATTCAACGTGTTTAATCACCTCAGAGTGACCAGGCGGGATTTACTGTAAATGTTAGGGGTTAGATTTAAGCGTTTGTAAAGCTGGAAATTTTTATGTCAAATTTTGTACAACAGACTACAGTTGAGTGTTACCGTGCATCCTAGATACTAAGTAAAACCATCCTCTCTCGGTAAAACAAACAAACAAACAAAAATTGCCGAAGTGAAGTTATCGATAACATTTTTTTCATGAACATGAAAAACAATGCTATTTTCTCACGTTATATTTTTAGTGTAAAATTTTGTGCCAGAAAAGTCGTTATTTTGACATTTTGGAGGGTTAAAATATTCTTTTACTTTTAAAGCAAAATTCTTTTACTCTTAAAGCAAAATTTTTTCACATTTTAATTTGTCCCGGAGATTCTCGCAAATTTCATATAAAAACCAAAGAACTTTGATAATACTGACACTTAACTCTTTTCCCCGACTTGTGGTCTTGCAGAAGTTCCGCCAGTGTGTGTGTTCTGTTGACCAATTGGTGATGATCGGCTGCGAAAGCAACTTTTAGTGTAAAATGAGATAGCACGTTTTGAGCGAACAGACGCATGAAAGGACTTACATAAGGTTTGAACAATTTACTGAATCAATTGGAAAGATCTTATTAGCTTCCTTAAAATTTGAAGATCATTGAAAAAAGTTCATTCACCATTTAATGAAACAATAATTGCACTTGTAAACTACTGAAAATAAATTTAAGCACGGAAACCTCTTGGCCACCAGGACAACCAAGTACGACTCCTGGTATTATGCATCTCTACTGCTAGACTATCTGATAACAGTTTTTTGGTCATAATTTTTCCTTTTCCTTTTTTTTTTTCAGAAGAAAAAAATCGTGGAACGTTGATTTCTTTCCAAAAATCCACCGTCCCGCTCACTCACGCAAATCAGTTGGCGTGACTGAATTAGGGTACTAAAAGATTAAAAAGATTACACTTCATATAAAGATTTTGAGACCGAACATAATTTTGAAACATGGATAAAAAGATGATGACCTTTAAATTCGATTTCAAGAGATTTTCATATCTCGTAAAGAAGTGTTTCATCATAACTTCTTTTCTCATACTTGTGTTCCATGTTCATCTACTATGTATTGATACCATGTTTAATTATTAATGAACCTATCGTGACCTTTAATTCTGTTACTTTTGACTTCATTACCATAGAGGGCTCAGGAGTCCTGCCTCTTGTAAGTTCTCTCACCTGACAATAGTATTCTTTAAAACAGCACCTTAAGCGATTTCGTATTCAAAGATGAACTAAAAAGTAGTTATTTTGGGTAAAGTTCTTTCCTCTGAGAAGCGTTTGTGACCCGTTTAAGATTGCGTGCTTATTATATATCGGCTAGTCGGATTTAATTGTGAAAGGGGTTTTATTCTAAATTTTCATTTGTACCATTATTAAAAATGCGTCCGAAAAGCCAACATATAAGAGTAATTTACATCTACTTGCCTCGGCACGGAAATTTCAACCTTTCATACGATTTTTTCTTCACGGAAATTCTAAGCCATATTTCTTTTTCAGAATTCTGTCTTCTTTTTGAAAGAGAAAGGAGTGGATAAAATTTGCTTTATCAACTGAAAAATGAAGGAATGCGACCAGGAATCAAATAGGAAAGGTTTAGAAAACTCCCTTTTCACTGACAAAAAACCCGGTAGCTATTTTTGCTCGAAATAGAATTATATCATTTTGAGTGGGACAGTAAAGTGATGAAACTCTTCCGCTTTACGTGCTTGTCTATGCGAAACGGAAGTAGAAACATCGCGAAAGCGAGGCAATCTATTGTTTTATTTGGTTCCAGGCCCTTGCATTGTTGTCATAAATTAAAATATTAATGGCGCTTTTACGGCCGCAATGCATTTTGGTGGGGTTGGGCCCCCCCGCGCTGTTGAGCCATCGCTTGTTGCGCTTCACGGCATTGACACAGGGAACATTTCAGAACGCTATTTTACTTGAAGTTTTCGTTTGTAGTTGAAGCTTTACGACTGGAAAAGGCAGATTCATCTGGAGAAGAGGAGATAATTCCTTGCTTGAAGATCACTTACAAGCGATCTTGAAGCCATTTTCTTCTGTTTTGTGCGGTTCGTGTGTCATAATGCTCTGAGGACGACAATGGTGAGCGGCCATGATTTTTGTTTTTACTTCTGCGCGAATTTTGTAGTAGTACGGTTCGCAGTTTCTCCATTCCATCGGTGAGGTCCTTTCAGTTGGCCAGATTGTGAATCTTGTAATTGGATTTATTTTCAGGGGACGAAGGCTCTTCGTCGTTTTCAAGGCAATGACTATGTATGATCAACAAGTCGTTTTCGTGTAGTGGGTTTTTGTATTGTAGTAGTAATGGCCGAGCAACTGGTAGACGGGCCTCCGAATAAACGACCGAAATTAGGAGCCCCAGATACACCAACCGACAATGCAGGTAAATGTCATCTTAAAACGTTTTTAGTCTCTGTTTAGTTGTGTTTCACGTTTGCAGTTGTAGTGAGTCCTCTTGTGCGTTCTTCCTTGAACTTATTTAAATTCCCGTCTTCCCTTTAAAGAGTTCAATTGGAAGTTTATGGAAGACCTGGATGCCAGTCTACCCGATGAACTCGGTGGACCCGGAATGATCCCCAATTCCGATGGTCTAACCAACGGGGAAACGGCTGATGTTGCGAGCAGTAGCTCGGCTTTGCAGCAAATGCTTCAATCGAATGTTTCGCTGTCAAGTGGCGCGAGCTCTACGCTCAACTCTAATGCCATTTCTACGACAGTCAGCGTATCTAGTCCTAACAGTCCATCGATGACTACTTTAACGTCAGTTAAAAGCCCGGCAGTTAACAATTCCTTGTCTTCGCCTCCTCAAATGCCTGTTAGTACGAGCGGGACTCCAACTCCTGCAACACCGCTCACTTCATCTACTGACCTCCATCTTGGAAGTGTTGGTTTGAGTCCTGCCCCGTCATCGACACCGTTGTCAACAATAAACTCCGCTTTGCAGAATAAAGCGAGAGGGGATGGAAGGCTGCAAGTAGGAGGCCAGTTTAGTAACAATTCACTTGAAATGAACATGCTTGCCAGTAACAACCCAATGATGGGTTCTATGAATGGGCCAAGCTCGGTGTCTCAATCGATCGCTCTGAATACAATGGCGCGCGGCAGCGGAGCCGCGTTTACTCGACCAAATATGAACTTGAATAATTCTGCGAACAATCCGTTTCAAAACTCGCTGCCTCAACTACAACAAGAGCAGCTGGCGAATAACTTTGTTGGTCACCCTGGTATGAACGGAAGCCCAGAGCAGGCCAGAGTAGCTTTAGGACAAGTAAGTTGTATAATTTTTTCGTACGTTCTATCGACAGTGGCTTCTGCATTGATATTTCATGGCTGTCAAACGGTAGATGTCCATTTCCTTTCTTCACTCACTTATACAGGCTTTAATCATGTACTGTTCATCTATAGCAACGAATTATGTTCTTGAAAATGAAAATATGTTAAACTAAAACTACGGAAAATGAAAAACTGATGATCTTTGTACAAGTGCAGTGATTTTTTTCTGTTCGTTGGTTGAGTTTTGATGTGCCATTCCTAAACATCACACAACTTGTAGTGTCGTGGTATTTACGAATGGCATTCCCTTACACCAAGTGTCTTCATTTCTACCTTATTTAATCGTTTTTATGGATCAAAACTAGGTTATACACTTTTATTTAACGAAAAATGCGTCTGTAGTTGTATGTTCTGAAGTACTGTTTTGAGGTTTGATTATTATGGTATATTAAGTCGTGTGACTGTCTTCCATGAAGCTGTTATGAGAGTGTAACTGTTTAATAAAATAGTATTACAGACGTCAAACACTAATTCTTCAATAGCTGACTTTCGCTACACTTTGAAACATTTTGTGATTTTGATTTGCCTCATATGTAAATCTTGAAGTCTGTAGTCATGAAATTTCTCTCATGTTGCTGTCAAAAATTACCCCTTGAAGGGTACTCTTTTGTGTGTTTTTGTCATAGTTTCAATTTATTATTGGAAAATTTTTCTTAATTGAGGCAAAGTTCTTCAGTGCGACATGTGTTTTAAACAACTAGTATCTCTGTGTTCAAGATTCTCAGTGAATTTTAGAGTACATGTTTCACAGTTCTTAGTAGGACTTCATTTCCATCTATCCATTTCACAGAAAGTAGACAGCAAATTCGGGTGAATTTCTTGTGTGACAAGATGGTGACTTTTGCCATGCACTACCTCTAATCGAGATTGGCAGCATTAGAATGATGTGACATTGTTTGTCAAAACTTTTGATACAATTACCTCATGTCTAGATATGTAGAAAGCCCATAGCCAGTGTAAGTCACATCACAATTTGGAAATCAAATTGGTAGTACATAAAAGACAGATGTTGCTTAATTTTTCCAAGTTATTTTGCAGAATTGGGGCTCTTAGCTGGGTTGTGGATAATTGTGACTGTCACTTTTACAAATTTCTAGTTTCTCTGTTTTTGTTGACAAGTTCAGAATTGGAATCCTTTTTTGATGATCTAAAAACATTAAAAAGAGTAGTATTCTAAAGTTTTGTGGTTTTCACAAAAACTTTCAGGTCTTTCAGGGTCCATTGTTGAGAATGCCATTACATTCTTTTATCAGTTTTTCTGTTTTGCCATGGAAAATTTCCATTAGAAATAGCCGATGTTACTTTCTTTAATTGATATTCATATAAGCTCAGTCTTCTAATGTTCTTCCCTTCGTTTGTCCTTCAGGCTGGCTCAGGATTGGCTCAACCTCCAACTGCCGACCCAGAGAAACGAAGACTGATACAGCAACAACTTGTTCTTTTGCTCCATGCACATAAGTGCCAGCGGCGTGAACAGCAAGCGCAGAATGGTGCTGTGAAGCCCTGCAACTTACCCCATTGTCGGACTATGAAAAATGTTTTGAACCACATGACAACGTGTACTGCAGGAAAAACCTGTCAAGGTAAGGGAGACTAGGAGTCCAATTCTGTAAAGTCCATGTTGGTTGGTAATTTGGCAATCAAGTTTCTACTTATTCCAGCACATGAAGTCAATGATCACACGTATGTTGCCTGTTGACTTTTGAGGAAGTAAAACGAATGACCTCCTTATCTCTCTAATACAAGTCTGTTGCTTTCTTATTGTTACATTGTTAGTGTTATGATAATGACACAATAAAGTTTAGAATAGCAGTGGTAAAGAAAAATAAACAGATGTTAGAATATTGTTTTATGTAGTAATTAAGTTATGAAATGTTTCAGCAAGTTGTTTTGATAATGCTCAAAACTGAAGTTCTTGTTGTATTTTTGTTCCAGTTGCTCATTGTGCTTCATCTCGACAAATCATTTCGCACTGGAAAAACTGTCTCAGACAAGACTGTCCAGTTTGTCTTCCTCTAAAGCATGCGTCTGATAATAGAAACAGAGGTATTTACTATTTTCATTTGTTTTTTCCTTTGTATCTTTTGGATTTTAGTCCTGAGCCTTTCTTTAATGCTTCTTGTTGAGTGGTTGTCACTTTCCATGGTTCCCTACTTTTGGGTTGTAAAAACAAGGAATTTATGTGTGATTCTAGCGTAATTGATTGTTGTGTCACCAAGAGTTTTCATTCAATTATCTCGATGATCGCACACTACTACGCTAGCAACAGGGAAATTTCATCATTAGGGTCTTTACTTTTGGAACTCTACAGTAAATGTGGTTGTTTTTCTAAGGAAAATAATTATTAATAATCACTATACAAAGTAGCTTCAGGGCAGTTTTATCACCCTTACCAGACGCCCTCAATTTCTTGAGGCATTGGGGAGTGTGCCTTGTTGATGGCAAGTAATACTGATAAAAGAAGTCTGGAATTCTTTGTGTTTCCTTTGGAGCTGTTTTGGATTTTAAAAAAAGTTCATAGCTAATTGAACAAGTAGCAAGATTTTTTCTGTGTCACAGTGTATGTTCTCACTATGTCACATTCACTGGACAAAGGCAATAAAGTTGTCGTTAAATTAAGTTGACAATAAAGTTGTCGGTGCTAAATAGATTTTTTCCCCTCAAAGTTCAAGGAAATGTTGCAGGCATTGAAAGAGCATATGAAGCTCTTGGAATTACTGTGAGAAATGGAGAGCCAAGACTACAGCAATTTGGTAAGGCCTAATTAGTTTTTGCTGTCAAGGAAACTTCATTTTTTGTCATGATGATTTAGTTTACAGAAGGTTCTTTTCCTGGCCTGGCTCGCCAGGTTGGCCCTTGTCTCCATTTTTACCATGGACTGGATGCTCTTTATCTATTGCAACAATTATCTATTTGGTTGGAGAGAGAGAGAGAGACAGTGTAAATCAGTTTCTTATGTAAGGGTGCACTCTAAGAGCTGATTCCATAGCTCAAACCATTCCGTCTTTTATTATGTAGTTTCTGAAAATGTCCATCCCCCCCCCCCTGCAGGAGGGGTTTTGTCCTGTGACTCTCCACCCCACTGGATTTTCCAAAATTGGCCTCCAAATATTTCCCCTCCCCGTTTGGAATTTCCACTGGTTTCTTGGTAATGCTTTGTAGCTTTCTTTGAAGGTCATGGTTTATTTTTGTCCCTGAAAATACTGATATTGCAAATAAATAATTTTTGATAATATTTGTGTTATTTCTTTGTTACCCGTGACAAGATCCTCATTAACCCTCTGGAAATTTATTCCTTAGTGCACCCCCCCCCCTTGCAAATTTGAGCAAATTGATCTACCCTCACCCATGGAACCCCCAATCCCTTCCATTGAGAGGGGCATTCGGATATTTTCTGAACTACACAATCTTAAGTTGATACACTTGATAGTATGACAGTGCTTTCAATAAGCACCGAGGACCGACAAAAAGCGTCTGCAAATTCGCTCAAAGAGGTCGGCTACTATTTTCCCTAAATTGAAGTAATTAAAGAAAGATTTCTTTCAAACCTTGTTGATACAGTCGGCTACTCTGCTCAAACCAGCTGCCCCCTTCAAATTTTATTGAAACCCCTATTTGATCACCAGACCACTACATCTTGGCTTTAGTTAGAACTGTTATGACAAATTATAGATATTTTATGGAGAAAGACATGCTTATAGCCAGGATGAAAATTAGGAGTCTGGTGGATCTGTCCACTTTTGGCTATTTCTGTGTCCCATCTTTATGTGCCATATTTGTGGTTTCACCCTATGTAAGAAAGATTTTTTTTTACTTAGACATCTCCTGTTTAATTTCAGGGGCAAATTCTATGATGAGACCAGACTCTGCATTATCAATGTCAGGTCAGCTAATAAAAGTGTACTTTAAGCTTGTTTTGAAAGGTTTTAGTACATTATTGGTGTCTTGATTTTGGTAAAGCAAAGTTAAGGAACATGAATTTTGTATCAATTGTTTTCTCTCTTTTTTGGATGAACAATTCACCTTACATTATGACCTCTATCCCTTGACTACCACCCCCCCCCCTCCCCCCTCTGTAATACTGGTAATTGTACTGGTAATTAATACTGGGAGTTAATTAATAATACTGGTAATTAATCTGTGCTGTCTCATACCTTGTAGATAACAAATCATTTGGTGAAACATCTGCAACAGCCACTAGGTAAGGGAAATTTTTTGTATCCAAGTTTCAAATGACAATAGCAACTGAAAGAAAGCCAATGCAAAATGAAAACCACAGTTAATGATTGCTCGTGGTCAATCGTGGCAAGTGCTAATGGTGTATTTTTCTTGTTCCAGCACGACGGCAAGTGGCAATCGTGGTCCCAAAGAATGGCACCAGCATGTGACGCCAGATCTCAGGAATCATCTCGTACATAAACTGTAAGTTTAAATGTTATTTTTACAACAGTAAATTAAACAGTAGTACAGAGATGAGGGTTACCTGTTATTAAAACACTAAACTTGAATCTTACAGGGTCACAGCTATCTTCCCAACTCCAGTTCATGATCCTGCTGCCCTCAGAGATCGACGCATGGGCAATCTTGTCTCATATGCACGCAAAGTAGAAGGAGATATGTACGAGACAGCAAACAGTAGAGTAAGTTGATATATTTGTGTTAGTTATAGAATGGTATACATGAAATGTTTGTGACAACACTATTTTGTAATATGGAAGTTTGATATTTTTCAACACTATTTTCGTTGACTTGGAGAATTTGCTGAAACTTTTTTCTAGTATATAAGGGGCTTTTTGGCATCACTAAAATACAAATTTTCATGTTGCAATTAAGATTGTATAGATTTTTTGCTGGTGGATTTAGAGTGGGCATCAGTTTACATTTTTTAAATTAAGCTTGTTGCAAGTTTTGTTTCTAACATTTCAAGGTAGTGTAGGAAAGAAACTCAATATTTTGCTTATCTCTGTTTCAGGAGGAATATTACCACCTGTTAGCTGAAAAAATATACAAAATTCAAAAGGAACTCGAAGAAAAACGTCAGAGGAGACTGCAACAACAACTGAGAGGCAGTCTTCCCCTAGGGGGAGGACAAGGTAAGAATGATTTCAGTGATGATGTGAAATTATAATGGACCATATTTAAGTTGCCAGCTCTTCATGCTTTTGTGATGTTGGTTGTGTTTAGCCAGTTGACAAAGTAGCAAATAAAATTTGGACTTCTGAATAATTCACAGTTCAGAAATCTTAAGTTGGCTCAACAGAAAGTGGGTATGGTAGTTGGTTAGTACAACATGGCTTGGCAAAGAGTGAATGGTTGTGAATTAAACAAATGAATAAACAAATAAAAAAATGGTAAGTAAGTAACTGGATGTATGCTTGAATAGTTGATGACAAAAACAAGACCAATGAATATGATGAATGAGTCATCACTGAGTCCATGCATTGTTTTATCAATAACTTAATAAGGCTTTCAACTGGACCATTAACATGTTTCTTTTCCCTCCATTTAGTTCCATTTCCCCAGTTAAATGGAGATGTGGGCGTTTCCCAAATTCCTACAGCAGCAGCAGCTGCACAAGCACAAGCTGCCGCAGTAGCTGCTGCTCAGCAGCACAGACAACCTTCCTATGACATCACTCCAGCTACGTCTATGCAGCCTCAAAACTCCTCAGCACAAGCACCATCCATGACTTCACCACCTCTTCCAGGCAGTTTATCTCCACTACTTCAAATGCCGGGTCAAACACCTACAACTCCGCAAACTCAAACTTCACAGCCCTCTCCAGCTCCCCTCTCAAGAAAGCAAGCACCCAACCAGATGTCTCCATCAGGACAGATGATGACACCACCTCGTTCCCAAGGAAAAACACCACCTCGTGATTCAAGCGGAAAAAATCTGACCCAGGCGCAGTCTCCTGCTTCTCAAGGGGATCAGTCAAATTCAAGTGGATATGTTTCTGCAACTGAGAGCAAGCCTAATTTACAGTCTCAGTTGCATAATGTCAAGACTGAACCTGCCTCTCCATCTCCCCCACAAAGTCAACAAGGACAAGCAAAGGTTTGTCTTCCTTGCTGTATTATACTGGCAACTCGGTCACAAAAAAATTCAACTGTTGCCTTCTATTTTAGATGTATCCCTTACTTCAAAGTTGTTCGAAGGGCTGACTTATAACCACATGTAGTCACTAGTTTTTATAAGTTCAGTTAACAATGGCCCTGTAGTATTACAGCCAGTATTGTTTTTATGTCCTCAGGTTCAAGATGGAGCTCCTTCATCCATACCAACCAGCTCTCCGGCCCAAAGCTGTGCTGACTCTCAAATCAAGAAAGAAGAGCCTCAACCACCAGCAACCACGTGTTCAACACAGCCTGTAGCAGCTCCTGGCCCCTCTTCTTTGTCATCATCATCATCGTCAATTCCTCTACCAGGCACAACAAGATATCCACTTAAGAAAGGCAAGAACCACTGTGCTAAGTTATGTCAGTTAAGTTCAGGAAAAAACATTGTTTAGGTTTGGTCTGTGAAGAAAGACTACAGTGCAAATACAGTGGTGACCACAGACTAGACTCTTTCCACTTGTTTACACACCCTGTAAAAAGTTGATTGGGTTGTTGCTTAACAATTATTGAATTCTTGTTAATAGGTTTATCTCCCTCATCCCTTATCCACGTTGAAAAAGTAAGTTGGTGAAGAATGATCGTCCGGGTGATGGTAGTCCTGAGGACTATTTGTGGTGACATTAACATTTTGACAACCTGAGTAGAAGTTATCATCACAGTCAAGTGTGAATCGTCAGTAGATGTTATAAGTCTCTGGTTGTTGTCCTGATTGGTTGATGAACTCATGATGTTATTGGTCATCTGTCAGTTACAAGCCGTGATGTTATTGGTTCCGAAGACTGTAAAATGTGTTTGGTCTGTTTTGATCCGTCTTTTGTTATTCAAAAGTCTGTTGGTCTATTGTTAGTAAAATTAGTCAGTTTGTCTATTGTTTGTCTGTCTAGTTGTTGTTGTGAATAAGTTGTTTGTAAGGTGCAGGTGGTTGTTGGCAACGGTTCAGTGGTGTTTGTTCTAAGTTAGTAAAACAGCTTTCCGGAGTGATTTGTTGATAGTAGTCCGCACTGTAGGTAAACATTTAGCAGAGTCCCAGTCAATTCTGTGGTTTGTTTGTAAATGGTTTTTAGCAATGTGGTTGTTGATATTACCATGTGGTATCACCACACTTATCGAAAGATTAGTCAATGTCACCACAAACAGTCCTTCTCAGGTGTACACTCGCCTGGACGATCATACTTCACTGACTTTTGATATGACTCCTGGTTTTAAACCATTAACAGTGTTGGAAAAATAATTTATAACCTTCAATGATTGTTTGATTGAGCCTTCAACCAGACTTAGAGCTTTGCATAAGGAGGCAAAGTGCGTTTATCTATGCCTAAATATTGTCTATTCATATTGCCAATACTTTCTTTATTGTACCTCTTTCAGTTTTTCTGCCAGAGGAATTACGGCTGGCACTTATGCCCACACTAGAGAAGTTATACAAACAGGAACCCGAGTCCCTTCCATTCAGACAACCTGTTGATCCAAAACTTCTGGG
>Ga0126336_10001925_pt1 | contig 11432 bp, 7 predicted proteins | sample SidCmetagenome_FD_92530 | JGI IMG/M metagenome (GOLD analysis project Ga0126336, IMG submission 92530) | Coral microbial communities from El Islote,Puerto Morelos, Mexico - Siderastrea C C metagenome | ecosystem: Host-associated > Invertebrates > Cnidaria > Coral | place: El Islote,Puerto... | reverse complement strand
AGCAATTTACGACCCCCCCATCCCCGTGCGTCGTCTTTGAACGTCTTGCTTCGCAAGCCATCCAAATACTTAGCATGCCGGGGGGTCTATTGCCGTGATGGAGCCATGTGATAAAAAAAAAACCTATAGTTTTCCATAAAATTATTACCATCAGATGGGAGTAGTTACAGAGTTGGTTCGGTTTTGGCGAAGTTTTAACAAAACTGCGCCGGAACCGCCAACTCTATAACTACTCAGGGCGACTGAACCGTACAGATCGAAGCCTATACTAAACTAAGAAGCACATTTCTAATCTTGACACACGCTAACGGCAAGTAACTGTAACTCACTGTACATGTATTCGCGCGACTTTTTATTCGGGGAGCAAAAAAGGTAAAATATGACCATGGGTAAGAAGGGGGTCCTGCTTACCTGTGGGGCCGTAGGTCTTTAGATTACCGATAATGCTTTGTTCTTAGGAACAGCCAAGAATTTAATGAATGATAAAAGTCTAAAAGAAAAAAGACGCTTCGAAATTGTTTATTTCATTTTTAATTTCATTTCCAAATAAAATAGGTTCTGTTAGGAACACTTAAGTTATGATTTTGGGAACCTTCCCAAGCGGCCTGGAAGCGGTAAACAGTCCGTCTTTGCGCATGGCTGGCAATCCCTAAGGAGATTCACTAAATATTTGTTCCCGCCAAGCACAGTGAAACCTCTTGATTTGCCTGATTTTCGTCTCAAGAAAAGCTATAGTGAAATGAATAAGATGTCATTCTGTTTCATCGCTCTTAACATGACACTTCGTTCGGCTTATCACGTATTTTCGATGTCGCTCGGTCTTAGTGGACTTTGCCTCTTAAAAAATCATCCCTTTTGATTCTCTTTAATATAGTTATTCCGTTTCCATTCCGTTTATATAAGATTCCAGGATACTACTGAAAGATAACAGGTTGGCTGAGTTGTACTGGTCGAAATCTATTTTGAAAGCCGTCGAAAACTCTACCTTTGGCCGTGATTTGCTGCACGGGCACGACTATTCATTCGGCCAGTAAAATTGATTAATAAAAGGCAGACAGTATTGGCAAACAGCCGGTCGAAATCAAACAACTAATTGGAATCTGCTACTGCATGTTAATCAATCTGTGACGCTGAGAAATGAATGGCCGTATATAGGTCTTTTGATTACAATAATGATTTGTTTTTAGGAACAAAACAGGAACAGTGCAATGGAACCTAATGAATGATAATAGTTTAAAAGATAAAGACGCTTCGAAATTGCTTAGAAAACATTTTCCCCACATTTTCTTTGCAAACTATATAGACAACCTTCCATCAGGAAAACTTAAGTTTTCAAGCCTTATGATGAAGTAGGGAAAATTTTGGGAACCTTTCGAAGTTGCCCGTCTTTGCGCTTGGCTGATAATCCCTAAGGAGGGTCACTAAATGTCTTGTTCCTACCATGCATGATACTTGCATGGTTCATCCGTTAAAAAAAGTGATGGCTGGTAACTGTAATTTGCTACATGCGAACGACTGTTTTTTCGGGAACCAAAAAAAAATATTGCTTACTTCTGACTAATTAGTACCTGCCTATAGTGTAAATATTAGTAGTTAGTATTCTTATATATTTATGTTCTTCTATATATATATATTTTAGCTAAGTATTTTTATTTTTATGGTTTTTATCACTGATGTAAATTTTTTTAATCCATTTTAAATATTACTATTACGTTGTAAAGCGCCATGAGCCCTTGGATGTGGCGCTATAGAAATGCTTATTATTATTATTATTATTATTATTATTATTATTATTATTATTAATCAAAGGCAGACAGGGTGGAGAAACAGCCGGTCAAAATTAAACAATTAATTGAAACCTGCCACTGTTAATTAATCTGTGACGCTGAGAAATGAGGGGCCGTTGGTCTTTGATTGCAATAATGCTCCGTTCTTAGGAACAAATCAGTGCAATAGAACCTAGTAAATGTTGAAGGTTCAAAGGACAAGACGCTTTGAAATTGCTTAGTGAACAGGGACACTACTTCTCAAGCTTTCTTCATGATGAAGCAGGGAGAAAATGTTGGAAACTTTTCGAAGCGACCTCCATGTGAAAGTGGACAGCCCATCTTTGCGCATGGTCAGTTGGCACTCCCTAAGGAGACTCGCTGAGTGGCTTGTTCCCGCCACAAATGATAATTCCATGGCTCACCTAAAAAGTTGTCCTTCTCTTCCGTCTGCTCCTAAGATACCACTATATTCTAATTACAGAGGCGAAATCGTGTCTTCGTGTTCATTTTCCTGAGATGTATTCAAAATTATCATACCACATGTTCCTCAAAAGTCTGATAATAATAATTAACAAAGGCACGGTAAAAGACACATACTAGGAAAAAAGACCTGTTAGTTGACGTTTTAGAAGATATTTTCGGTAGCATTTAAAATACCCTTATATAGTAACTCTTATCGTAACTCCAATCCTGCTCTAATTGTCACTAAAAAAGTACTGCATGATCGAAGCTGCATTAAGGTCTGAATGAGAGTGCAGGTCCTTTTGTACACATCGACTTATGACTGAAAAATGCTGCTACAATCAAAACATCATTTCTGGTCTTTTCTTCTTCAATATGTTTCCTTGGTAAACTTTATGTTCCAAGGAACTTATTACAAACAAGAACAGGCTAACAGAACTGTAAACTGATCGAAATCTATTGCAAAAGCCTCTGTACTCTTGAAAGTACACTTTTACTTTTGACAAGTGAATGGCCAGTAACTGTAATTCGTTGCACTCGCGCTAGTTTTCTTTAGGACAGCGAAAAGGTAAAATGTAACCATAATTAAGAAGGGCTTTTTTCCTAATTAAATCTACAAAAGTCTGTAGTTGGTCCAAAGTATGTCACTGATAATAAGGCTGTGACTATGTCTTACACTTAGAAATAACGTGCACTCTTCAAGGAGAGTCTCTAATTGCTTTGTTTCCGCAGTGGTCACAAACGAAAAAAGAATGATGACAAAATGTCCAGTTTTTATCGCACTTTTATCGACCTACATGTGTCTTGAACAAAACGTGCGGAATTATTAAACTTAACGCCATCCAGCAGCTTTTTACCCTGTAAGTCTTGGTAATTTTTGAACATTAAAATAACCGTGAAATGTCACACTTTAACGTCAGTGACCTCAAAATTGAAACTCTTACTAATTTCATCATGGTCTTTCCATTTCTGATATCTATTTCGTACTATTACCATTTTTTATGATTGACAAGGTCACGTGACACAGTCATGGAAAGGGCCCGATTGAAGCAATCCAAAAACCGGGCTGTGTTACAGAGATTTTGCTCGCGTTTCGTCCGCCAAAAGTTCACTAAAATTTTGATAAAATGATATCGCTCTTTGATAAAATGATATCGCTCTTTGATTAAATGATATCGCTCTTTGATTAAATGATATCGCTCTTTGATTAAATGATATCGCTCGCACTAAAATCTCCTGGGAGGTCAAGAGGAAGATATCAAGTGAATTTTTGCATGGAGTGCAAACCATAATAAGTTTTTCAATGATTTCAAAAGTAAAAGCACAGAACTCGAAACCACTGGTCGAACGCTTTCCTGGCCATCCGAGGCCAGAGACACTTTAGTTTTGCTAAATTAGTGTGATGTCGAAAAAAAGACTGGACCATTAGTTTAAGGTTTTCTTTTCTGTAAATGTGGCTTTTAGCTTTTCAAAGTGTTAAAAACGCAAGCAAAATCCCCGTGATACTGCCCCTTTAATGCAGGCAATGATTGAGCGTGTAGCGTTGTCACGTTTTTTTTGTAGTAAATATACTCGGGCATGGTCCGTTGTTGCACTCTTCTTCCTCTGTAGCAGGTCCCAGCTACGAGCAGCCTTTCCCTCCAGGACTTGTCGGGGGACTGGTGCAAGAACGCGTACGAGTGCGACGACCATCACCACAGGTTGTGGAACACTGGGACCAAGAGCTCCACTCTGAATAGCCACCATCATCTAGAGACGAAGCAAAGATGAAAAATGTGTTCTAAAAGTATATGCGTTCTTCAGCAGGGGAAAACAAAACTTTTTGAATTTTTGTAATTTCTCGTTTACGAGACCATTTCTTTGTCATAAACAAGTATTTACTTAAGAGGAACATTTATAGATGTTAATAGGTAGATATCATTGTACATTCCTGCCATTCTTTCGAGGCCGATGCTCAGTTTAGCGGATCTGGTGTTGAAGCTAGTTAGACTATAATCCAGTTTCTGTTGAAACTGATCTATCTTTACTAAATGGGATATACGTTTGATCGGAAGGTCTGATGAACTGTGATTTTTAGGTTGGTCTCTGCATCGGGTTCTTCTCGTTTCCCTTAAACAGGAACCTTCATTCAACATTCAGTCTTTATCCTCCCTGGTGTTTAAACGATCTCCAGCGAAGGAGAATCCTATGCTTACTGGTGTTGCTTTTCAAGCAAGGTAGCTTTGATATGAAGACAACTGAAATCGAATTGAAGCATAGATGCAATAACAGGAGGGCTAGAAATGTTAACGGCATCTGAGATTAGTCAAAAATAAGGGAAATAGTATAGCCTTCTCATTGGTTAGCTTCAATTGTGACTTTTGGACACTTTCAAACGGTGCGGTGTTTGTACGGTCACGGATTGTTTGTACGCATCACATAAGCGCTAGCTATCACCCTCTCACCTCATCTCATCTCACAACCTCATACCATTTTGATGATGTCATGACATGCCATCTCATGTCATCTCACGTAATCTCGCCTCGTCTTATCTGATCTTATCTCATGCTATCCTACTTAAAACCTTCAATTTGTGTGAACATTGACTAACCTTCAGTGTAACCAAAGAGCTCAAATCTCAGCGCCATGTAACCGTTATACTCTTTCGGATGGATACGTAAGTACCATGCGATGATGGCAGGGTTGAGGATATGTCCCACGATTGTGTTACTGTCCCTATTACAGAGTAGGACCTTGCAGGGGGGGGGGGGGAATAAAATATGTAGTTAACAAATGTGCCCAAATTTGTCGTACACAGCCAATTGGGCGTTGGCTACGAGTCAACGTGAGACAAGAATGAATGTAATAATTGTTTACACAAATTTTTATTCTTGGTGATTGAATGTGAAGTTTTCTCATTTTCGCGCGTCCTCAAAAGTATGACGATTGTCACAAAATTGGTACAAAATCGAATGACGATTGTCAGAAGAAATACCCCGTCCAATTTTATATCGTTTGTAAGATTGTTTGAAAACAACACAACGAAGAACGGAAGACGACTTCACCTTTTAAGAGTGATCGCGACTTTCAGTAACGATCAAAGAGAATCTCGATTTCGCGGCAGAACTGAACTGAAAAATAAATGTCTAGTTAATGAAATAGACTTGTTTTGTTGACAGAAAGTGTCTATCTTTTACTGTGCGCTTTAGTTTACTGTCGCTATGCAAGCCACTTTCTAGTACAGCTGGTTTTAAACAAACAGTTTCCGTGATTTTGACGTCTCGGAGCCGATAATCGATTGTTTGGTTTTCTCCAAATAAAGGCGTTTTTGGCGAAAACGAACCAGACAACGTTTGTGTTTTTCCAATACCTTTTTTGAGCGAGAAAAATAAGAGAATCGATTTGTCAACCTCTGCCATCGAATGCTTGATTCCTACTGAAAGTCAATTCAACGGCAATCAAGCTGCGACCATCACTGACTGTATACCCTTCACAATGTTAAAGAACCTCGCGTTACCAAACAATCGTAGTTGCTCTCTCGGCTTTGATTTGTTCATTTTTCGGAAACAAATCCTTAGCCAGCCGGGTATTATCTTCTGATATACAAGCCAACGAACAGCCGTCGTTCTCTAATTAACCAGCATTTGGCCATACAAGGAGCCTACATGCCTGTCAAGTGTTCCGGCGCTCAAAACATCTCACAGCAAAACATCCGTTATGTCCAAACATTTGACGAAAAAACTCAGTAACGATTACTGATAAAATAGTGAAAATGGTATTCTAAGCCACATAAAATTAGGATTTCATGCCAATTACCTGATTAAAAAAAAAGAAATAAAAAACAACAGCAAAAAGGATGCAATTTCCTATTTCTTTTGAAAACATGCCAGGCCTTTCCAAATAAGGTATTGATGGCACATTGTGTTGTTAATATCCCTTGAATAAAGAACCAATCAGGTTTCCGAGAACCGCAATACAGTCTTGTGGCAAGCATATGGGCCATTCACTAATTGAATGGTGTATTTAATAAATGTAATCAAAACTGAGAGAAGCTGTACCTTAGCAAAATATTGGGTTCGAACTAAACCTGCTGCTATGGGAATTCCATGAGCAAGTGGACAAAATTATAGCTTTTTAGAGCGTGTCCACAGCACATTTTTGTGTTTTCCCATTTCACCACGTCTTAAATTTGTTGTCTAGCATTGAAGACCTTCCAAAAATAAATGTGATCAACTACATTTATGTGCTTGCATGTATGTCGTGTCGGCCATTAACCAACCTTGATGGAAGAAAACCACCTGGGCTTTGATAACGTGTTATATATTAGGGCACAAACAAAATGCTGCCTGCACATCGGGTTTGAACCATTCTTTCAACTAAAAGCTTCAGCTTTCTTTTGAAGTAATCTCAAAATAGCGTTTACAATAACTTTTTGAACGACTCCCTTGGAGCAGAAAAATGTAGCATTTTCGGGAATAGTACTTCCGACATCTTGTGGAACCTCATCGTATTTCCTCCCAGTTTCAGCCCATCGCAACCCCTTCAGTGCCCACCCCCACCACCTCAAAAGTCAAATGTCGTATTTTGCCTGATTATCGTTGTAAGGAAGAAATGGACCTACTTCGACGCTGTATGTAAGGGACTAACTTTTGACGTAGTGTCCTGCTTCTTGACGACCCTGAGTGGCAAGACGAGTAATCTTTGTTATTTTGCCAAGATCCACTTACTTGAATCCATTGTCCAATATCTTGGTACTTAGGTATCCACGCTCCATCGTAACATCCCTCTTTCACTGTGTCCAGTCTGGCAAGTTGTGGTCCAAAGTACTGATTAAGGCTGGTCGTAGCAGTGATTGCACTGTCTGGTATTGTTCCATTTTTCATACCAAGCTCTGACTGGCATCCCAGTTGCGGTGGCTTAAATCCTAAGTCATTAAAAAGTAGACTCAACTTTTTAGGTAATGTTGAAACGTTTATGAAAATAAGTACTCAATTAAGTAAAGTCGATTTCACTGCTGAATGCAAACCCGGTTTTTCAACACGTTTGCCGGCTATTATGTTCTCCCTACGACTCACCCATAGTCACAAAACGGTGAAGGAAATTTGCATCTCTTTTGCTTCTTTATGACTGTTTGCCTGTCAGCCTACAAGATACGCCGACCATGAAATTGCCATAAAGCATCTAAATAATGGTGAAAATTTTGCATAAAGCGAGTTTACAGAGACAAACCAGGAAATATTAGTCGACAGTCATAAAAAAAAGCAAAGGACCGTCTTTCAATCAAGAGAGAGAGTGATGGAGAGCGAATATTAGCCTGTGCAAAAAAAAATTGAATTGATTAAATACCTCTTCTGCAGCCGTAAAATTCCGTTCTCATGGATATGTGTCCATTCCAAGACTCAGGATGCATCCGGACGTAACGTGTTATAATCGGTGTGCCTAATACGTTTTTAACCACTGTGTATCGATCGGAGTTGGCAGTGAAAATCTGAAGGACAAAGAAAATGATTGCCTTTGTTTAGTATCGGTATGTGCCTGTTCAAAATTGTTCCAAACCAAAGAGTTAAAAGTTAGAAAAATTCACAAATTTACAGGCTATACAAGTTCTAAGTACTTGGCCGGGGCAGCTTAGTCCATTCCAGCCCTGCGTCTAAATAGGGTAAGCTCGTTTATTGTCGCTCGCAAATAACTTGATGTAAATGCATTAAGTTTTGTAAATTGCGTGTAATTTCTTTAATTAACATGCCAATGGCTCTCCAGTTTCTGCTGTGAATGAAGAACTGTTGTGTTACCTTTTTTGAGCCGTGTTCCCCGTTAACGGTCTTTATAAAAGACATCATCGTAACTGAAAGAAAGACTGTAGTTTTTCACCCATTGATCGGCATCTTGTCTTCCTTGGGTCGCAAAGGCCGATATTTTTGTCCAGCTTCCAAAATCAACTTGGAACCACTGATTTGCATCGTTGGTTTGTGCTGCCCAGCTTCCATATTTACCACTGCCGACAGACAGAAAATGAAGTCTTCCAATGGATGGAGCGAAACTGTTGATATTATAAGAGCTTGAGGCTGTGATCGCCGAGTCTGGTATGTCTCCCGATTGCATTCCCAGGGCATCCATGGGCTTTGGTGGTAGGAACGTTAAAAAGCCTAAGTAATTCAAAGTTAAAACATACGATAATGATATTCTGAATAGACGTGTTTGAAAAGAGTCATTTCACCCGAGTTATTCCTCTCCCAAACGGGTCAAGCGGTTTGCGTTTCTATATAGATGCATCAGGTTAGTCCTCGGAGGCAAAAAAATCAATAGAAATGTGTCACTCGCTCACTCACTCACTCACTCACTCACTCACTCACTCACTCACTCACTCACTCACTCACTCGCTCGCTCTTATTTACCTACTGAAAGGAAAGATTTTTTAATTCACATTTATGTACCTCGCTTTTCTTGTATGGTGTGAACACTGCCCCCTCAGTACTGTAAGAAAGTGTCTAACTCTTGGTCCACCAGCCTGCATCCACTCTTCCTTGATGTGCAATCCTGGTTACCTTGGTAACCTTCCCCAAGTCAATCTGCAGAAACTGTTTGCCGTCAGTATATTGCGAAATCTATCCTCCTCCATAGCTCCCTGAAAAAGAAAGAAAACTTGCAGTTTAAATTGCTGTAGTATACCTATTGATAGTGTTCAATAACAAAAGGACGTAAATGCGAGGACTTGTGATTTCAACTAAGAATTATTGATTTGAAGCTGCAACCATGCATTAAAACCAGTTGTAAAGTAACAACAAAGCAAAAAACTAATCATCATTACCAATCTGCTAACAATTGAAAGCGAAAGATAACCTTATAACTGACATCAAGTTAACAAAGAGAGGACTGAACTGTGGGAATTACGAGCCAGCCGGTCACTACTCTGCTTAGGAGAAGGCAACGAGACACCGTGTCAGAAAAGGGTCAACGTCGCATTGATGGGCGTGGTCTCTTCGTCACCTTCAGGTAGATCTTGATTATAATTTCTTGATAGGAAGATCAAAATTTATGCAATTATGACTTCATAGGACGATCAATCAGTTAATACGGAGGTAAATTGGGTGTGTTTTGAGCTAACCTCTTCGATGACTAGGAGAAGCTCACTAAAAAAATGAGTATGTGAAAACAGTGTCAATTTTCCTTTGGTTGAAGGTAGCCTACAAGAAAGGCTCATTTTTTGGGCGAGCGAACGTTCAGTACTCGCGAAACGTACACGGTTTTGTGAATCCAACATCGCGGCTCCACATTACATTGTGGCACTCGCGTGCACCCAGAAAACGCTTGCATTGAAGAATTGGTGGACATGGCATAATCTAATTGAGTCCCCAATGGTCTTGCCATCTCCAAGTTAATCGTACCATCGATTTCTGGATATCAAAATCCTAAGGAAATATGTTAGATTACCCATAAAGCATCATTTGTTATTACCTTCTTTCTGCTCGTTAAGCCTCCCACGAAAATAGATCACGTGACATAATTAATGCTTTCATAATTTCTAATATAAATAAAAGAGATCACCTCACAAGGTGATTTCATTATAAGCTGTTAGGATGTAAAAGAATGACACCCAAAAAGATTAGATTCTGCTTCATTTTTTATTCCCCATTTTCCTCTAAAGATTTTAACCGTTAATCATCCTTTCCTGGTCACGTGACACAAGCTTGACGCACGTAAGGCTAAACACTGAGTTAAGGCCATCGAGTTAAAAATGGGTGCCAAGTTTGAGATCTTTTCAGCAAATGTCCTGAAAGTTATGTTCAGTTGAGTGAATCTTATGCAAATTAGGTTCTGACCATGCCTTAAGTGGCCTGTGCGATGCTCCCAAACAAAGAAGAAGGATAAATCAATAAAAAAGTAAAATAATATACCTCTTTTGCAGCCGTAAAATTCCGTTCTCATAGATATGTGTCCATTCCAAGACTCAGGGTGAATCCGAATGTAACGTGTTATAATCGGTTTGCTCAGAGCGTTCTTAACCAATGTGTGTCGGTCGGAGTTGGCAGTAAAAAACTAAATAAAAGAATATGAGTTAAAATAATGGGAGCCAGCTTCCTCTGTGACAACCCTGATCCTGGATAGGATAAGCTTGATTATCGTCTTCCATCTTTCTCTGTTTAAAAATAACAGTTCTAAAAACATTTCAAAGGTACACTTTAAATCTGATTTATGACATACTTGGCTGTTTCAGTCGTTTCAGCTATAATGTAGGCATTGAATTTGGCTTAAGCCCTCGAGGAGTTTGCCTCAGTTTAAGTAATGGCGGGAGTTATTTCTTTAATCTAACATTCAAAGCTTCTCCAGTTGTGTTGTAAATGAAGTATTGATATGTTACCTTTTTTGAGCCGTTTTCCCCGTTAACGGTCTGATAAGGTTTTCACCGATTGATCGGCATCTTGTCTTCCCTGGGTCGCTACGGCCGATATTTTTGTCCAGCTTCCAAAATCAACTTGGAACCACTGATTTGCATCGTTGGTTTGTGCTGCCCAGCTTCCATATTTACCACTTCCGGCAGAAAGAAAATGAAGTCTTCCAATGGATGAAGCGAAACTGTTGACATTATAAGAGCTTGAGGCTGTGATCGCCGAGTCTGGTATGTCTCCCGATTGCATTCCAAGGGCATCCATGCATTGTGGTGGTGTGGGCGTTGAAAAGCCTAAGTAATTTAGAGTTCAAACATACGATAATGGTATTCTGAATAAACACGTTTGAAAAGAGTCATTTCACCTGAGTTATTCTTCTCCCAAACGAGTCAAGAGGTTATTATTTCCAAAATTAAAAAGGGTTTATTTTTCAACTTTAACAATTTAACAACTTGCTTCAGCTGTTTAGGTTCTCAAGTAGGTTAACCCATGGATCAAAGGAGTAACCAGGGAAAAAACCCTTTTTGTTCGCCTTTTTTTTTATTTGAGCATGAAAATGAAACAAGGTCAGGTGAGTAGAGAGATCTCGTCGTCTCGTCGTTGTTAACATTTTAAGGACATTAGACAGCCTCAAAGGTCACGTGACTGTTGCTGAAACACTGGAAAATCTGGACCATTTACAGACTTAATGAAATGTCAGTAAATCCTAAATTTACAGACATTTTATAAGAGTTCAAATCTTGCCTTATTTTTCATACGGAACACAAAATGTTTGTAAAATCATTTTTGCAGACATTTCATACAGATTTCGTGTTGTGTTCTTTCTAGAATGTTT
>Ga0126336_10001924_pt1 | contig 11434 bp, 8 predicted proteins | sample SidCmetagenome_FD_92530 | JGI IMG/M metagenome (GOLD analysis project Ga0126336, IMG submission 92530) | Coral microbial communities from El Islote,Puerto Morelos, Mexico - Siderastrea C C metagenome | ecosystem: Host-associated > Invertebrates > Cnidaria > Coral | place: El Islote,Puerto... | reverse complement strand
CCACGTTCATGAAAATGAAGGATCATTGTGTGACTGCCTACATCAAGTACTTTGTCAACTGGCTTTTAACCTCGAACAATCTCTGTGACGTCATTTTGATGACAATAAATCGAATTTTTTTTCAATTCATGTAATGACCCATTTATGATAGAATCTTGTTGATTTAGTTTTTCATCCGGTGACGATTGACTTTCGAGTGTGACTTTGTCCTTCGGCTTTACAACAGAAGGCTTAATGTCGAGTTATGGCTGTTTTTCCTGCCGATAAGTGCCATTATTAAATTTCCGTTGCTAAAGACCAAAGTTGCAATCTTAATGACCTGTTATGAACAACATGACTGGCACCGGGAAGTGTTCACGTCAAGACAAACCAACTTCTTATGGCGATTAAAAGCAAAACACACTTTTAAGAAATAAACAATCCCATTCACAAAATTATTTGTTCGATGGTCGAGTTAAGTGTTCAAATTCAATCCGGTACATTAGACATGAAGTCTTCATATTTTAGTGTTTTGTGCTATTTTTTAATGTTCAGTTTATTTCTTTGCAAACAGAGAAAAATATATCTTTCTGTCTCCGATATATTAAGGCGTACAAGGTTTAGTTTCCCTCTGTGTTCATTGTACATTTAGTTTCAAGTGACGTTATTACAAAACTACTCTTCATCTATGACAAATTCAATAAAATTCAGCCTCAGATTTTAATAACTGGAACGTTTCTGAAACGTTTTACAAAACTTCAGTCGATAAAATCATTGCACGACAAACTGTAAAAAAGAACACTTGTTTAAATTACTTTTTTACTTCAGTACAGTAAAGAAATCGCGGTAGCAGACTTATTTTCTCTGATGTAGTCATTACGTAACAAATCAGTATGTGCCATATCCTGAATTCAGTGTTTAAAATGGCAAGGTATTCAGGGTTGAATGGATGAAACGCGGTTTAAATCAAACGTCAATAAAATCGCCGCAATAATAATACAAACTAAAAATCAGTGATATGTTAACGTCAGTTTTGGACAAAGAAACCTCAAGCTTTTCATCGAGAGAAACTTTCAAACTGTGAAATTATATTAAAAAGTGTTAAAATAAACTTCTTGACCGGCTCCTCTCTGTTTGCTTGAATATTTATAAGTACTTTCAAAACGCAGCACATTAAGAAGGTCTTGAAGTACTCAAGTTTAGAAATATACTTTTTCGCTAAAATGTTTATTAAAATAACAATTTTGAGGGTCGAGGCATTAAGTCGGATTTAATGATAATCACTAACATCGTCGGAGACAATTACCGTAATAACTAAAACTTTCTTTGTTTGAATTCCGAGCAGATGTAAGCGTGTTTCTTTAGAAAGTAAATACCATAAAATATCTTATACAATACTCTAGCAATTGTATATTCTTGTTTCATGAGATAATACATTTCACTTTTTTACTTTGTTTCAGACTCTGAAAAGCTTGTTAATTTAGTGATCTCCATTTCACAATTTTGGTAAGCTAGCAGCCGATATTACACTCATCCGATACTTCTTTCTTTTATCTGTGGTGTTTCAAACAATTCACGACCATTCCTAGAAAAACGGCCTCTTAACCGACCCATTCGGAGGAGACATTGATTCACTACAAAACATACAATCCTTTCCTTTCACAGTTCATTCTCAATTAGGTATTGTGCTAAAAGAGGCGAAATTTGTGCTTAATGAGTTGAAAGTTGCAGGTGCAATAAATTAATGAATTTCACCAGACTTCTCGTAGTTTCTAATTATTTGCTCTGTAAGACAAATATTTAGCATCAATGTGCGAGCTTGGAACTCGCTGTGATAAGAATTAAACAACCCATAACATATAATTGTGTAAACCGTTGTAGAAACTTTGGGTGGTCTGACAACGTGTGTGAATGATTTTGGACCGACAGGTAGTAAAAACGTTAAAATGTTCTTTAACAACTCAGCGATAAAATAACATTTCCTTATTTTATCTTCTCAGCTTGATGTGAAGAATTAATTAAGGTAAAATGTCTTTCGATACGGTATCTTTTAGCTTAATTAATTTACAGAAAAATGTAGGAAGACGCGATTTATCGCTTTTTCGAATAGACGTTTGTAAATTGGTAAGTGGTGTGGTTAGGGGATTTGTTAGGGTATCAAAGATTACCTTAAAAGTATTTCTATGAACCCTAAAAACGTGCAAGACTGCACATCACCAACCAGCGAAGCCGAACATTATTTTAGCGGTAGCTACTGACAAAGTAAAATACTTATTTCGGCGTGAAATCAGTTTTTTTCTCAGCAAGCTTTTAAGGCAAGCTACAAATAACACACGGCCTTCTGTGGTCTCCCGCATAAATTGATACGAGCGTCAATTCATGTCGCGTCTGTTTATTTTCCTCTTTTTAAAAACAAATTTAACGCGTGAAGAGATAAAGAGAACGAAAAAATATCAAAACAATTTGACACGCTATCTTTAAATTTAGGAAGGAGAGGATCGATCACACTTCGGAAATTCAATATTTTCAAAAAGATGAACACATTTAAGATGAACACATTTAAGCTAAAGTAAGTTTGAACTTTCAAAGTGAGTTAGTTTTAGTAAATATTCGGCCTAACATCAATTAATTTTGCATATTTACAGCTTTTCTCGTTATCATCGTGGTACAATTCTTCTTCCTTTTTTATTTTGTCTTACAGTAAGCATAAAAACTTGTCCTTCTGCCTTGACCAGTTGTATATCGCCCTGATATGAAATTTGCGTGAATCATTTTACGCACAACTCCCCCATTTAAAAACTGATTCTTAATTAAGTTTTATGTGCACTCAGTATAAAACAAAAGTAAAAATCGCTTCGATTGAAAATCGGTTAAATCGAAGCATAAACCCAGCTTTACAGGTGATTCGAGATTAGATTTATTGAAAGGGGACCTCTTAGCATTTAATGACCCAACGTAGCTTAAGTGAAAGCTCCCCGCGGAGACTAAGACTAAAATCCTTTCATCGAAACTTCAGATTTTTAAACCACCATTGACTTTTTATCAATTAAATGCTAACATAAAATAGTTACTGACAAAGCGTCCTCAATGGTCGCAGTAGAAGATTTTTCCTTCTGAAATTAAATTTATCAACACATTTCTAGTTCAAACTTTGAAACAATAGTTTGACGGAGTTTGAAAAGTTAGTCTGTCGCAATGATCAATCACTGTTAACGTTCATGCAATTTTACTTTTCGAATGAATGGTTAAGGTCGAATGAAACATGTATCAAGTCACTATCAAGTCAGTTCATGTGGTTATTTTATTACGCATTCAGTATCCGTTAAGGTAAGCTGGGCAAACAACTGATATTGGACTGTTGCCTGAAGCAAACAAAATGTTAAACTGATCTTAATAACTTAGAGAAATCAAACAAAACGAACGCTTGATTGTGATCAATTTGTGAATTGCTCAGTAGTCTTGAAGCGAGTAATAGAACGCGCTTAATTCGTCTAGTTAAAACAATTTAACCAAATTCCCGAAATTAAACTTATATCTGCAAGAAAAAATTAAGTTCATTTCTAATTATTGTCATTTTTCATTATTTCCACGTATTCATATTAGTGTTTGATTTAGGCTTTGACTTTTCATCGTGTAGTTACTTCAGAACACAAAATGACCGACTGGCGAAAATTAACTGACAAGTCAGTTCAGTTATACGGGGAAAATTGAAGAAAGACAATTCGTGTAGGGCAGTTTCTTTTAGCATAAAAGAGAGTCCTGTCTTAACTGAACAATTTGCCCTGCTTGATAAAGGAAACATAAAGTTTCTCGTTGCTGCGAGGTAGATAACGAATATATTTTACAAAGTCTTCGTTAATACGACCGCCGTCCGCTTGTCCGGCCCTCATCTGTTACCACCATTTCAAAAACACAAAGAAGGTTATCTGTTTCTTTCCGCCTTATTTGAATACATTTTAAACTATACCTGATATTTATTAAGATCCTTATATTTTTAATCTCCCATCTTTCAAAGAATTTCTCTGTTTTATGATTCAATTCTGCGCTAAGAGGACAAAAAAAATTTGAAATCCGGTTTATGTCGTTCTCTTTTAGCAACACCATGTTATGCTAATAAAACCGAATTTGTTTTTCACTTACAATTTACCTTTATAGACTTAAACTCAAACAATTTACCCCTGTCAAATAATTAAATCAATAACTTTGCCATTTGCGAATTACTCTTAGGCATTTGTTGATAAATCCGACAACGATACTTCATCCGTAAAAGCTTTTGCTTGTAGGAAAAAAAACAACAGGGCCATTTTAGAGAAGACGTTACACTGTTTTGCTTTTGCCAGTCGCAAGAACTTGTAAGTTAGTCGAATTGTCACCTAATGATTATTGGTAATTCATGGAAGCATAATACTGGCAAAAATGTCTGTGAATTTGTAAAAAGAAGTGAAATTTCCGTTTGGACAATTTTGCGTCAATAAATAATCAGAGCGCTTCCGACTTTGAATTGGTAAATTTTTCCGCCCTGTGGGCCGTCAAAAACAATCTGCCAAGGGGACCTTTTTGTGATCTTTTATTCTAAAGGATGTTGTTATTTCGTTGTTGAAAAAAACTTCGGGAAAACATTTTTCACCTAGGCGCGCAACAACTAAAAAAAGAAATCATGTTTAATAGAACTGGAAAAGGATTATTCTAAGGTAGAAGGAGGTTCCGCCATTATTTTAAAATCGAAGACAAAGTGATCTTTTTAATTAACTGATTAGCGGATATCCATTAACGTAATGAAATAACTAAATAGAGCCTATTCCACTTGACATTTTAAATACAGATTTTATTGCATTTTACGAGCACGTCGTTTATGAACGCGCAGACGTTTGAAGTGTGACTGTTTAAAACGTTATTTCGAAAAAAAAAACAAGCTAACAAAAGCTCTTTGATCAGTGAGTTTGAAAAATGATCAACTTCTTAGAAAGCCTGGAATTTGATCATAAAAATATTCAATTATCTTCACCAGATTTATAGCGCTCTTAAGTGGCTTGTCGCCAGCTTCAAATGCCAAACTGACATGGCGCCATAATTCATAACAAGGTGTATCAATTTGGGTGTTTATTTTGCGAAATTTACTTCGAGTTAGTAAATGCTGATGCGCTTATTTCGCGCTTTCAAATGGCCCTAGATAATTGTTATGAAGTGTATAAATACAATAAAATGAGGCTAAAATTGCGGTAATAACCCCATTGAGGTCACTTACACCTGTGCCATCTGCGATGAAGAAACCAATCAAATACAGAAATCGATCTCAGCTGGGGAATTCCACCAATCACAGCCCAGAGTGACGCGTCACAAACACACTGAAACGTTAGTCAAACAATTGCAAAGGTATCCTTGTTTTCAATCCCCCTTCTTTTCATGAAAAGTGCAATTTACATCAACTGATACCTAAACAATTGTCTCTGTTAAAGCAACTTCCTTTCTGGGCTTAAAAAGGTATAAATTTCGTAAATTTAAAACAACAATCTGATTTTAATATAACCTGAAAAAATTCAACTTGTACAACCTCAGACCCTTGTGCTCGCCACACTTTCATATATTTAATAAGACTTTTTTTTTATTTTTAATGAAGTTTATAGTTTAACAGAATTTATCATTTCTTGACGCCTGAAATTGAACTATAATAGACCACGGTTTGTAAAGTGTCGAACGGAATACTAATAACCTTTGTTAATAAATGAACTCTCGGAATAATAAATGATTTTTATTATCTCAGCGACCCCATAAAGAATAGCGCGCAACGATCATAGCACATTGATAAAAGCTCCTTTTGAATTTCCTACCCATATAAACCGTGTATTCTTAATCTGAGCAAACACTTCGCACGACGTGAGAAGACAACGAAGGTTCGAGTTCAGTGAATTCATCATGCAGAACTCATCCGCGTTTACCGTTGATTCCCTAATGGGGAAGAAACCCCTTGAGCAAAAAGCCAGTGATTTGGAGAAAGACAACGAAAGAAAGTCTGCTTTCACTGTGGCTCCGCCGTTACCAAAGCGAGAATTTCCACCGAGTGTTTGCAATTGCCAGCCTTGTCAACAAACCACCGGGTTTCCAGCCATTAGCCAGTCCGTCGCGGAGCCTCGCTTCATGTCGCTACAATCAATGGCAGGAGCAGTAACAGTACCAGCGCCTGTATACCTCCCTAAAGGTGAGTGATGATATTCTCTGATAAAGTGTGATTTATTGAATAGTTTCAGTTTAGAGGGGCATCGTTTATATAAAAGTACTTCAGAAGTACTTGAGTTGTAGTTAGCGACGGGGTTTTGAAAGAAAGAGTATCTTTTTCTGGCTTAGTTGAGTGAAGTCTCTTTGAGGTTAACCCTTAAAGAACAGTTGAAAATTGTACATCAATTCAGTTTTTTTGCTTTGCCTTTTTGTCCAATAATGAAAACATTTCTACAATCTTTGAAGTTTCCCTTCCTCATGAAAAGTATTTCGAATTTTGCAGCGTGTCTTCTTACTTAAAAAAGACACGTCTTTATCGAAGCAACAGAAAGATAAAAAGGGATATATACGTCAAAATCGACTTCTATGATTGCTCATTTGTTTTCCTGCACATTTATAAAACGCCGTCTTTTATTGCTTATTCATGACATAAAATGTCCTAAATATACCATTTAATACCTGTGTACAGCTAGTTCAAAAATGCCCCTTTCGTCTGTTACCTTTCCGTTTAAATATCCAGTAAAATTGGTGGGGTACAATTAACTAGTTGTTAATAAAAACACGATTCAAAATTTTCTCGACTCATTTACCGGAGCAATCAAAGTATAGTCTTTTAATGAAAGGAAGAGTCATTTTATTTCTACCTTTTTTAACTCCTGCTTTTCGTGTGACAAAGTATTTGCTCAGATCTGACCAAAATTTCCCAAAAAATGCGTTAAATCAATTTATGAGCATGAATACCCCCAAAAATAAGAAATGAGTTTTATGCACTTTTAATCGTGAAGTTATTACCTTTGTGAGTTTATTTTCGCCGTTAATTTGTGAACTGATCATTGTTCAACGTGAATTTCTGCTGTGACGTGCTTGTTAATTTGCCAAGATATGCCCGAACAAGAAATCGAAGTCAGTCCTTAGTCGTTTTTTTCCCTGTAATTTCCATGAGAGAAATGTAGGACGCGAATAGTATTCCCCTGGTATGTGCGGTCAAACCAGTCGCACTTTCATTTTGTGAAATACATTTTTCTAGGTGGGGCATTTTAAAAGCTTTTGTTCTTACTCTTTCGCGTTAGAAGGAAACTGATCCTTTTTAAAACCTATGTTACAAAGAAGATCTTTTCTCGAAAGAAAAATTTTGCTCTCCTTTTTCATGACCCGGTGCAGCTTCAAAATCATGCGTTACATAATGTCACTCCCATAGCTGTTTTGCAAAGTATACGTGATACACAAACAAGTGTTTGTCATCTACTCGGAAATTGATTTAATCGCTCTCAAAGCACTCATACACACATGCTAACATTCGGTTTTTCTCATATTTAAAAGCATGCTGATATGGTGGTAAAAGATAAGTGGTCCGACCAAAACTTACTGAGATGTTTATACTTTGAAACAGTTTGAGCGCCATTTAGTGAAAGATAGAGTATTCAGTTTTTTTGTTAAAACGCTTTTGAATGCTTTAATTTCAAAAAGCGTCTCTTCATAACACGGCTGTCGCGAAAGTAAAACAGTCGATAAAATCAAATGACTTCAGTTAAAGCCAAGTTAGTATTAAAAAAGTCTTCACGAACTTTCATAAACCGAAGAAAATTAAAGGATAAATTGTTCACGTCTTACACTTGGCTTTAAAAATCTGATACTGACTCGGACGACAAGACTTATGTGAGTTCTTGTAGAGAATTATAAACCAAAAAGAGCAAGGACAAAAACCAATTGGCAGCAAAAATATATTTGTAATAAAAATGGCGACATAACATTTAATCGGGCCCATCAAGTAATAGAACGATAATGATTAAGGAAATACAAGAAATCTGATTTCTCTTTTCGTTGTGCAGTGAACTTTCGACCCTGAGAACAGTTTAAAAGAAGACAGATGACGCAATACATTTTGTTTTTAATTCCAAGGTCGGAGGAAGATAGTTTTGTTTGTGAAAGTTCTTTTGATCAGGTTTCTTAGAGCCATTAGCAAGTGTGCTCGAAAACAAAAGCGAACACACAACTGTTCTCACCAATATAATTAAGTGGCAATCTATTGTTGTTTGTCTTGGTGTTGCACTAAAGAGAAAGGAAACTTGAAAATATTGCTAATGGCAGCTCGTTATAGGAAAGATATGTTAAATTTTAAACAGCCTTCATTGGTGAGGTATTCGTCTTCAATATTGGCAGCATACCGAAACATTTTTTCACTTCACATTACGATATTTTAGCATTTAGCTTAGTCTTATTTAACCCAATTTTAAGCAATTGTTCTGAGCCGTTTTTCTTTCCTTTCAGCGACTTTTCCGGATGTCAATTTTTTTTACTGAAAACATATTTTTGAATTCCCACATTAGAGAACCATTTTGTTATTATTTCAACCTGGTTTCAGAGATTTGCGATTTATGTTTGGCGCATACGATCTTGTTACAATTCCTGGTTTCCGTATTAGTAATAGAACGTAGGAAAATAAACTCCTACAGTTCATGAAAAAAGGTCCTGAAATACAACGATGTGGTACTGTTGTCAAAAGAAAATAACAAGGCAATACGATCCTCTTAATTTTGATATTATTGAGGTTTTTATTTTCCGTTTGAGTGGCCTAATTAGTCTCAGTGTTTTGTCAGTTCTGTGTAGGCAAAACTGCGTTAAATTTTCCTTGGAAACAAACATGGAGGTCCCCTTTATTTTGATATTCGAGGGTCTTATTTTCCTTTTACACGACTTGATTAATTCTGGGTTTTTTTCTTTACGGTGTGCTCTAAAAGTGAAAACAAGTTTACACGCATATTCGCCGTTTCCTACATCCAAAGTTTAAGCCGGATACATATTTTTATAATTACGAAAAATATATAAAGTATTGATAGGTATCAAAAGAAATATTACCTCAGTGAGAATCGTGTTCTAGCTATTTTCTTTGATTTTTTTCAATTTTGCGTGGGTATTTATGCAACCAGATTATTTCTTGCGGTTTACAAAAAAATTGCTCTTTTTTGATACTGCACTACACAAACAACAAGATTTTCAATGACATAAAAACATACGAAACGATATCATAAAAACAGATTAAAGAAGTTGCTCAGTGTTCAGATCGGTCGAGCAACAGTGCAAATAAGTTAGTGTCACTTCAATCTGATTTCTACCTCAGCGGCCGTAAACTTGGGCATTAAAAACTTTTAAGCACTGGATACAATGCACTAAATCAAACGGACATTTAAACAAATCTTAGTACGGTTTGTTATAAATTATCCCTCCATGCCGCTTTTGCTCTTCAATGTCACTTTTTTCTTTTGAGTTTGAGTTTCAGTGAAATCTTCATTGATGACTCAGTATGAAAGCTAAAGAGCAGTACTTTCGCGTGGTTCTGGCATAATGCTACACAAGCTTGTTTTACGTATTGAGTCCGTGGATAAAATTCTTGAGTTTCACCACTTTAGAGGAAGGCTATTGAGCGGTACTTTCCAGTGGTATTGATTACTATGCTGTACGAGGTGGCTCTAATTTTCCGTCTGCAGATGACTGAGTTCTTAAGTGTCATAATTCAAAAGCGGAACTTTCTTGTTTGAAATTCTTTGATCTTTCTTGTTCTTTTTTTAGTTTGGTGTGACAAGAAATTTTTGAAAATTAAATAAATTTTTACTTTTGCATTAACAAGACTTTGTTTTTTCTCTTTTAGCTCCTCAAAGACGCAAGAGAAAAGAAAGCAAAACAAGACGTCAGCGAACGACCTTCACTAGCGAGCAGACACTGAAACTCGAGCTTGAATTTCACCAAAATGAGTACATCACACGCTCTAGAAGATTCGAACTCGCAGCCTGCCTCAACCTGACAGAAACTCAGGTGAAAATATGGTTCCAGAATCGCCGAGCAAAAGACAAGCGGCTGGAAAAGGCACAAATGGACCAACAGCTGAGAATAGCGAGCTACGCAGCAGGGGCTGGAATCAGTTATCCGCCTTCTTATTTCAATTACTACTCGTCACACTTCTACAAGAACAATCCTGGTATTTCTCAAGTACCCAGCTCTATCAGCCAAAGAGTTGTATAAATTTCAGACTTCTGGACAGTAGGGCTGGGAAAATTAAGGTGCATGTAAAGAAAGTGCTAATACAGTTGAACAAAAAGCTGTGTCTGATTTCAGTCGTGGCTATATATGCTTTCCCTGGTTTTCCGTTCCCTGTTCGGTTTTCTGTTGAGATTTCACTATACCTTGTAAATTTTAATTTTTCTTTGAGAGAATGGGTTGTTTTGATTTCAGGAAATTTGAAATGGTATATCGATTGTACATACAAGTCGTTTTATAATACCGTATATCAGTTCTCTTTTCAATGTCTCCTCTGCTGAGTCAAAATTCGTTATTCTTATACTTGCATGACCAAAACTACTAAGTTACTTATCAGTTCTACGTGTATAGAATTTGAGCATAGGGACCAGGTGTAGACGTATTGAAAGTGTTGGGTAAAGTTTATGTACATACAAATAAATTCCTTTTTCCTTCTAACGAGAAGTGGTGGTTTTCGACTCGATTGAAAATTGAATATATTAGTTTGTTTTGGTTATGTTCAAAAATCCTTACTCTTTAGAGCGCTTTTCAAATAAGTGTCGTAAAATCAAAACTAAAGCAATTACACTAACTAATCACAACAGAAATAAACAAAATGGACCAATCAGAAATCGAAGCAAATACAAGTTATTAGCGTTTAAGCGCGAGAAAACGCGTACGAGCAAATCACGATTGGTTTTGATTTTACGTCTCATTGGTTGAGAAAGTGGCGCGAGATTTTTTAACCAATCAGAGAGCATAGTAAAGCAAAACCAAAGAAAACACCATATTACTTTCGACACTCAATTGAAAACTCTCTAACCAATCAGAACAGACATTGTGTATTTTCCACCAATCAGGAGCAACCGAAGCCAATCGCACGACCGCATTAACGACTGTTTTCCCGCTCTTGGTACCGGTTGATGTTTTCCCGCGCGTGGCACGAGTTGCATGTGTTTTGGCTTCGGCTTCTGATTGGCTTATTGCACTAGTTGCGTTTGATTTGATTTGTTACGTTATATAGTACGCGCACTTTAAATCCACATTTCTCGTTGTAACTTCATCTTTTTAATACTGCGTATTGTCGTAAAATTTTTAAGTTGAAAAAACATACCGCGATTATGTTCTTTTCCCATTACCTGGCGTATTGAATGAAGTTTTTGCAGAATTTGAAGTTTCTTCTATTCAAATCAGTTGCCGGCGGTTTGTTTGTTTGTTTGTTTGTTTGTTT
>Ga0126336_10001923_pt1 | contig 11435 bp, 7 predicted proteins | sample SidCmetagenome_FD_92530 | JGI IMG/M metagenome (GOLD analysis project Ga0126336, IMG submission 92530) | Coral microbial communities from El Islote,Puerto Morelos, Mexico - Siderastrea C C metagenome | ecosystem: Host-associated > Invertebrates > Cnidaria > Coral | place: El Islote,Puerto... | reverse complement strand
TTAAAGTAGCTTGACACAAAATTCCATAAGACTGCACCTCTGTACCGGATTGAGTTCTTTAAAAACGACGTTGAAAATCGTGGGACAACCGCTTTTAGGTGTCCTCTTAGGTTGTAGGGTCCGCGTCTCCACGTTACCAAATCTGAAATCGTTTTAGGAATCTTTTCGATTACAATAATGTAAGACAGCTTAATAAGACTGAGTTTGTATAAATCGAGTATTGAGTCCCACTTAGTGATTTCCATCACCGCATCCGAAGGTGTGTCCCATGACAAATTGAAGATAATTCTCGCTGCCCTGCGATGCAATGTTTCAAGTGCTTGTATGTGGTCAGAGTTGTTGCAAGCCCCCCAGACAATGATGCCATACGTAACAGACGGCAGTATGACTTTGAAATAAAGGTCGAGAAGAGGTCTTCTTTTCAAAAATGAACATTTTTCAGCAGGTTTAACTTCTTGGAGAAATTTCTTTTCAGATCTGAAAGGTGTTTCGACCAGGTAAGCTTATGGTCTATGATGACACCCAGCAGCCTTGTGTGGTGCACCCATGAGATTATCATGAGAATATTCGTGTTAGTTTCAGTTGAAAAGATGATATTGTTCTCAGCGCTTTCGAGGTTAACAAAACTATTGGGGTTACTTTTAAGTAGAGGTATTTTGTATCCCTACAGACTTTGCTAAAACCAAGTTGGACAAGGCGTAGGGGAGGGAGGATGTCCAACAGAAGGCCATTTTTGGAATGTAACTGTTTTCGGGGATTTGGAAACCTGTGAGGATTCTGAAACTTGGTATTCTACTCCTCAGGTGGAGTGGGACAGTGGGGGGTAAGCGGAAACCTCCTCCTCCTTTCTTCTTAAACAAGCTTGTAACACTTGTCACTCGCCTTTACAAAGGCTGAACAAGGCTAACAATATTAACTATTCTTAGATCATTGTAATCATTGTAATTCGAAAGACTCAGAAATCTGCACGCGAGCCCGCATCATCCTTCATTTGTACTAACTGCGGTAGGGACTGAGACGGCGGAGTTGGCATCCACAGTCACTTCAGGTAATGTTGTAGAAATTGACTCGTGGCGCTGGATGCGAATTATTGTAATTTGAAACTACTATTTTTATTCTTTTTGAAAATTCAAATTGTACCTTGCTTTTGCAACTGAAGATGACATAAGTATGTTGAAACTTGTCTCGTAACCGTAAGCATGCCGTGTTATTCTTTCAAATTGTTGTTACTCTGATGTTTTTACAACCATTTGGAAATAGTTTATCTACTGTAACCTCTATCCATTTTCCCTTAGTCATTTTCCGTTGTGTAAGCCTTAATTGCGCAATTTTCCTGCTTGCGTTTGCTGTGTCATTACTAAACCGACCAACATATCTAAGTGGTCTGAGATTGTTGAAGGGCTTAAATTACATATTTTTAGTGTTTCTTAAAAAAGCTGAAGACATAATGATCAGTAATGGTTCAGTCTTGTTTAAAATTACTGTACTGTTTTTCTAAATTAGAAATAAGTATGTTGGCTGCGGATGGCTAGGGTGCAAATGGATTGAAGTTCATTTTGTTCAAGTTCTTCCGTTGCATCTTGAAAATATCGCGAACAACTGACCCTGGTTTGTTCTTCCTTTGTGAAAGAAAATACTTACATTTCCTTGTTGATGTTGTGGGGGCATTTCTTAGTTTTAGGGTAAGTACAATATTCGCCCCAGATTGTAAAAATCCCCATGACGTTGGCCTTTAACTCTTTAAGCCCTGATGTAAGAATGCATATTCTCCTTACTGTTCTCCATACATTTCTTATGGAACTAGTAAGGAGAATTTGTCTAAATATCAAGACATTTTATCCTTGGTGATCACTTGAATGTTTGAACAAGTATTGATAATGGAAGAGAAATTTCATTTTCGTCACTGTTAGAACATAAAGGGTTAACTAGTGTCACGTCAGAAGAGTTTGACAGATAAGCTATTTGATTAAAATTACACAAAGTTATAGAACGGCATAAAAGTCATCACTTATATTTATACACGTGCTGGTTTATTCCACGGAAATCGTCGCATCATATGTACTGATTTTTTTTTCTTCGAGCTTTTTAAAAATACTTCACAGCTATCGGTACGTATGGTATCGATTTGCCTTTTCGCCTCGTCGTATGCGTGGCCTTGTTTACACTATAGCTACTGAGCTTTTTAAGATTCACAATGGTCCCAGGTTGATCAAAAATAAGCCTCGCGGTTTTGCGCGAGGTTACATTCGACAACGATAAGAAAAGAATAGACCTTTTCCAATTTAAAATAATCCATGTTGGAAATGCAGCAAATGCAGTGCAAAAATAGTATTTGTATGGGAAAAATCTGAAATCCGAAATAAAAAAATATGAAATAATTTCCATAACATTTGAGATCTGAGGAAACTTTGAACTGTGAACAGATAACAGGTAAATCATTTTTAACCGACGAAGTCGGATTGCGTAGGGAGGGAAAGACGAAAAGACGGCAGGCAGGTCGGCCAGGTCGGTTCTCAGCGTAGGCCTGGTACGAGTGTCGGCGTCTGTAAAATTACGTTGTGTAATTCTCATAAGGTGTCCAAGGAGCTCAGGCCGATGGGATCTAAACCTCGGGAAGACGTGGATGTCCCATTTCGACCCCAGAGCTCTTCTAGTTTTTGTCTGCACGGCCAAAAAACAACGACCGAAGACACTAGAGTCAAGAATGATGGAGGTCAGTTACTGGGAGCTAACTGAGAGAGGATTCAGTAGAAGCGAAATGAACGGGTTCAGCTGGATTCTCTTGGATAGTATAAGTGGCACAGAAGGGTATACCAGCTAGTACTTTTAAATTTCTGCTTTACTTTTGATTTTTGAACTGATCTATTCAATTTTAGAGTTCGAGACAACTTGCTGACTTCCCGGAAGAGCGAACCGGATTTAACGATTACGTCATAAGACATGCTTGAACGCGTTTGAGATGGATCGATGACTTCGCTTTTTACTAATTTCTCCTGATTCTGAGGATGTCTTTGTTTTTTATCGAGAATGGTGTTTTGATGGTGCTATATTCACAACAGTATATAAATACTTCGTTCGCAATTCTCGGTAAAAGCGTGTTCAGTTCTGGACAAATTTATATCGACATTTAACTTTTTAGTTTAATTCCACAAAATTCAATATTTCAAAGCGAAAAGACAGATGAGCTGAGTCATCAGATTTTCAACATTACGTCATTCGGTAACGCAAAAGGCAAAATAATGTCACAATTTTCGTCACTCCGGCTAGTACGTTGAGCCAAGTAAAAACATCAGGCTAGGACCACACGGATTCGTATCATTTGTTTATTCGGGGGTGGAGTGAGTCAAAACGACTGGTAAATGCCTATAATGCGCTTTCTTGTAACCTGTACGATAGAGGCGTAAATACATTAAAGAGGGCCTATAGTTTCGGAACGAAGCCTTTGTTTCGTGAAAAATGCATCTGATCACAAAGCAATGATTCCATCAGGTTATTTCGTATTTGCATTGATGAGTTTGCTCAACGGAGCCTTTGACATGATTAAAGATAACTGTACACAAAACGTGGTTCCCAGGCATGGGTAGAAGTTAAATTCTTTAAGCTTTTAAGATGCCTATACTGATCAATCGTTAGGATGTGATTACTTTATTAAAAATTTTATCGCCGATTTATTGAAATGCGTCTGTTTTGAGAGTTGCGACGGCTTTTTTGTTCATGATTTTGAGGAAGACTGACCAAAAGACAGCGAAAAATGATCATGAGTGAAGAATGAGGTTGTCAGCGTAGTCTGCGGAGCTATGTTTGGTGAGGAGAGGGTGAACAATTCGGTTGACCTTCTTTCCAGCGTATTGGTCGCCTTTTCAGTTGGTCAAATTTCAGCGTTGGTTACTGTAATTCTTTAGTCTAAGAAAAGACTTTGTTCACGACTGCCACACTAGCACAGGAGACTACTTGTTCTTTTCATAGGACGTACAATTACGCACTTTTGCTGCAACTTGCTGTTACAGACGATTGAATGTTATCCAACGTGCAGTCAAGCACGCCTCGCTTGCTTTGTTTTTGATACAAAACCAACACTTCGTTGGTTCTGCACGCATTGCGAGCCTATGTTTTTCCGGTATGTTAGGAAACTATAACTGACTAAAAAGGAAACACAGGCTGTAAGTACGTTTTTCATTTTACGCGCAATTGTGTGTGATTTTTCCCGTGGACTTTGACAGGGTTTTACGGCCAAATGTATTGAAAAATGCGTACTGAAATCTGACGATCAACCCGGTACTTTTAAATGCCACGCACTTGTCCTTTGAATTGCAACGAGGACAAAATATCCGGACCCAAGCGAACTATTAAACTCACTGATAGATTTACATGCACCTCCGCAATGTTATCTATTACACTTTATGCAAAAAAATATACATGGGTAAAACGTGGAGGAGACTACGCGACTACTTCCGCGAACATCTACAAGACGTTAAAAGAAAGAACAAAGACGCATCCATGTTGGCTTGTTTTAGGCATTCTCCACCATTCACAATTCCTTGATTCGCCCTGACGAATCGTCAACTTTGGAATTTCTCTACGGTACCCAAAATACTTTGTCGGCTCGATCAGTTAATCCACAGAATACGTGTGTTTGACTGGACGAAGTGGATTCTGTGTCGCCAAACAGAGTCAGCGCAACACGTGGATTCCAACTTGAAAACTTGGCCAACTTTTTCAAATTCCTCTGTACATGTCTTAGGTTCAGACGATAAAAGCTGATTTCTGGCTCGCTGTTCCTTTGATAAGTCACTTGTATCGTCGTCTTGTTGTGTTGGAGCAATTCTTACATCAACAAAGTACCGAGATATGAATTTGACAAGTCCAAAATTAGCCTGCGAGCAAGCTCTCCGGGGCGATCTGGCGGAGAGTTTGCTCGCAGGCTAGTCCAAAATATAGCATTAAAGCTCTATGAAGTCTCTGGGGTGGGGAGGGAGGGGGGAAGGGCTAAAAATAATTTTTCCACAAAACTTAAACACTGCTAACTTACTTCTTATCAGTAAAGACTGACCATCTTTGTGTATTTTTTTTTCTCAATTTCTTTTTTTTTTCCAAGCCTTAATAAACATACATCAACTGGTTATGAAGTGGGGAGCTTAACAGAGATTAGGAGGGTCTGATTACAGAAGACTGGTCTCTATATGATCGCTACGATTGTTGGAAAAAACGTTCAGCAATCGTTGCGATCATATAGAAACCACACTTCAGCGATCATAGCGATCACAGCATTTCACAACGATTGCTAAAAAGTGGTTTCCATATGATTGCAACGATTGCTGAACATGTTTTCCAGCGATCGCAGCGGTCATAGCGATCGTAGCGATCATATGGAAACCACCCTAAAATCGGATGTCCCAAAGGGGGCTTATTAGAGAGGGGGTTTAGTAGAGAAGGGGGGGCTTAATAGAGCTTTTACGGTAAAAGAAAAAACAATCGAGAAAATTTCCAGGATATCACAGCCGATTCATCGAAGTCTGAGAAAAATGTTTACTTCTGTTGGACCTAATACATCAGCTGCAAATAAACAGTTTAGACGCCCTTCTTTGTTCTTTGATTACTTTTAATTGCTTTCTTATCTGTTTGACATTTATTGAGATTGGCATGGTCACGTGACAGTCCAAATGGTATAGAGCATGGTTCTTTATATATGGTTAACACACAATTTTTAATGTTTTTATATCTACTTTAACGATCTTTTTACTCGCAGATTGCGATGAAAGTTTTCTTTTCGTGTTCCTTTAGTTCGGTTTCATTACACGACACCAGCGGTCTTACGTGGGGCAGCAGCAAACGAGTCAGATTGAGGAGCATGCCTGCCTTCAGGTCCTCCAGTTGGTGTTTCTGTGTAAGGGGGTGGCTGCTCAGCTGGCTAGTTGGAAGGTGGACCCTCTGGCTGGTACAGTGGGTTGCTTTGTGTTACAGAAGCTGAATTGAAATTAGTGGTGATTTCTTCAGTTATTACTTCCGTGCCGTCCTCTCTGGTGGTGACGGTTGTGGTGATGTTTGTCGTGATGCCTGCTTCCAGTAACCTACGTAGTCTCCGCTGACGAAGAACGGCAGCGCGTATTACACATGTAAGCATACAAATGGTAAATGCTCCCACACCAACTGATACGCCAATGATGAATGGCAAGTCAACGGATGAATCCTGATCACAGACACTTTTTGAACATTTGCCTTTACAGCATTGTTCCCCTTCACCTTTACAATCCTCGTAGCTGGAACAGGATTCACCGAGGCAATCAAGACCTTTTTTGCATTTGCTGCTGCAGCACGTCTCGCCGCTGGCACAATCAGCATCCGCCGAGCAGCTTTGGCCAAGGCAAGTGCTTCCAAACACGCACTGTTTTGAGACTTCCCCGGATATTTTGCAACAACTTTCAACTTCGTATCTGGAACAATCCTGATCATGGTCGCAGGAATAACCGACACAACTTGATCCATCAACGCAGTCATAGTTACAGCAAATTTGGCCTTTGGTGCAGTGAAAACATTTGTCTCCTTTACTGACGGTGACGAACAAAAATGCAATCATCACAAATGATGGGACGTTTGTCGTGGATGAGGAACAACTGCCTAAACCAGCCATTACTTTTTCTAAGAAGCGGTTCTTAACCTTTTTGTAGTCCTCGACACCTTCCTCAGTTGCTGCTCTGTACAAATGCCGCTATCTGTGCGCGGAACTATTTTTAAATAGTTATTAAAATATCTCAGAGATCTTCTAGTGACCCTACAAAAGGTTATTGGTTGATAATCGTCTTTTCCATTCATGGCAGATTGGATATTGTAACACCCGGAAAGATGTGAGAAGATGCTTTAAGCTGTCAACACTCAGGACTTCCCGTGCATTTATTTGCACGAAACCATGCATCGCAAGTCAGGAAGAATAACATCGCATTTATGTTAGCCTGTGAGCGGGCTCTCTTATTGGGCTTTCACTCGTGCTTCTGGGAATTGATTCTAGACTGTGAGCGGGCTCTCTTATTGGACTTTCACTCGCGCTACTGGGCATTGATACTAGCCTGTGAGGGGGCTCTCTTATTGGGCTTTCACTCGCGCTACTGGGCATTGATTCTAGCCTGTGAGCGGGCTCTCTTATTGGGCTTTCACTCGCGCTACTGGGTGTTGATTCTAGCCTGCGAGAGGGCTCTCTTATTGAGCTTTCACTCGCGCTACAGGGCATTTATTCTAGACTGTGAGCGGTTCTCTTATTGGGCTTTCACTCGCGCTACTGGGCATTGATTCTAGCCTGTGAGCAGGCTCTCTTATTGGGCTTTCACTCACGCTACTGGGCATTGATTCTAGCCTGTGAGCGGGCTCTCTTATTGGGCTTTTGCTCACGCTACTGGGCAGTGCCGCCGCCATTAAGGAGCCTGCGAGGGAAAAAAAGAACTTGCTATAACGTCTCTAAACTTTTCATTTCCATCGCAGAAATCGCAAGAAATCAGATAAGCTGGGATAAGAAATTAAATGACCGTACTAAGTACGTTAATTTAAGTCAATTAAACAAACGCACTAATTACGTTATATTAATTGGCTAAGTACGACATTGAATTGATTGGCTTAGTACTAAATTAACGTACTATGCTCCTGACTAAATATGTTAAGTTCCTTCAGGTCTTGCAAGCTTATATTTTGCAAGTCCTGAAGAAACTTCTGTCTTTTTATTTTTTGGTGAGTTGTGATACTGACTCCAGCACAATGTGGCTTATTTTCCTCTCGGAAAGGCTGCTGTACTTAAATTCTGCAATACTTCTGTGTGAATTTGTTCAAAATACCGTGTGTTTGATGATTTAAATCAGTTTCAAGTTTCAAGTTTTAATCTTGTGATGTGTTTCCTGTGACTTCGCTCCCTCACATTACGTAAAGTGCGTGGTGGCAAAATGTAGAAAGCAGTCTATTAAGACGATGGAAATAAAACCTATGCCTTTTGACCAGCATGAAGAGATAGTCACGTACTCGCTTTCCATTACAAGGCAAATGAACTGAATACTGACAAAGGTTTCACAAGAGAACTGAGTGGCTTTACTTTCACTGGACTTCCGCTCACGCTGCTGGGTGGCCGCGCCGCCATTGACGAGCCTGCGCGGGAGAAAGAGAGCCTGCTTTACGCTATGGGGTCTCTAAACTTTTTATTTCCATACCGGAAATTGCAAGATATCAGATACGCTGAGATAGGCCAATTGCATTAAACTAACGCACTAATGACGTTTTTTAATTGATTAAGAACTAAATTGAGATACTGTGCTCCTGACCAAGTATTTTAACTTCCTCCAGGTCTTGCAACCTTGTATTTTGCAAGCCCTGAAGAAAGTTGTCTTTTTGTTTTGTTTTGTTTTTGTTTATATATGTACTCGTTGAAGGAAAGCGAGGACGGACAACTTCTGACGACTAAAAAGTTAAAAAATTTAATAAAATTTATTAACTTTTTAGTCTTCAGAAGCTGTCCGTCCTCGCTTTCCTTCAACGAGTTTTAATTCCATGCAGTGAGGTTTGGACTGTGAATCTTTGATCCTCCTGACGCAGTGGCATTCTATGTTGGCCTGAGGCAACCATTAACAGTTATATTGGTGAGTTGCAATGCTGACTCCAGCGCAACGTGTCTTCTTTTCCTCTCGGAAAGGCTGCTTTGCTTAAATTCTGCGATACTTCTGAGTGAGTTTGTTCGAAATGCCGTATGTTTGATGATTTAACTCAGTTTGGAAATCCAGGGTTGTATTAATCTTGTGATGTTTTTCCTGTGACTTCCGCTCCCCCACATTACGTGAATTACATGGTGGCAAAATGTAGAAAGCAATCCAGTAAGAAGATGGAAATAAAACCTATGCCTTTTGACCATCATTAAGAGGTAGTCAATTTATCGCTTTCTGTTACAAGGCAAATGAAATGAGTACTGACAAAGGTTTCGCAAGATAATTGAAACCGTGTTCGTCAGAGTGAAAGGGAGCCCCTTGACCCCCCTTTTGGAAGCTTGTTCGTGGCAGCTTGGAATTTATTTGCTCCAAAGTGTTTGCACCAGAAACATTTGTTATAACGATATACACGCATACAACAACAAATGTTAAAGCTAACTTTCCAGAACAACTGAAAGAGCAGTTTTCGGTTGAACGAGTGTCAAAAGCAATTTGCTTTTGCAATCTCTCAACCAATTGTGACTTTCTTGCACTCATTTTCCAACTCTTGACGCTTGTTACACGAACGTGTTTGAGTTCCAACTGATTCATTCCAGCGCTTCCGTCCGTTGTGATCGGAAGCGGATCAGGATTGTTTTAGTGTTATGACAGTCAACTGAAAACTTGACTGTATTACTGATAGATTAAGTATGAATTCATCAAAGACTGAGGAAAGCGTGTAACACTTCCAGACCCCCTCATCAGCTGCTAATAAACGTTTCAAACACACTCCTTTAAACACGGACCCTGGATATAAAAGGACCTTTGCCCTGGGCAAGCCGTCAGTCATTTCACTCTAGACACCGAGCTGTCAACATCAGCAGCTAACGGTATGATCACTTCTTGTTACTTTTTTATTGGTGACATTTTAAATAAATCACCTATTTGATGATGGCGCCTTATTTTACTATTGGCATGGTCACTTGACAGTCCAAGTGTCGTAATAAAATGTTATTCATTCATGCATGCATGCATCCAGTCGTTCGTTCACTCATTTTACCTTGGTATGGTTATGTTTACATTTAACACTTAGTTTTTGTTTCATTATGTTTCTCTACTTAATCTTCGTACTTATGATCGCCAGTCTACATTAAGCAATGAAATCAAGGCTTATTTTCATTACAAACTACGATGAAAGTTTTCTTTTCCAGTACATTTATGTTCTTAACAGTGAGTTGCAAAGCTGATTCGCGTGGCTCGGTTTCATTACACAACGCCGGCGGTCTTATGTGGGGCAGCAGCAAACGAGTCAGATTGATGAGTATCCCTCCCGCCAGGTCCTCCAGTTGGTGTCTCTGTGTAAAGGGGTGGCTGCTGAGCTGGCTGGTCGGACGGTGGCCCTTCTGGCTGGTACAGTGGGTTGCTTTGTGTTACAGGAGCTGAATTGAAATTAGTGGTGATTTCTTCAGTTATTACTTCCGTGCCGTCCTCTCTGGTGGTGACGGTTGTGGTGATGTTTGTTGTGATGCCTGCTTCCAGTAACCTACGTAGTCTCCGCTGACGAAGAACGGCAGTGCGGATTATACATGTAAGCATACAAATGGTAAATGCTCCTACGCCAACTGATAGGCCAATGATGAATGGCAAGTCAACGGATGAATCCTGATCACAGACACTTTTTGAACATTTGCCTTTACAGCATTGTTCCTCTTCACCTTTACAATCCTCGTCGCTGGAACAGGATTCACCGAGGCAATCATAACCTTTTTTGCATTTGCTGCTGCAGCACGTCTCGCCGCTGGCACAACCGGAGTTGGAAAAGCAGTGTCTGCCAAGACAACTTTTTCCTTGAACGCATTTTGAATCACAACATGTTTGATTGAACGAACAATCAGCATCCGCCGAGCAGCTTTGGCCGAGGCAAGTGCTTCCAGACAGGCACTGTTTTGAGACTTCCCCGGATATTTTACAACAACTTTCAACTTCGTAGCTGGAACAATCCTGATCCTGGTCGCAGTCATAACCGACACAACTTGTTCCATCAACGCAGTCATAGTTACAGCAAACTTGGTCACTGTTACAGTCGAAACATCTGCCTTCAGCGACAGTGATAAACGAAAAGGCAGTCATCACAAGAAATGCAGTGTTTCTCGAGGAAGAGAAACAACTAATTAAACCAGCCATGGTTTTATCTAAAAAGCTATTCTGGAACTTTCTGTAATCCTAGACACCTCCTTCTGTTCGAACTATGCCCCTATCCATACGCGGAACTATTTTGTATCACAGAAGTCTTGATAGTGACACTAGTAATGTCAGACTATTGATTTATTGTCGTCATTTTCATCCATGACACTGCAGATTTAAGTCTTTTCCTATCTTAGTGGGGGACTGCTGTACCAACAGCAAAAGCACTTAAATGGAAAGTGACTAAGGAAAAGAGAATAAAGAGAATATTGATGATGCAGCCTATTAAAAGACTCTTCCTTACCAACCAAACAGTAATAGTTGAACATTAATATTAATACATATCATGTATTAACTACTGGTCCACTGGAACGAAAGCATATGTTAATTAAAAATTTTGCTATTTTAATTGACCATAGTTTCTGTTGGAAAGACGATATTGATCTCAACGCTTTTAAGGTTACTAAAACCAAGTTGGACTGGGGTGAGGGTTAGTCCAACAAAAGGCCATTTTTGGAATGTAACTTTTTTGTGGGGGGGGGGGGGGGGGGTTGGAAACCGGTTAGTATTAAGAAATCGAAAATGCACGGACACCCACAC
>Ga0126336_10001922_pt1 | contig 11439 bp, 4 predicted proteins | sample SidCmetagenome_FD_92530 | JGI IMG/M metagenome (GOLD analysis project Ga0126336, IMG submission 92530) | Coral microbial communities from El Islote,Puerto Morelos, Mexico - Siderastrea C C metagenome | ecosystem: Host-associated > Invertebrates > Cnidaria > Coral | place: El Islote,Puerto... | reverse complement strand
GCTCCGTTGTCAGCGTTGTGCGAACGGAGCGATTACAAACTCTTTCATTTGAACTCCAGCAGCCATAACGGTGAGATCGTACAGCTTCAATCCGCTTTGAACGACGATTACAACAATTTTCAGCAAAAATCAAACACGTACCACATTTCAGAGCCAATAATTAGAAGATTTTTCCCAAACCTTATGCTTGTACGTTCACTTCGGAGTAGTTTCATTGATTCATTCAGCTCCACAAAGAAACGCTGCAACACTTCGCAAGGTTTTGGCGCCTTTTTCGGTCAGTCATGTGATCGCGATCGATTCGTGTTCCCTTTTGTCCTGGAGTTTCTCTCCCTGTTTTTTCTCTTTCGTGGTTTTATAGCAACTAGTGATCGTGTTACTAATAATAAAAATAATTATGTACTCGGGCATACTGGATATCAAATAATTTTAACCATCTTCATCGTATCCACGTTGTAAGCAAATTTGCGTGTAGCCACGCGCGTTTATGACGTTGAGGGTGGCGCAATTTTCTCTAAAAATAGCACATTTGTCTTTTTCGATGGGGCCGCGTGGACCCCGCGCTTACGGTCTCCGTCCCCGATTATGGCTCCTGGTCTTAACCAATACAGAGCGGGCTTTTTTTGGTCTTGTGGGACCGGGGGGGTGGGGCGGATCCCGCCCCCACCTCTTAACTCCGAGAATATTACAGCTATGACAACGAAACTTAAGGGACAGATAGTACGTCCAAAAATGTTTCCATTGAGGTCTGCAACATCAGCTGATGACGTCATATGACGTCACAATAACGTTTTGTTCTCAAAGGCGGCCATCTTGGATCCACCATCTTGGATTTCTTGATTTTCCAAACACTTCAAAAAACGCCAGAATTGATCAAGAAGTGATCAAAATCAATAAAATAACAAGGAAATGATCTAAAAATTTAAAATTTACTTCAAAAAAGTAATGATTTTTGATTAAAAAGAGAGAAAATCCAAAATTCTGAAAAAACTGCTTGTCAAAAAGTGGTTGCCATGGTAACGTCAAACTTAAGCAGACTAAGACTTGCTATATCAAGTTGTTCCTAGATAAATTTTAGGAAAAGTCACTAAGTCTTGTGGCTTTAACCTACTTATTAAAAAAGTTATTAACGTCCAAAGTCCGTGCGGGCAGAATCCGCCTCCCCCGGTCTGAATAGAGTTAAAAGCTCACAACTTTCAATGGAACTAGAAATCCCATAATCGGCTTCTGTTGTGACACAGTAGAGGTTTTAACTAATCAAGGAGAGGTAAAATCCAGAAGTGTTGTCTTCTCCACGAGGAGAAAACTTGGACACGGAGTCGCGTTAACTTTGGGACCCATAGCATCGCAAAGAAGTGCAATCTATCAAACCAAAAACAACCTTGTTGCACTTCCACCATTCTCCAAGCTCTCTGATAAGTTTCAACGGAATCGGCTCCCAAACCTTCAAGATTTAAAGTTTTTTAAAGTAAAACCTCCACCAAAATTTTGCCTTATAAATTTATTCATGAGCAGCTTGTCACCCGCGGCCTTAAAGACTGTTAATATTTGAGAATATTTTTTTTATTAATTCAACTCACATGCGTCTGAACACTTCAGTCTTTCCCGAAAATTTGGGCTACATTTTCAAGATGGCAGATTTCATGAGAGTGGGAGAGCAAAATGTCCATTTTTAGTACTTTGACTAAGCTAAAGGAGAAGTCGGTAGCATGTTTGCTGGGAAATAACAGCAATTTTTAAGCAACTACACTGTAAAAGCATGCTTTTGTGTTTCTCAAATTGAATGAGCCGTATCTTAATCCAATTGTATGTAGATTACACAGCGTGAATATTTCAGAATCACAGCATTTTATGGAACTAGCTAGATTATTCAGCGTCTCATTTCATACGAAGAGAGTATATTGCACCATTCTGGAGATTTAATTAATGTAGCGAGCAAACTTTTTTCCTGGTTTTTTAAATAAAATAGAATCAATACCTTGAGAAAAGTCTTTCGGTTGAGGTGTTAACACTCATACTACAAACAATTGAGGCTTTTGAGTGTCTTGGTTTTCCAATATCGTACGTGTATTTATAATAGGGAAAGAGGCTGCGTCCAAGTAAATTGCTCCGAAAGTTTAGTAAGCGATTAAAGGCTTATCATTTTGATTTTAATCCAACGAAAACGAGCGTTTAACTTCTGCAGATCAAAAATGACGTCTTATTGGATTCTTGGCAAAAGATCAATGACGCTAGTTGCCAACCCTCTTTTCTGCATGTTTAAAAGCACATTCAATTCATTTTTTTTTTCATTATTTCTAAAATTTAAAATATCATTTGCTAATTCGGAGAATTTCCTATTTCCGTGAGAGTACCAAGTTACATTGTATTTTCAGTCTTACAAGAAATAAATAAATTGCTTTTATCATTTATTTTCTCACAAGTTTGCTTTTGTCTCCCTTTAACAATATCAGCCATTCAGAAATAATCAGATCAGTTACCACTTAGTGTAATATCTATATTGCTTCAACCCTTTGTAAATTAATTCAAGGACTTCTTAAGACGATACGCTCTGTTCATATGTTAGAGGCACCCTTGCAGACTAGGCGACCACTCTTATTCAATCAGCAACATCTTCTGCCAGTCCGATATGGAAAGTAAAGAATTTAAATGTCAGACAGTAGAACCATGCGCAAATTTCATGAAAAATATTTGGTATCGTGCTCCTTTACAAATACTATTTCACACCACTTTTGTCACATTTTCAAGATGCGATGTTGGGGCTCGATACAAGATAAGCAAAGTTTTCGCTCGTGACTGACTTTAAAGTGTTTATCACATTGAAAAGAATGCTCTTGTGTCCTCAAATTAAAATAGTAATATCCTTTTCCTGTTATATGGGTTAATAGACAGTCAATATTTTAGAACCAAATTTCATGTGAATAATTGAGATAACATTGTTATACAAACACTGGAATTTTGCGCCATTTTTGTCTTCATTTTGAGTATGGCGGATTCGGTTTCAAGCAGAATTTCCACTTTTTTTATTTTGAAAAGTACGAAAAGAGAAATAACGTGCTTGCGGGTGAATAAGCATTCCTTTCACAGTGAAAAGAGTGCTTTTAATTCCTCAACTTGAAATAGTAACACCCTTTTCCTGTTATATTAACTTTACAGACTGTCAATATTTCAGAATCAAATTTGATGGAAGTTATTTGCACCACATTCCTATACAAACACTGAAATTTCGGGCCATTGTTAACTCCATTTTCAAAAAGGCGGTTTTTACGAGAGTAGTAGAGCAAATTTCCACTTGGAATATTTTTACTGAGCTATTAAGAAAAGTAACGTGTTGGATTGAGAATAACTGCAACTTGAAAGCAAGCGAACTCCTGTTTTTTACCTTTGAATCAGCCGCACCATTTACCTGTTATGTACAGCTCACACATTCTCAATATTTTGGAATCAAATTTCACAGAGCTTTCCACACAAAATTTTTTTGCCGTTTTTCCAGGCATTGCACGCCGTTTGCTTTCGCCTTCTTTTCAACAATATCAGCACCATTCAGACATAAGTAGATCAGTTACAACTTAAGATATCGATATATTGTCACAATATTTTTATTCAACTTAACAGGAACACGTTTAAGACGGGATGTTTGCTCATTAGTTCGAAAACACGCATGGATTTCATAGTCTGCTTGCCTACTTGTTAAAATGAGCTTACTGACTCAAAAAGTAAAGCAAAGTCGGCAAACTCCCTCTTAAGCTTCTCAGATAACAATTTGATTGCTTGCACTTCGTTTAGCAGAAATGTTTGAAGTGGAAGCTCGAGCATTTTACTTTGTTTTTGTTTAGTTTTTCTTTGTCTTTTTGTTATTAAGGAAAATACATTTTCGATCGAGGTTGCCTTCCACACACCGATCAGTCCGGTGAGCGCATTGGGTTTCAAACCGTTAGTGGCTTTTGCCTTGTCATCTCGCTTTTAAAACAAACAGCTTTGAGCAGACAGCTCTAACAGTTGGCAAAACCTTGCGTGCAGTGTCCCGTGATTGTGCGTCTGTAATCTTGGCCGCGATATTGCACAAGATGTTTTTGATAAGCATAACATGCTACACAACACGTTTGATCAACCACGCCTATACCTATTCCTAAAAGACGTCGATTTATCGGGAACAGTTTACACTCAGCTGTGAACCTCTCTGCCAATTTCTGTGGGAAGAAACTCGATCTCCTTTAAGGTAAAGTAGTTAATTTGAACTTAAATCTTTTCGTGTCTGGAGACAGATATACAGTCCTTATTCAACTGAGCGTTGCTTAAAACCAGTTTTAATTTTTTGACTCGGTTTTAAGTTACTTTTAAGAGTAGTTCCATTCCATAAACCAACCTTTGGATGCTTTAAATCAGCTGAAACTCAGTTGGCGAGGAAAAGTAAATGTCCTGACTAGTCTTCTATATTTCATCATTGGCCATATAAATCATGGAAGTAGACAGTATCCTGTCTCGTTCTTTGTTGTTCTTGGGGAATAAAAATAAACTACCGGGAGAGGGGAAGGGAGAGTTGAAGGACGGTACAGGGATATAACTCTTTTTGAAACACCACAGTTTGCTGTTCACAATGAGAAAAATATATCACAGTTATTGCTTTTCATTGAGGAAACAGACTATTTCAGGAAATTCACAGAACACTTATTATCCGTAATAGTACTGCAAAGAACTCTGAGGTATTGATGTAAACCGTGTCCTTTTAACAACATTTCTAAGACTAGTATTTTAAAACCCTTTGAAAAGAGCTAAAGCCATCGTGTCGTGGATTACGTGTGTTTTATAACCTTTAATTTGGCACTGGTTATATGTTTTGATTTATTTTATGTTTTGTTTGGGTTTGTTGTGACCAAAAGAGTTTGGGTCATATTAAAGTCGTCATTACAGGTCGAAGTCCAGCAAAACCTTGCGTGCAGTAATGTCAGATGTGTCCGTACCTGAATTTTGGCCGTGATATTGCTTAAGAAGTTCTTAATAAACTAATTGTGTTTGTTACACATCGCGTTTGTTCAAACCACACCCAATTTTCCAGTACAAAGAGGGCCAATTTAGCAGTAACAGCGCACACTTAGCTACTAACCACTCGGGCAACATCTGCGGAAATCTCGATCGCCTTAAAGGCAAAATTAGAGGCTCGTTTTATTGCCAATTAAGTTACTCTTTTTGAAAGCCATTTGTTATTCTGCAGTGCATATTTGCTCTGTACAAGATTGTGTTATGCAACTTTTATTCAATTAGTTGGGCTCTATTTGTGACCATTTCACATATTCTTTTACCTGAAAGCAAAATTGAAATCCACTGGAACTTAAAAATGAGAGATTAGCCCGCTGGAAAAAAGACAATGTCAAGAAGTTCTTTGATAAATTCCAAACAAATGGTATTTCATCTCGCATTTTTGTGCTGTTGTGGAAAATATATAAACCTATATATTGAACTCTTTAAACTTAGACAATAACCTGACCAATCTGTTTGATTTTTTTCCCCTTCAGTTCCAAAGAGCGAAAGCGAAAATGATTCACTTGATCTTCGTTTTGGCCCTGGGCGTTTTCTTGGCCAGTAACGGTGGAATATCGCAGGAAAAACTTGCTGACCAGGTAACTTTTTATGTTATTTTTAAGAGACCGATGTTTTGTTACCGATATCTGCTCCTTGGACTAAAGGTGGCTTACTACAGTTTTTTCTGAAGCACAACTGCGCACGCTGAGAAATTCTCTCTGACACCATTTTTTTTTCGTGCGTGCAATACATTACGCCATCATCGAGAAAAAGCTGAAAACACCTCAGTCTGTGATCTGGCTTACAGAAATCGCTCGTGGCGTATTGTTATCATTCTTTGTCATGACTGGATGAAGTCTTGACGCAGTTAGTGGGCGCTACCGGTATAAAATGTCTGAAAAACCTTAACAAAAACCTCAAGAAGTTGTTTTAAAACTTCTTATGTTTATCGCATGAACTATATTGCGGCATTTCAGCACGCGCTTAAGTTGTACGCATGCTCAGTTTTGCTCACGATGGAAGTCCCAAAAAATCGCAAATCGACTTTTTGACCACAATCCCTGAACCCGAAGTTTCAGAACCAATTTATAGGCCTGACTTACCGTTGTAGACAAAATATTAGCCGTAAAATCTGTAACAGAGATTTTTCAAATTAGTAATTCTCAAAAGGCCAAAATTCGACATTTTCTGTGTCACAGGTTTTCATTTTCTTTTGCACATGTGTTTATTCAAAGCCTCGTTTCAAATCCTGAAAATTTGAGGTAGGGTCGCACGGCTAGATTTCTAGTTTTCAGTTCCCTCCTAGAGCTCGGTCTGTTATATTTGATATTTCTAAGCTTCTTGTATTTCTTTACCAGTCATAGCAACAAATTACCTAAAAGAAAACTCCTCTTAGCTTTAAACATAAGGCTTAAAAAGGTTATCTTTCCCCTCTGAAAACTGTATTAAGCCATCTTAGTCCACTCTAGATTTCAGAAAGTTACTTTAATTTAATAAACAAATTTACCTTAATTCCTTGGAATATCTTAATTCAACGTATGACAATAATCAACGAAAATTTTCATGAAAATGACCACTAAACAAACGACTCTTGGATGCTACTAAGATTAGGAAAAAATTCAATTACTGTATAGTTTTTAATGTGCATTTGAGACACCTTCAATATTTACGACGAATTTTAAGGAATGAAGCCTTCTTGTTTTTCAATGGAGCCTTAAACGAAAAATTAATTAGAAATTGTTTGGTTCCTTAGGTAGCCTTTCCTAACCTTTCAATAAAGTAATTTATTTCCCTGAATTACAAAAACCTCTTTTTTACATATGTTACCAAATACTTCAGATAGATTTAAGATATTATATATTTCTTACAGTCTGCTGGTCCCAGCCATCAAAGCAACTGCCAAGTCGTGTCACAAGTTGCTTGCTGTATAGATGGTGAGCCAAACATTGCAAATCATTTCACATGTTTGTTCTAGCCCTCGAACAGTTTCGTTTGATTTGTTACAGACAGTTTTGTCTTTTTGTCACTTTTCATTTGCCTGCAATGGGAGTCTCATTTCTTTCCAACTTTCTTGGTAGGCAAAGACGGGAGAAATGGAAAAAGCGGTGAGTACACGAAAGTTTAGTTCTGTTCATTTTATACATTACCAACTGCCTCCCACCTCGTGCATAAAATGGAAAAATTATGAAACAAGTCTTAACCAAATTTCCTTGTTTTTTTTTTGTTCGTTTCTGCTCACACAGGAAAAGATGGCCGTGATGGAGTAAACGGTGATGTAGTCAATTTACTTAAAACTGAGTTTATCTGCTCTAATTAATGCCGTTTAAAGTAACCTTAACAACTTAAATGAGTAAAATCGTCTTTGATTAAATGTCAAGCCTTCAATATTTTGTTAAAAAAGCTTGTTTGAAAAAACTGCTTCTGTTGTGACAATCTACAATACACCTAGTTTATCTGCCTATTGTGTCAGCTCAGGAAATTCTATCTTGGACACAAAATTGGTGGTTTTAGGGCTTCCGAAGGATTCCCGAATAAACACGAATGTTTAAGGTAAGATTATGCTAATTATGGAAATTAAATTCTAGCAGCTATTGTTCACTGTCCAAGAAAGAACAATACGTTGCAATTTAGATATCGCAAATATTTGAATTGAAGAATATAAACGTTTTCGAAGCTCAATGTTAGCTATTAGGAACGTTAGTTAAGTTTTTGTTTAATTAAAAACTTCTAAAAAGTTTCTGTTACGTTTGAACGTAAAAAAGAGCCGACCTTTTTAAATGCTTAAAAGTCGCAAGACATCTGTGGCACGCGATTTAACGCACGTGCAATTATTGATTCAGAAATGGAAAGTTTTACTAAAGAGCCTATTCATGAGTATTTCGCGCAATGTCGCTACCATTCGTCGCACTTCGTGCATACGCTTTAAATAAATGAATACTGATGAAGTTTTTCCTCACCCGCGGCCTTAAAGCTAATATACAACAGGAAAAAGATATTCCTGTTTCAATTTGAGAACACTAAAGCATTTGTCAGCATTTTAAAGGATATGCATGAGCTAAAACGTAGCTGTTAAGAGTAATTCTCTGTAAGAATCAAACAAAGTGGGAAATGAACAATTTGGACTCCCGCAACTCAAATTTGCATACAAGTAGATATCCAGGGGGAAGGGTTATCGAAAATGGCCATTATTGAGGTCAAAGCTTAATTGTTGCCATGGTAACAGCAAATGCTTATTGCCGCCCGAGAACCCAATTTCGAACTCAAAAACCATTGTGAAAACTGCAAAATTTAGAAGGTTATTTCTCAAGTCTGTTAAAGCATTACAACTCGAGACATGGGACAAATGTAAAACCACTATTCTAGTTTCCTAACAGGTATAATAGCTTTTCATTACATTTAACGTGAACAAAATAAACGACGAATTAACTACACCGTTTCCCGGCCATTTTAATTCATTAAAAAAAAAACAAGCAGTACATTTCTTTAAATATCTCCAAAAGTACATCAGCTCTAGAATTGAAGCAACACTGTACGTGAGTAGCTTACAACACACATCGTAGTTTTCAGGGCAATCAACAAAGAAACCATAAAAATGAGATTTCGTAATTCTGTCAAAATTAACATTCCGTAAATTTGCTGGGAAAGTCGGAAGAAAGCTTAGACGACCTTGAGATTAAAAGAAAATTGTCTGTTAAGTAATTCTCTGGTGAAAGCAACCGTTCATAAACCGTATTTTTCGGGAAACAATTTAAATCGAAGTACAGCTTACTTGGCGGCTTCTCCACTTTTCGGCTCGCGTAGAGCGAGCTGGTTTCTTTGTTGTTTAAAAATCCAGTGCTCTGAGCCTTTTCTTTCAGCTGGTAGTGTTATTTATCCCCTGCAGTAGTCCATCCCCTTATTTCAGTCCACTGAAATCAGGTTTGGTAGTACTGTCGGCAGAGAAACGCCAACATGGAGTTCAGTGTACAGGTACATTTCCACCGTAGCCATTCGATCTACTTCTCGATCAGACGTCACCATTCGCTCCAAAAGGTGAAAGGATGAATCTTTTCAACTTAAGGATTCCATTTAGCCAAGCATTTCACTCCAACTCACGGTGCAAAAACTGCGGACGACAACTTTCTTCGAAAGCTATCTTCGAAGTGGAAGAGACAAAAACATACGCCGTGGTACATCACCGATCAGCGGTGTTTACTTTAACAACTTTCCCTTTAGAATTTGCTTAACACCGAGTCCTTTATATGTTGTTAATTGACATGACATTCAAAGCATTTCAAAAAGCCAGCAATTTCCTTTTCAATTTTCCTTTTATTACATTCTGTTTTTCTACTGAAACTCCCTTAAGGGTCTGGCTACAGCTTCCAGGAAAAAAATGTCAGTCAGTCTTCTGTATCATTTGCCACTCTAACACTTGCCCCTTACAATCAAACCTAGAGTTATAGGAAGTGGTTCAGACTTTTTTCAAGTCTGTAAATATGAGAATTCAAATAAAAGATCTTGAACGGTACTTTCCAAAGGTACTGTTTGTTGGTCAGTTTTTCCTAGAACTGAAAATTTTGCATTAGTCTCGGGTTACTAGTTTGGGCGTTCTTGGGAGTGTGCGTATTGACAAAACGTCTGTAGCTTCCCTGCTGTTATCATGAACTCACTGTGTAAGACTCATAAGAGTTAGCGCTGTTAGTGGGGCACTAGACCGGGGGTGAAAGGATGCGATTTCCAATTCCCGTCGAACCAACACTCAGGGTCCGAAAATAACTGAGTGCGAAAGTGCTGTGATCCCTTTGTTAATTTGGGGACGTAGAAAAACACCGAGAACTTAACGACCCCCGGTAATGACAATAACCACTTCCAGCATGAGTAAACCGCTATGTTCTAAGTACAGCTTTATTTTACTATGAATTAACCTACATCATGAATAATTAACAGGACCATGAATAATTAACAGGCCCGGCTCGAGGTTTATAGTTTCTGCACTGTACACGAGTTAAACCTAGAAGTTATTAACGACTAATCAAAATTTTTATAATAACCCTATGTTTTCGTTTTGTTTTTTTGCTATTAATTGGTGACGGGTGTTGCACCCTATCCTAATAATTGTTGTTTCCAAACTGATTACAAAACTAAAATGTTTCATACATAAACAAATCGCCGTCATGTCACAAGTTAAGGAATTTAAATCTTTTCTTACGCAAAAAGCTATTTAGTTTTCTGCTCTACACCCACTTGTACAGGGCACTGTTGACGTTGTGTTTCTGTCCGTTGTAATAGTTTGCCACTGCAAGGTGAGTACGACCCTTGTACCCAAATGATGCCATGTCAGTGGCTCCGTGTGTTGGAATCTCTTGGTAGTTGACAAACCGTGATCCAGAGGCCTGGTACACAACTGAATGAGTGTTGTGTTTCTGACTGTCACCGTGATAATTGGCCACACCCAAGAACGTTTGACCGCTGCTCACAAATGGATGCCAGCAGCGGGCCCCACGAGTAGGACTAGACTGGAACAGGACAAACTTGTTGCCATCCCACTTGTAAATGAAAGAGTCGGTGTTGTGTTTACTTCCAGAGTAGTAATTGGAAAAGGCGAGGAATGTGTGACCATTGATGTTAAAGGACTCCACATCGCGTGCTCCATAAGTCTGAAGAGATTGCAGTTTGACAAAGTGTCCCCCTGACCACTTGTAGACAGTGGACTGAACAGAATACTTCTGTTGGGAGTTGTAATAGTTTGCAAAAGCAAGAAACGTGTCATTGCTTATAATAAACGCCGTACATCCCAGTGCACCTTCAGTTGCTATCTCCTGAAACTTGTTAAAGTTGACGCCGCTCCATTTGTAGACGACTGATTTTATGGAACGAGTATTTCCATCATAGTAGTTTGCCACTGCCAGTTACTACACCATTTATCGTGAAGAATGTAAAGTCACCCGCTCCTTTTGTGGCTATTTTCTGAAAAACGTCAAACAGTTTCCCATTCCACTGATAGATCACGGAGTCTAGCAGATATGTTCCATCGTAATGATTAGCTACAGCGAGGAAATGTTTGTCAGCGATTGAAAAGTACTCAAGACCGTAAGCACCTCTAGTTTGCAGGGTCTGATACAATGTAAATCTTCCAGATGATTCTTGCATCTTGTAGATCATGGAGCTTGTCTTCGTCTTATTAATATCGCTATGATAGTTCCCAAAAGCAAGAAACAGCGTACCATTAATGGTGAAATGTTCCACAGTAAGGGCCCCTCGGGTTGGTAAGTCTTGAACGGGGTCTTTAAAAATAACAAACGCGGAAATTCCCCCCCCCCCCCCCCCCCCCCCCAACCACACCCCCCAAAAAAAAAACCCACCTTTATTTATATATAACAAAAAAAAAAACACACACGCTTTATTAAAAAAAATTTTAACAATATTTATTAAAAATATATT
>Ga0126336_10001921_pt1 | contig 11443 bp, 11 predicted proteins | sample SidCmetagenome_FD_92530 | JGI IMG/M metagenome (GOLD analysis project Ga0126336, IMG submission 92530) | Coral microbial communities from El Islote,Puerto Morelos, Mexico - Siderastrea C C metagenome | ecosystem: Host-associated > Invertebrates > Cnidaria > Coral | place: El Islote,Puerto... | reverse complement strand
GAAACGATTCTGGCACAGAAAACAAAACTGTGTTATCATAATTTATGCGAAATTTAAAACCCGAACAGCAGGATACTGGAACACGATTAGCGACGCCGTTCCGCAGACGTCCCTTTTCCGCGGGTGGAAGGAAATAGGAGACGTCTGCACGCAGGCTAAAATTTCTTACGCCAAACTCGAACTTTTCCTTCTCGTGGCCAGAGAATTTACTCAAAATTTACGTTGGCTTTCTACGGGAATTAAATGAGGCTAACGGAACACATGTGCGGTTAAGGAAGCACTCGCAGTATGACTGACGGGAAAACAACCCACGCGTTTTCTATGAATACCGTGCGCCCCCTAGATAGAGAGATTTTTGATTTACTAACAGCCTCACATTACCCATATATTCCCTTCAGGCATTTACAGATGCTACGTCATCATTATCCATTTATCCCGTTCGGGCGTTTAGCGATGAAACGTCATCATTACCCACTTATTCCGTGCGCGCCCTGTTCTGGCAAATCGAGATTTGATCTGGTATATATACTGTATATTTTAACTGTAAGTACTTTATTTCCCTTTACTTTATATATGCGCGAACTATAAGGATGCCTCCTCGGGATTTTGCAAAATCCCTGCAGAGGCAATTAAATTCTTAACATCGTAATATCGTAACATCTTAGCATCGTAACACTCTCTCCTCCGCAGAGGCTCCTGTTAGTAAACAACAGTGAAAGAAAAATAGGAGCCCCGGAGAGAGAAAACGGGAGCGTTCCCCGTGCGCTTTAATTTTTCCCTCTTCCCAACCTCCGCGCGTTTCTACCCAGCGCGATTGTAGGAGCCCTCTGCGGAGGAGAGAGATCGTAACGTGTTAACAGATACGATATTGGACGACTAATAAGTAGTTACGTGTACCGATCGACTCATTTCCCAGCAAACAGGTTAAATTTATGTAGTAATGTCGTAACACGGTAACGTCATGTTTTTCTTGTGTTGGACGAATTGATTACCTATTATTTTGGAGGAACAAGAATTACCATCATCACAGCAAACAATATAACTACATGAAAAAGTGTTAAAATTTTCAACAAGATGACAAAAACCCCTCTCTTTATCAAAGTTTGCCAATAAATGTTGGATGAAAGGCAATCCTTCAACGTTACGTCCAATGTTATACACACGTGAACCTGTTACGCAGTTTTATTTTATTACGCTGTGTCGGTTTTACCCTGGGTTTCTGTTCAGCACGCTGTTACGACGTAAAGTGAGCCGTAGAAACGTAGATGGGTAGAAACGTACAGTGGTGTAAAACAAAACTGACAGTCGGCGTACAGTAGCATCGTAGATGCTAGAATAGTACAGTCGTGTAAAAGCAAAGTGAGCCGTAGAAACGTACAGTGGTATAAAGCAAAACTGACAGTCGGCGTACAGTAGCATCGTAGATGCGTAGAATCGTCCAGTCGCACAGGCGTAGAACAAGTAATCTCCTTTCCCATTTCAGTGCATTGTCTAAGAAAATATTACTCTACGAACTACGATCTACAACTATGCGGTCTTTTTTCCATTTCAGTGCATTGTCTAGTAAAACATTACTCTACGATCTACAACTATACCTTTTTTTTCCCATTTCAGTGCATGGTCTAGTAAAATATTACTCTACGATCTACGATCTACAGCTACTTGTTTTTGACATAAATATAAAATAGACGGCCGTAGAAGCGTAGTGCTCCACGAGGATCTCTACGCACATTTGAGTGTCCAAAAACGCGACACAGTTGATAGCAAGCTAGCAAACTTCCATTATCTCTCTTGGAGTCCGATGGCCCACCGACGGCCGTGAGCCAGACGACTTCCAGCCTCGAGCTCAGATTAAGTGATTGTTTGAGGAAAGTAAACTAGTCAGTGGGGACAGTGAGGCTATTAGAGAGTTTTCAGATAAGTACATTGTTCCCGAAAAGCTTGTGGCAGAGCATGTTGAGCACCTTTCCCAGATAAAAATGCGCAAAGAGAAGAAAGAATAGACTGAAAGGGAGCAAATGCTTTTAATTACGTTCACATTATTGGAAATCGGATGAAGGGATTTCTTTCATCTATTCCTGCAGGATAGCTGAAATCTCTACAAACAATTTGAGGCCAAAGCTTTCTTTCTACGGTCAGGATAAACATCAGTTTTAGAAACGCGAAAAGGATCGTTTATGATTCGTTTGTTAGCAGCAGCTAAAAACTTCAGTGAATTATTTCTCGAAAACGCTTTCATAAAAAATGTTGAAAATCGGTACAGCTGAAGACAATTATATAAACTACAAGTTTTAAAAACGAATGTCTGGATTTCTTACAAATTAAGGAAAAGTAAAAATGGCAATGACGTCACTGTGTTGCTATGGATACTTCGATCTCGAGAAAAACCCACTTTTTAAAACTTCAATCTATACCCTACAAATAAGTCTAACTCTCTGAGACCAGGGTATCTCGTACTCTTCCTCCGCTACTCTTACCACCTGTGCAGGGCTGCTACTCTACCTGGAGCTAGACAAGTCTTGGTCATCGCGTATTGGTGACAGGCACAAAAAGAGGAAGGAGAGGGTGAGGGAGAGAGGGGAATTCAACCGCAAAGCCATGGGAGCCCTGGTACGGAGACTATCACTTCAAATAGCATAATGAAACTTTTTTTCGAAACGAAAAGGAAATGAATAATCTCAAAATTCCAAACAACGAGGAAACTTGAGAGATATCTCAATTGCTTTGGAAGATTCTTATCACAATAGATCACAAGCTTGAACGTGTTGAACGTTTCCTTCAGAACACGACAATCCCGTTTTTCCCTGTATTACGTGCTTGTGTTATTCGCGTTGTAAATTTTGTCTTTTATCAGAGGTTAGCTCTACGTCTTATTATGGCACAACCGAGTCCTTCTTTTCGTTCAGTTGGAAACTGAAACACGCGCTTCAAGTTGCGTTAATAAACAATTCCGAATGACAAAAATTCCTTCAGAGAAATCCACCTACCCAAAGAATCTTCATGGCTATCACGTATTAATAAGGAAGGAATTATGAAGGATCCCCAATCAGATCTAGTTGCAAAGGCTATTTATCTTCGATTTTCTCTTTGTTGACAGACAATACTTTACACGTAGTAGAATGAAAACAAACAAACAGACAGTGAAAAAATAAACAGGTCCACACGTTCCGCGAGCTGTTTATTTATTTATTTACAACTTCACAGCACACTGATTACGAACAGCGACTTCAGTACATCTGTGAATACAATGAGTATTCAATGGAAGCTTTAACTGAACAGGGTCTAAAGGAACCCGTAGTGTGGAACCCAGTGCCTAAGGCTTTTCTTTACCCATAAAAATCGGGACAAAAATGAATCCAGTTCCTTCGAGACTTGAAGTGGTATGATGAAGCCGTCCCTGCTTGCCGGCACGAAAGAGGCTGAAACAGTTACTAACATGCAGTCGAAATGACGCAATAACGCAAAATTCCGGTTATAAACCCTGAGCTAATAAAACTTGCCAAGGGTAAAAAGTGAATTTCGGGACCAGCTTAAAACTACTGAGAAATACCGAAAGAGCCCTTTCTGAATGGTGTGGGAAGTTGAAGACAAACATAAAACAACGGATGGGTCACTTTTAGTACAGTAAAACGCTGAACAGTTTTTATAATACTTAGTTGTTATGTACGGATCTCGTAACACGTTATTCTGCACTCAACGTACATTATAACTTCTTAACTTTCAATTATAATACAAAAATTTGAAGACATTTTTAGAGAGGAAACGAAACAAACTACAAGGCAAAGTATGGGGCATATATACAAGGGAGATTATAACCGGAATAATTTTTTTTTGTCAGCGGGTAGATGGGCCAATACACGGGAGAGCTCCTTATAGGCGGAAGGGCTTGTAACCGCCAGTTTACGGTTTACAGGAACCTCCATAGGGTGGATGGAGCAGAAAAGGAAATAGGAAGAAGAAAGGTGCTGTTTGGGTGTACGGTGATTCACATTTTTTTCCCGCCATTTCGTCACCAATCTCCATATCTCTCCTGGGGGTATGTGATAATTATTACACCATTAAATTATTCCTGTGGTACATTTCCGCCTCCTGTACCGCCCTCTCCAGCTCTTTTTTCTTCTCGTCAAATGGGTGTCCATTACCTCCCATCACCACAATAGGCTGGGTGCGGTAAGGCTGAATCTTCTCCACGTTAAGCACACGAAAGATAACACGGTCCACTTCCTTGGGTAGTTTGTGACTCCAGCGGTCAGAGAGAAAGTCGGGAATATCTTTCTTGCTGCCATTGTATGTGAAGAAGGCTGGGATGAATCTCTGCGTGTCGGGATTGTGCGCGATATTCCCTCGCACAAAGTTCAATTGGCATCTGATTTGCAAGGCTATGAATAAGCAAAAATATAAATACAAAATGAATATTCAGACACAAAAGGCAAAAGGCATGTTCACATCAATAATAACTAATCTCCTTCCCCAGGAGACAATGGAATGCGGGGAAGAAAAACCACTCTTCTTCACTAATAAACAGAACCTGTAGCATATGGTCGTGTACCACGAAAAAATACGAAACAAAACAAAACAAACAAAAAACAGCAAAGCTTGTGTTACTTGAAAGAACCCTCTTCCAGAACTTGAGGTAGTTTCCCACTTAAGTGCATAATTCTCCCAAAACAAAGCAATGTGTTCGCACAACTCTCCGTACGGTGCCAGGAATGTACTAACGAAAATAAAACAGAAAAACTATGGCGCCTGCATTTTACCTGTGGGACCTGATTAACCAACAAACTAAATTCATTATTTCCATTTAACTTGTTTGTAAAGAAATAAATTATTAAAGAACACTTACGATCATCTCCCTCCTCTAGAGTATTCTGACATCTGCGTGTCATTTTGTGTGAACCAAGTACTAAAACACAATCAGATTTCTTGACTTGGTCCTCGTACCAGCGGGGTACATTAGGTGAGATTTCCAGCGTGTTCCACATGTCTATACTAGGCTCAATCAACTCGGTTGAACTTAGAACAGTACCCAAGCAATGAACTACATGGTTACATTTCTCACAACATCTAGCGTGCAGGATAAAAACCTGCTTTTTCCCTGGAAAATAAATGAACGGTGAAATGTTAAATTAACTCAATTCCCTTTCTGTTTTGCGCCGGATAACAAACATCATACATGGAGTTTTAGTTGAAACTCTGCTTAAATAAGGCCTCCGTCAAACGGATTCAACATCATCCGAATTCTTGAAGATAACTTTGTTGTAACAATGCAAACAAAAAACAAACCACGCGAATAAAAAGAAACCATTGAAACAAACAGAAAAACACGCAAATTGAAAAAAAAAACAACAACATGCAAACAAAAGGGAAACAAAAATAAAAAGAAACCACGCAAACAGAGGTAACAAATGTATTTTAGTTTTCAAATGTCTAAATGAATTAGTTCCTCCATATTTGTCGGATTACTTTATTAGAAATCGCACTTTTCACACTTACAAGACAAGACAAAGAAACGACATTCATCTACCGAACCCTAAGTTAACGCTAGGAAAAAACACATTTAGATTTTCAGGTGCGGTTCTTTTTAATAATTTACCCACATCAATAAAAGAAGCCACGTCGCTTTCCATTTTTAATAACTTTCTTAGATTTCATTTTAGCCATTAGTTTTTCTTATTAATATAATACTAGGTAACTTCGATACCTCTCTTATTTGTCTTAATCTTAAACAATTGTGATTGTTATGAAGATATGTAATTTCCCTTTTATTCACTTTTTAAAATCCTTGTATATATTTTAAAGTAATTTTTATTTTAAAGTTTTTATCGTGTAGTCATAATTTACGCAGGGCTCCTTTTGATACCAGCCAATGGCTGATAGGGCTACCCTGCCTAAATAAAGTTGACTTGACTTGACTTGACTTGACTTGACCCGATTTCAGCCTGAGAAAAAGCTCAAGGCACTGAGTTGAAGGCCAAGGAAACCGAAGTGTCAATATAGGCTCAATAGAATTGGAGGCTTCAGGCAATCTGAAGAGATGCCGAGGCAAGACCTTGCCACTGAAAGTTAAACCAACAGCAAACGCTCAGTGCATTTTGGATAAAGGTGTGACGAAACACGCAAATCACGACAAAAAGGTCCATTAAGGGTTGGAATACGTTTTGCTGTACCCTGATCACAGTGAAGTGATTAATTTACCAGGCATGACCGAAGAATTTGTCCTGGAGAATTACAGTAGGGAAAGCTTACAATCGTATCACGCTTTTCATTGCCCCCCGCAAAAATGACTTCTTAATGGCCGAGTTGCCATCCCTAGATGATGATATTGAGAATGATTTATACGATGATATGGATCTCGAGACCAACGTTTTCGTAAGGAAGGAAACTGCAGTGCACGAGAAAGCTAGACCCTCTCACGAAAAAATGACCAGCATGCCACCAAAAGGAGCTTCAAATTTGCCAGTGGATGCAGGAACAAGTGAATACAAGTCTGTAGTTATTGACAATATAATCAAAATATCAAACTATTTTAATGTTCTACGAGGTTTTTAATATTTAACACCGTAGGCTTTTTACCAGTGCATGCTCAAGCCGTTTTAGGCCTAGTTACTCTCTTCACGCCAGGCTCCTACTCACGAGTATTGTATTCGTTTAGCAGTGGGAGGGGAAGGGGGAAATGTTGGGGGGTGAGGGAGGGGCATAATGACGAGCATAATAGCTACAGCCGAGCATAATTTGGAATCCTTTCTCAAGATATTTCCAGTCTTCGACGGTTGCTGGGAAAGACAAACATGTATCAGCCATCTCAGAGTGTATAGCTTCACATACCTCAAAAACGATGCTGGAAATAGCACGACTGCTAGTGCGGAACTGGAATTCCAAGGAAGTAAAACTTTCCTCCGTAGCAAGAAACCTTAGTGTCAATGCGACTCTTTCTGAGGCAGATATGGGCTTTCTCATAACAGTAGTGTTCTTGCTGATTTTGTAGCTAATCTTGTCGACAAGGGCTTGAAAAGTCATGTAATCCATTCGCACAAAATTATTGAAAGTTGGTAAGTCGTCGGCCATCAATTCCATGACAATGTTTGCGAAAGCTCCTTTATCTCTTCTCCTCTTAATCCACTCTCTGTCTGGTCCTCTCCTTTTTCGTTTGTCTTCTTCGTCTATCAGCAACGCAATAACCACACAAGCCGCGGCTTTTCTTTTCATCGCCACGTTTGTTGCTGTTGTCATCTTGCGCGGCCAAGAAATCGAGAGGTCTGGGATCAAGCCTGAACACATTTGTTTCCGGTGAAATGTTTCCCCATTTGCGGCGGTCACGAAACGAAACAATGTTTTGTTTCCCACTCGTTTGCGCGCCCAAGAAACATTCTGGGAAACAATGTTTCCGCAACAATGTTTCCTCGTTTGCGGGAGCCATTACACTATCCTAACTGTCGTATTAATGCTCAAATCATGGCTGGTGATAGCCAATCAGATTCGAGAATCTTGTTATAGTTATGATTAACGTAGATATGTAGGACGGTTGTATCGCGAATAGACAACGTAGTATACACGCAACACTAGGTATAAAAGGGACTTACACGTTGTAACGGGTTTTTTCTTTTGGTACGGTGATCTTGCACTGTAGAGGAACCACTGAGTGTAGTAATAAACGGTTATTTAAGAGCTGGATTTCTTGTGGTCGTCGACCGACGTAGCGCCCGTTACATTTGGTGTCAGAAGTGGGATGAATCGCCAAGGCCGAAGTCGGCAAAAATCACGTCAGATCGTTTGTTTTGATTGTTTTGAGTCTAGCTGAGTGCGGCTGTTGTTCTTGTTTGTGGGCTGCACAACGAGACATTACGTAGTTAAATTTGTTGCTGTTGATCTGGGTCGTACTGGACCCTGTAGTAATAGTAGTGGTAGTTGTTGTTGTTGTGGAGGCTTGTTTTCTTGTAGAGTCGTAGTTAGCTTGAGTTCAGAGTTTGTGAGTTTGGGTTGCTTGCGTGAGCCGGGTGACCATTGCAGTTTAATAGTTAGGAACATTGTGACATTGTTGATTTAGGATGGCAGCTGCTGAGGAGAGCTATAGTGAACTGCGACCAGGCTCATTTGTGACGGATCCGCCTGCTGCATATCGTGACGATTTCGGCATCAATAACACAGCGACTCCGGAAGGAAATTTTTCGGGTTCAATCGGTCGTGAGTCTCCGGCGTCATTTATATCGGCAGTTTAGGAACTAGGTCAGAGGCTCCTGGCAAATAGTGAAGAGATGGAGCGGTGGATGGCCGAGAAATTTCAGGCACAAATCGATCAACTCAACGAGAAAATGGCGGCTCGATTATGTGGCAGCGGGCTGTGTGGGGCCTGGAAGACAACCGGAAATGGAAGCGCGCGCATGCGAACCGGAAATTGGTCAGAGAGGAGATCGGAATCGCCGTTTTCCTGAGAAACCGTTGATTAACCCGTGTATGCTGTTTCAAGCCATGTAGTTGCAAAGCAAAGGACAAGCATTGAATCTACGCTCATTGACATTTTACAAGAAATTAAACGTGAATGAGAGGAGCAAAAGCAGTTATTACAAGAGTTTGTGAGGAGAATGACTGATTTTAGTGGGTCTGACAGAAGAAGTGCGTCGCACTCAAGGGATGGGATCCCTGAAAATCGATGTTGGAATTGCAGTGAGCTTGGCCATGTTTCACGCGAATGTCGCCTTTCTCCGTCTGGTAACCACAACCAGGGACATGGAAACGGGCTGAACTTGAGGGCCTAAGTTCGGTCCGGTCTTGTCATGTAAGGCCTGCTGTGGTTTCCCCGTCGCTTTACCAGGAACAAAAGAATGTAGAAGAACCATACTCGTATAACATAACGGCTGCTGATCAAGCTGTTGGTATACCAGTGAACAAGGTACCGTAGTGAAGAAAGTAGTTGAAGACGAAGTTATTCCAAGGGGAGTGACGGGTGCGGTGAAATGGTTCAACGTTAAGAATGGCTACGGATTTATTAACAGAGATGACAACAAAGAGGATATATTTGTTCATCGATCTGCAATGATGAAGAACAAACATGCCTTGAAGTGCGGACGCAATGTTCTAGAAGGTGAAATTGTAGAGTTTGATGTACATCGTAGTGTCAGGAATAAACGGTCTTAGAGCGGTTCATGTGAGAGGGGCTGCTAGAAATTCTCGTAATGGAGGGAAGTGTTCCCCGGCTCGAAGGCGAAGTTTCTATCACAAGTATCGAAATGCGCACACAGACAAAGAAACGGCGAACATTGCTTCAAACTGTCAATTAGCTGGAAGGCGAGAGCGCGACAACGAGAAGAAGACATCCTTCAGTAGTCAGTTTCATCGCGACGCGTATTTCTGTGCTACCTATCATTCCCATTCGGCATCACCTGGGGAGAGAACCGGTCAGTTCCTGGAGAGAAAGGGTGACGTGCACAAATATGATTTAGGAATTGGAGAGAACAGAAGATAATCACGCTGCGGATCAGGTGGTGAGCTTCAGCATGGAGAAAGAGCATGGAGAGCAGTATCCACCTCTACTTCGTCAGTATTTTCGCAGGCATCCTTGACACTTTCGCAGAGAGAACCGGACGAAAAAGATAAAGAGTCTATGGAAGCCGATACAGAAGCTCCATTTTGCCTCAAATCACTAAGTTTTATGAAGATATTGGTGTGATCAGTTTGTTTATCACACGCCTGTCGCGATTGATCATATTAGAAAGACACCAAAATGAAAGTTATTGAGGCTTAAGACCTGGATTATTAAGAGTAGTGATGGCAGATCAGAACAGTTAAAAGCATTTTGATTTTAGTGACTCTTACCGTTGTATTATCCTATTTAGTTTTTGACTGCGGAACCCCTTGATGCGAGGACGCATTGCTTTTTGTTGGGAGGGGGCAAATGTAACGAAAAAGCTATTTTAGAACTATTGTGCCAAGCGGCAAGGAACCGTTAAGAGACGTAACAAAACAGTTCTTTTAGAAGTGTTGTGCACGAGCTCTAAGGAACCGTTAAGATTACAAATAATTAACAAAGATATGTAGGACGGTTATATCGCGAATAGCCAAAGTTGTATACACGCAACACTAGGTATGAAAGGGACTTACACGTTGTAACAGGGTTTTTGTTTTGGTGCGCTGATCTTGCACTGTAGAGGAGCCGCTGAGTGTAGTAATAAACGGTTATTTGAGACCTGGATTTGTTGTGGCCGTCGACCGATGCAGCGCCCGTTACACCTAATTCCAACCCTTCATAAACCTTTTTGTTGTGATTCGCGTGCTTCTTCACACGTTTATCCAAAATACACTAAGCGTTACTTTGCCGTCGGTTTAACGTTCACTGGCAAGGTCTTGTCTCGGCATCTCTTCAGATTGCCTGAAGCCTCCAGTTCCATTGAGCCTATACTGACACTTCAATTTCCTTGGCCTTCGACTTGCTCACTGTACTCAGTGCCTTGAGCGTTTTCTTAGGCTGAAATCGGGTCGATCGCTCCGTTTCTTTCCTTTTTTTATATTCCTCGCTTGTGGGATTCGAAAGAAATACTTCACACTTTGAGCAATATTTTGCATTTTCCACCAGAGACTTTGTTCCACAACTGCCTAAAAAACATGGCGGCTCAATGGAAAAAACAAAAACATCCTGGAGCTCAGGCCCTACGTGGCGTGGCGTGGTTTCTTTTTTTATTTGCCTCGTTTCTTTTTTGTTTGCGTGGTTTCTTTTTTATTTGCTTGGATTCTTGTTTTGATTGCGAGGTTTCTTTTTGTTTGCAGCGCGTCCCTTGTAGGCCATTGCAGCAATCACACTTTCTTTAACACCATTTAACGTCATTCAGCATCACTCAACAATATTCGACAAGGTGGCCAAACACGTTTAACATGGTGTCTTCAACAATGTTGAACGGTGATTAATGAAAGTGTTAAATCCGTTTGGCTGAGGCTAAAAACTGCTCGCAGTTTTTTTAGTTATTTTTCTTCAATGAAAGCACAGTGCGTGCAAAATTGGGAATGGCACTATGATGTGACGTGCCATTCTTGATTCTTCACGCACCCTCTACTAACCTTGAAGAAAAATGACGGGGCCATGCCAGTTTAGCAACTCGTTAAAAAGTATTAAAAACAGTTATTTCCACAAATGGACACCTGAAAATAATAGTTTGTTATCCCGCCGTCAGGACGGGGTCTAGTAATACCCGTTTTTTTTTACCCTGCCGTCAGGACGGGGTCTAGTAATACCCGTCTGTTTTTTACCCCGCCGTCAGGACGGGGTCTAGTAATACCCATTTTTTTTCCGTGTTTTTTTTTACCCCGCCGTCAGGACGGGGTCTAGCAATACTCCTTTTTAACCGACGAAGTCGAGTTAGAGCAGTCGTGACAAGAGGGTCGACTGGTTTGGTCGGTCAAAATACGTCGTGTAAGGTTCACAAGGTGTGTATTTCGCTATGGCCCACGGGATGGG
>Ga0126336_10001920_pt1 | contig 11445 bp, 6 predicted proteins | sample SidCmetagenome_FD_92530 | JGI IMG/M metagenome (GOLD analysis project Ga0126336, IMG submission 92530) | Coral microbial communities from El Islote,Puerto Morelos, Mexico - Siderastrea C C metagenome | ecosystem: Host-associated > Invertebrates > Cnidaria > Coral | place: El Islote,Puerto... | reverse complement strand
CCTCGGGGGTTGTGGGGGGGCAGAAAAACACCCCCCGCCCTCAACTTTTCCCGCGGGGGGACTTTTCCCCCCCCCCCCCCCCCACAAAGTTGAAGATCTATAACAGGTCAATAATTTACTTTTGTTTCGCCATTTTTTAGAACCTGTATTATAAGGACACCCTGTATTAAGCGCATACTAGCGAGGACCCTAAGGGTGTCCACTTAATACAGGTTTCACTGTAGAGGAAAAGGTTGTTTGCTATGCCATAATTTGAAACACGAACATTCAATGCCGTTTGCGATGAAGTGTTAAGGAAAATGAAGCAAAAAACGCGGGAGGGCGTGCTACTTTCCACGCTCCAATCTCGTGTATTCACTGTGAATAAACCTTTATGTTCCAAACATACAAACTTCATTGCTTCATACATTTTTTCAACCATTTCTTTTGAACCTTTACCAAACAACAGAAAACAACGATAGCCTTGTTTGCATAAGGTCTATTCTTTAATTTTTTTAGATCATCAGGATGAAAAATAACCCTTATTCCTGGGCATCGGGTACTATCACGAGGAACGTCTCAGTGACTGATACAACCTTGTGGAGCCACGACGGGACAAACTTGAAGGTCTCTAATCTGACCTCACCAGTAAGACTCGTGTTCTCCAAAGAGCCTCGAAACGTTACTGACCATGATGTGCAAGAAGAGAGCTTTTTTCTTAAAAGGAAAAAGATGCGTTATCATTCAGTACGTATTCCTTCTTATGAAGCTACGGTAACCGTGCGAATTAAGCCGAAAATGAACATAACGTTGCTTGTTTATGTCAGGAATGGCTTGAGACCAACCGATAAAGAATACGATTTGAACTTGACTTTGCCAAACGTAAACTTTCCTTCATGTTCGAACGTCACCAAGGGAGAACATAATTGTTCTTCACGTGACCCTTATGAGTTTGATCTTCTACCTAACGCTACAGGTCGTATTGGACGTCATTTTATTGGTATCTCGATTCACGAAGATTCTTTAAATGTCACAGGAATGGCTTCAGTAATTAAAAATAGGAGCGATAAAAGCGAGGTGGTTCTAGAAGGAGATATGGAGGAGTTATGTGTTAAAGAAAAACCACCACCGGCTACCCCTCCCCCTGCTGGTCAAGCAATACCGCGCCAATTCGACTCTAAAACGGACGTGAATTACACTTTTTATGTCACGGTGGGAAGCTGTGTATTTTGGGATACAGTGAACGAAACCTGGTCTGCTCATGGATGTCAGGTTAGTGTTTAATTATTGAAAAAAGAGATAGCTTTCTCTATAGTTCACCACCCCACATGGCCACGTCTACCGCTTACAAACTGCTGGTCCTCATCAGGCTATTGGGACGACCAGTTAGATATCACTATTCCTAGCAATCGCTACGTCTATTTAACAGCGCTACTCATAATGATGGTCAACCATTTGACGTCATCATCTGATGAAGACTGTGTGGTGGAAACGTCGCAATCCAAGGGTGGCATACAATTTTAATAATAAGAAATCGTAAAATTGCAAGACGGTTCAGGTTTGAGGGCTTTTAATATAACTGAAAACACAACTAATTACTGGTCATAAATTCAGCTGTTACGTGATACTATTAGTAACCCAATCTCCCTTCTTAGCGACAGCAACACTAGTTCGTAACTTAATAAATAATGTGATAAATGTCAAAATATCGTTCTAAGAATAACGCAACGCAAGTGATGTCTTTTACAACTTTTAGGTGGCTCGTGAGAGTAACGAGACCAGAGTTCATTGCCTTACCAGCCACTTGACATCGTTTGCTGGGCAGTTTTATGTCGCTCCAAACAAAATCGATTTTGATGACGTTTTCAACAAGATATCAAGCCTTCCACCGGAGAACATGTTTGTCCTGTTTACAGTGTGCCTTATGTTTGCATGTTACGCTGTCGGCCTAGTGTTTGCAAGAAAAGCTGATAACAGAGACAAGATGAAGGTAAAATGGGCAAAAACGTTTAGATTTCATACCTTACGGTGGCTAGCGATATTTTCCAGTAACTTCCAGCACTTGTATTTCAATGGGACAATACTGCCACTCTGTATCACGATTCCCAGTTTCTTTCGATTGTTTTTGAGATGTCAATATAACAACGTATTGACTTCTCAAAAGCGAGCCAGTGATTGGTTGAAAATTTTGCGCCGTTTTTGTTGGGCTCCTGTCATTAAAAACAAATTCAAAGTTTCTCGTCAAAAGCGGCCAGAAATGTAAATAACTTTGCTGTTTGAAAGATAAAAGAAAGTGATATTCAACTAAAGAGTCCATTGTATCGAAAAGGCTAGGTAAGACGAGAATTAAAACGTGTTTTCATTTGTTCTTAACAGTTTGTTTTTGTCGAGGTGTTGTTGTGTGCGCGCTCAAGCAAGTTAAGGCATGGGTAACCTGCTTATTTGGCTAAATGGCGTTTATTAAAACGGATTGTTTTGATCGATGTTTATGAAAATTGGCATGTAACTTTTTCTCGGAGGCCTGAACAATATGTGACATAATTAACGTTCAGTTTTCTGTCACGTGACCTGCAAATGATTATTAACCATCAAAATATTCAGATTAAAACGGGGCAAAGAAAATGAAAGAGCAGCGCATATTCTTGGGTGCAATTCTTTTACTTTTGAGGTGTACGTTATGAATTAGCCCTGCATGTGTGTCTGTGCGCAATAGGGATTACGTAATTAAGGTAAACAGGTCACGTGACTTATAAAACAGCTTAATAACTTTTGATGTAAACAACTTTGTCCACATCACAAGGCAAAGTGACAATCCAGACGGTTTGGCTGACAATTTGATGACAAATATTTCTAAGTGTATGCTTAACAACCTTACCCCATTTGAGGTCATCGACAAAGGAATGTCACGTGATACTTATGATCACTTTTACAACAACCATCTAGTCAGATGCAACTGATGATACCTCTATGGAACTTTAAATTTGGATCCTTTTGCGTCTTTAGAAGGAAATATGTATTCTCTGTGGGGGTCTTTCAATGCCTCCAAACCATCCCTTAAATTGCCTGAGCGCTAATCACGCAATTATGTTTCTGAAAAAGTTTTGTCGACTTCTGGAACCTGGCCAGAACGTCATGGTAGCCCACATATAGGCCAAGAACGTCATGCTAGCCCACATATAAGGCACTAATGTGAAGGTAAGTGAGTACAAGTAAAGGGAAGTGAGTACAAATGAAGGAAAGTGAGTACAAGTGAAGGAAAGTGTGTGTTAGGGGAGGTAGGTGCGTTAATCAGTTGGTGTATATATTCATATATGATTGTAATGTTATTAGGGCCTTATATGTGGGCTAGCATGACGTTCTTGCCTGGAACCTAACGAAAGTACATAAGACTCTACTTTAAAATTGTTTGTGTGAAATTCTCAGTATTGCGTTTGTTTTGCCCGAAAAACGATTGAATCGTGATACAAAACTAATTGCGATTTTGAGACGGCAATTCTGTATTATATTGACGGCGTTGGAAGTAATATTTCAAAAACGAGTGCGAGTGCTTCATTAGGGTATCCAAACACCGAGAAACGGATGAAAGCCGAGGGCTTTTATTGTTTCGAGGTGTTTGGATACCCTAATGAAGCACAAAGCACGAGTTTTGAAATGACTTCTCAGTCGCGCATAATAAACAATAGATAATCAACACTTTACTGACAAGCAAAATTTGTTTCTTTTTGTGTGCAAAAGCTTGTGATTAGCACGTAGTTGGTTGTTTGCAATACCGTCAAAAATGCCACGTTTTTTCGCAAACCATTTATGGCAATGATTATATTTGCATTGGCGTCCTTTTCAATCGCGACAGAACTACCGTCGGAATCATCATGTTTCGACTGCAAGAAAGTTGTAGAGACAAAAAAATCCTCACTGGCCCTGTGCAGGCCTAAAAGTAAACTTCAGGAAGGTAAGTCAGGAAGCGGCAAGTGAAGATTGCCTTCACCGAGTGCGAAGACTTGAACAACAGCTGGAGCTTCCCAGCAAGTCTCAGGTACAATCGAGAAAAAAATTTTTCACAGTGTTGAGCAATGTTCACGAACAGCTCTGTAAACGTTAATCTCATGAGCTACAAAATTAAATTAATAAAATTAATTAAACGTAAATGCTAACTGCAAACAATGATTTATCATGGAAGCTAATAAACCTTTGTTCAAGCACTACATTGTTTTTGCTAATTGATTTCCAAACACACGTGTTTGGATATCCCACTACGCGTGTTTGGATATCCAAACACGCGTGACTTTATCTGTTCTTTACCGGGGTGTTAAGGGGCATCCATGTGACCCAAATGGGGCCAGGCAATTGGTTTATTACCTCATGCATAATTAATGAGTTTGAGAAGAAAATATATTCTCGACTCCGCCCAAAACGGAATGTATTTTCTTCCGACTAACCGTCAATATAATGCAGAATTGCCGTCTCAAAATTGCAGTTAGTTTATATTATCAGTAAATGCTACAGTTATGGTATCGAACAAATGCCCAGTCAATGGTAAACATTTTTGTGATGAAATATAATACAATAGTAACAGTATAACCCGTTCAAAACATAGCTATAAGGACGTTCGCACTTATTGTTTGTGCGCATCCTTACCGCGCACGTCATGCATTGAGTGCGCGCCAGTAAGAAATATAGACAAATACAGTGGTTGTGGGTATTTTTATATCTATTATAACATAGAGGGCAAAATTACTAATTGCTGATTGATTGGTTGAGACAGAGGGCAATTTTTCTTAATTTTCTCTCGAACGAGGGCAAAATTACTGACTCCTGATTGGCCAAGCGCCAAAAATACTCGCATTTGATTGGCTGAGCACCAGAGCGCGCCATTTGCATTTTGTAAGCGTCTTGAAACGCAAAACAGATTTTTAATTGGATTTTTAGTTGTTCAACACAAGGATAGCGCTTCAGAGTTTAAATTTAACCGAGTTGTCTGGCAAAAATGAAATTCCAGAAGGTCAGAACCTAAATGTTTTATGGGAAACAGCAAATGGTTATTTGTCTTAAAACTACCGAAAACCTTGGTTGATTCAGCGAGCGAGAGCGAGGAAGCTTCGCAACTCAGGTAAACTTAGTTTGAGTTTTAACTGTGTTTTGTAAATGAACTAGAATTGTAATTATCCCATAGACAGTGTTTTTTGTTGTTGTTCTGTACGCTGAGCAGCAGATTAATAAACTGCTTGTGTGGAGAATTATTTTCTTTTCTGACGGCCGGCTGATTGTGTTACGACGTGCATGGAAAGTTTTCAAAAAAGTTTGCCGACTGTGTTATAAACAAGTGATCGCATTGAGTCCGCTCAGAATTAAGGATAAGTTTTCACTTGTATTTTCAAAGTTTCCACAAATTGCCCTCGTCGCGCAATTTTGTGAAAACTGAAAATACGCGTGAAAATTTATCCTTAATACTACTCAGCGTCATGCGATTAAACATACTAAACGTGCTCAACTCTCTTAAATGCATTCTTTTTCGATAAATCACTTCCTTTACTGGTTCTCTACATTTTATTCAAAACAATTCTGAACGTGAATAAGATCAAATTTTTCTTCGAATACAGGCTTACATGACTTACAATTATACTTCTGTGAGGCTAATTTTACCTGAAGAAACGATATTACCTGCAAAAATGTACTAAAAAGGCCTATTTGCGATGAAATCAATAAATCGGCATTACCTAGAGTCTTCCACTTAACTAATTTTATTCCTTGTGGCAAGAAAGCCTATTTCGCCTTACATAACCCAAGGATCTAAAAACACAATGTTTCCAATACGCTACATCTCCGAAGCGAACACGGTGACTCCCCCCAATTTTTTTTTGATTTATTTATTTATTTATTTATTTATTTTTTTTTGCTTTTCTGACATGAGTTGGTCATTATCTAGCTGCAGCCAAAGTTTGGAAAAAATCTGAACGTGGAAGGATTTTGGGCGCGAACGTCCTTAAGTGCTTATAACCCACAATCGGGCCCGGTTACCCCTGTCGGAAGGGATTCAGAGCCACCTTAAATTTGGTTAAATAAACACATTTATTGTAATATAGCTTTAGAATGCACTGGAATGCTTGCACCAATGTGTGCAGCAAGGGTGCTCCAACATTTTTACATAAATAACGATGATAACTAATCAGTAGAATACGATACCTTAGAACCGACAAACGCCCCACAGTGTTTCCATAAACTGCACTAACAATGACATTCAATTCAATACTCTTAGACACTATTCTTGTTCGAGTCGAGATCAACTTTAACATCTTCAGTATCTTAGTGTAGGAAGAGAACAGTTCTTCTCTCAGCACGTGTACCCTAAGTAGACGAAGTCTACTCCTCTTAGCACATTCTATAACAAGCTTCGAGCATAAAATAGAGAATATTTTGTTCAGTGTGTCCAAAGGCCCGTTTCTCAAAAGTCCCAATAACTTTTCGGGCCCTCAGCTATACTTTAAGATCAAAATGTATAGAATGTTGGCGTAGTTTTTAACAGCCATATCAGCCTGACTTGTTTGACCAACTTAGTCGAGAAACGGGACCGAGAGGTCTGCTAATGTATAGTCTTCCGTTTCACAGATTATAAACAGCAAGGGTACTTCTTATGACCAAGAACAAGCCGATGGCTATAGCTATGAGGTCTCCATTCAATCAGGGATGTGGTATGGAAACGGCACCACAGCGCGTGTCGGCATCAAACTGTACGGCGTAAATGGAAAAAGCGATGCAATATTTTTCATGGATCCGTGGAAAGATGTAAAACTCTTTACTCGTGGAAGTGTAAACACCTTCACCTTTAACCTTCCAGTTCATCTCGGAGAGCTGTACAAGATACAAATCTGGCATGACAACAGTGGCAAGAGCCCCTCTTGGTTCTTGTACCAAGTTGTGGTTACAGACATGTATGCCAACGAAAAGAGGCATTTTGTAGCTAATCGATGGCTTGCTGTAGAAAGGTTAGATGGCGCGATCGACGTCGAGGTGGAAGTTACTTCTGAAGGTGAACTGACGAGATTCAAAAGCCTTTTTCAATGGCGTGCTGTCACAAACTTTGCAGACAGACATTTATTCCTCTCAGTCTTCACTAGACCACCACAAAATCCATTCACACGCTGCCAACGGCTAACATGCATGCTGTCAATCATAATGGTTTCCCTGGTAACCAATGCAATGTTCTATCGGTCTGAAAAAGGGAACGATCGGAATTCTTTCCAACTCGGTCCACTGGAATTTAGCTTGAGGCAAATTGTCGTCGGTGTGCAGTCTGGGCTCATCTCGCTTCCTGTCAGCATAGTTACCGTCATGATGTTTAGAAACACCAAAAGAAGGCTACCACCAGGCAACGTCAAAGACAGCGATAGCTCCGATACAAGAGGGAATAGCACTGAGGGATTCTTACCCCCCTGCTTTATCGTGATTGGTTGGGTGATCTGCCTGACGGCTTCCATCTCTTCGGGACTCTTCACGGTGCTTTTCAGCGTAGAGTGGGGAGCGGAAGTTTCAAATCGGTGGTTGCTTTCTGTGGGCCTCTCAGTTCTTCAGGATATCATAATCATCACCCCAATCATCATTATTGTTAGCACGTCAATTGCGTCTTTAGTAAACAGAAAGCCAACTGAAAACGATGCCATCGAGATTGCCCAACAAGAAAAATTAATATTTCACGAAGATGAAGAAATCAAAATTCAACAGCCCACTGACGAAGAACTAGTGAAAATGCGAAGTGATGGAATACAGCGAAGAAAAATGTATCACTTCTTCGTGAAACTTGTTGTTTACTTTATCTTTGTCGTTCTTCTTATGACTGTCTGTTACGCAAACCGCAAGCCTTCTACCTATCACCTGACAAAAGCGCTCAAAGATTCATTCAGTGGTTTTTATCAGGTATACGTTTTTCTGTTAATACTGACCAAACCACCTCTCGGCCTCAGAAGTGATCATAATGTCTGTCGTCTTTGAAATTCAGAAAAACAGACTTTAAGAATTACTAAACCGGCTTTTTAACCGTAAGTGGAGGTTTTCTGCTACGGCCCTCTGTTTTTTGGAAGATCTTCTCGCGTTCTCAGCCCATTGCTCTAGGAAAGCGGGAATGGTTGAATAGGACCTTCACCTAAGCTGCGGATTTTTTTTAATAAAGGCGAGAACTCGGCCCGATCGTTCTAAGCAGGATTAAGTTTTATAGCTTAACAATTTGAATTGCTGCAATGTTTCCTTGTTCTTTTTTTTTTTAGTTTGTTTCGCTCAGTACATAGAAATAAAGAAGGCAGAGGAAAGACTGAGGGCGACTGGGTGTTTTTCTCGTTCAAAAACTGTCAAAATGTAAAGTTCTGCGCATACTCTAAGTGAAATGTTACAGCTCTTGCTCAGAATGGGAAAGATTTTAGTTTTCATGTTGCCAAATAAAGATGTTTATTTGACAGTTTGGCTGTGATTTGGTTAGTAAATGGTCAGAAGATGGCATTTACAAACAATATTGATTGCGTCTCCACAAAAAACCTTGCTTAGTCATTTTGAACATGGATACCACATGCAAGGTTACCTCTTAAGTGGTGGAACGATTCTTTTGTAAGTGGACCGATTCTCCTAGGTACTGAACCACAGACATCTAAATTAACCTTACTTTTTATCACTTCTAGGTAGAGAATGCCAAATCGTTTTGGATCTGGTTCGAGGAAGAACTAGTTCCAGGCCTTTACGATGCACCCTCGTACAATGAATCCGAACACTCCAGTGATAATGAAGCCGGATTGACACGCAGCAACATTGGCTTTACAGTTGGCATGCCAAGGATTCGTCAAATACGAATTAAACAAGGTGGGAATTCTTGTTTAATAGCTCCGACCTGTAGTGTCAAAACGTTAGCTGGAATATTCAGGGACTGGTAATTGTCCACAATGGTGCGGGGAAAACAAATTTCAAACCAGAAATAAGAAACCCGTTGATGCATTATCTTCAATTACTTCGCCCTTATTATAAGTGAAACATCCGTTATAGAGGTCGAACGGCCGCAGTCCCCTGGGTCCAGTTCCTCTTAGGTGAGGTTGTATGAAAATTATTTAACAAGAGTATAGAAACGACCTGATACTACAAAACGTCGTCGAAGTTTTTGGTACCTTGCACGTCAATTCGATATCCACTTTTGTGGCTTACATATCTCATTTCCGTTTTCTTAATTCGCAGAATCTACCTGCAGAGTATTTCAAGCAGAACCTTTGTTACACACTCACATCAAGCGATGTTTGTCTGACTTATCTGATGCAAACAAAGACACTACGCCATTTTACAAACCCGGTTGGATGCCACTGAATGACTCCACCGGTGGGCAGAATGCGGGTCACGGTTACAAGTTCTGCCCTGAGCCCTGGCGATATACTGAGCCTGTGAGTGTGAACAAACATCTGCTTCCCTATGATGGCGGTGGCTATGTAGCCAAGCTTGGTTACGATGCTTCAACTGCATTGAAAGTCAAGAAAAGCATTGAAAGAAACCACTGGATAGACGATAAGTCAGTGGTGGTGTTAGTAGAGTTTGTTGTTTTTGAGCCCGCAAACCTATTGCTCAGCAACGTAATGATCGTTTTTGAGAAGTATGCGACTGGTTTGAGAAGAAAGAAAATCGTTGTTGTCCCTGAGTACATCTTTCCCTCATCTGGCTCCAAGTTACGGGAATTTCATCGCCTATGCATTCTCCTTTGGGCGATTATTATACTGGTGCTGGTTATTTTAGAGATTGTTAAGGTTTTTAAGCAAGGCTGTGCGTATTTCAAGAAGTTCTTCAACTGGATTTCATTTTTGCAACTCTCGTCTTCTTCGTGCGCTATGTTGATGGTGTTGTTGAAAGAAAATGGCTTAAGAGATTTCCTTCAACGCATACGAGATGATCCATTCGGTTATTGGAACGCATACGATCTTGTCAAGTGGGCGAGTATAGAAGAAGTCATTTTGTCCATCACAGTCGTGTTTACAACCATCAAGTGCTTCAAAATTATACAGTTTAACCGTTACATACACGTCATGAAATGGACCCTGGGGGCAGCATGCCGATACCTTTGCTCTTTCTCTATTATAGTGCTGATTCTTGCTCTTGGTTTTGCACAACTTGGAAAGCTTTTGTTTGGCTCAAAAGACGAGGAATACGCAACGCTGTATAAATCTTTAAGCACGGTTCTCCAAATGGCTATTGGAGTTGGTAAGTTGCGTTCAAAGCTGGGTGGTGGGTCAGAGTCGCAATTCTTTGCTCCCATTTTCCTGATGGCCTGCATGCTAAGTATGACAATCATTTTCACCGACACCTTCATTGCAATCCTGGATGAGGCGTATCATCAGGCCAGCGATCGAGAGCACCCAGGTGAAGAGCTGGGTGCGTACATGAGGCAACGACTGAAAGACAAACTAAAACGAAGTGACCAGAAACCCGCCTTTAAGAGGTCGTTTCAGAGAACGATTCGCAGAAAAACGTCTTCAAAAAGAACAGTCTACTCGAGAAACGTAAATACGACTGTTGAACGCACAGAAAGAGCTAAACTTGCAGAAACTGAGAGCCTATTGAGCTATGAAATTTCGTTCGCAGATGTTGACATTCACACTACCCAAGAGAAAGAAGACACCCGTAGAAACATTGAAGACGTCGGGTTTGACATTTCACGTGGAATCCAGCCAAGGAATAAAGCTACTGCGGTTAAGCAGACAAAAGAAGCTAGACTGGCAGAAACTGAAGACATTTTGAGTCCTGTAGGTTTGAGGGAAGAGGATGATGACCACATTGAGACCATCGATATCAGAGACACCGATAGAACCGTCAACGTTGTTAGAAGGAAAACTTCAGACGCCGTTTACGACGAGAGCATCAAGGATGGATTTCCAAGCGCTGACGAATCCTGTCTTCAATCTTTGCCAACTGAAGAGGACCTTCTACTGCTTGATGTAGAGGAAGCTATGGAAAACGCTCGGTCGGAGCTTGCCAAATACTTGCTCGAAAACGGAGAGAAGTACGCTACGTCTAGCTCCTCGTTTCGGACAAGTAACGAAAGCTTTGACGAGTGGGATGGTTCGACGTCCATGTTGTCTTTGCTTGACTATTGCCAATCATTTGAATCCAACAACCAGGCATCCAGGCGCTTAAGTGCCAAACCGGAGAGCAATCAAGGCCAGCTTACCCTCAGCGTGTTGAACCATCATGGACACACTTACATTGACGCATTAACAGAGTCCAACGTGTGATTATTTTTTCGTTTAGCTTGAACTTAGTAAGTTCAAGTTTAAGTTGGGGAACATGGAGTGCTTTTTGAGAGAAATTACTTTTTATGTTCCTTTAAGTCAGAAAATGACGTTACGCTCAGATGTGAATAGCATAACTTGATAAAATGACTTTCTATTGACAGCATGCGCTCAAAATAGGTTGTCTTTGTCACAATGATACTGTCAAAAAGGTATTCTAAATAAT
>Ga0126336_10001919_pt1 | contig 11450 bp, 13 predicted proteins | sample SidCmetagenome_FD_92530 | JGI IMG/M metagenome (GOLD analysis project Ga0126336, IMG submission 92530) | Coral microbial communities from El Islote,Puerto Morelos, Mexico - Siderastrea C C metagenome | ecosystem: Host-associated > Invertebrates > Cnidaria > Coral | place: El Islote,Puerto... | reverse complement strand
TAATTCTCGCTGAAAGGGCAGTGCGGCACGGTATAATTTGCGAAAAGTCCGGCAAACGCGCCAGCCAAACGCTAAAAGCTGTTTCAAAACAAAAACACAAGCACGCAAAGCACTTTGGGTGACGCTGGCTCTTTAACGTTCGGCGTAACTTCTAACGTTAGATCTTCACTCCAGTCAAAGTCGCTATTTTCACGTCTGACGTTAGCAGTAACGTCCGGCGTTAGGTTTTATGCAACTCACCCCTGATCATTTAGCGCGCACGCACTTAAAGGATGTTTTCAAATTTTCCCAATAAAATTAAGCATAAAAGTGGTGGTATGATAAAATACTTATTGACTGAGTTACGGTAGGTTAGGCTGTCTGGCCCAAGTGCATAGCAGTGCGATCCATGTCCTTTATGTTTTGTGTCAAATCCTTTCCCGGAATGACGTCACAGACTGGCTATCCCCAGGTTTCCCTTTTGCTCCTTTTGCGATGTGACCGGAAGTGAAATTTCACGTGTTTAAATGGCCAGTAGAGATGAAATATGACCCAACTAGCTTTTTCCTGATCACTATTATACTGTATTTCAGTTTTTATTTCATTATTATTTTTCAGTATTTTTTACACATCACGTAACCATGTCATGTTATTTCCGGTTTATTATATAAAGACCATGTAACTGATTCGCGTTTCATTCAATAAACCTGAAGAAGGCTGGTGTTGGCCAGCCAAAATATTGTATTTACGCATTTTACACGTTTTCTGACCAGTCTTTACAGTATTTCTATATTTTATCTTCTTTTGACTCAGACTCAGTTTTGATCGTACACGGTTTTGCAGTGATCTAAACCTTGAAAAGTTGGAAAATCGATATTAATTTTTTCGTGTTCGTACGAAAAGAAAAGAAAAAAGCAAAGGAAATATCAGGCATTAAGGAAGGTACACGTACTCATGTGTGAATACCGAAATAAATTGTTGTTGTTGTTACTTTGCTCAGCCTCGATTTGCTACTTAAATCATCAAGAGGCCGGTAGCGAAAGCCATAAAAAGAAAGATTTTGAGATCAGGAAGAAATATTGTTGCTTTGGAAAGTTTGTTATCCGTGTTATTATCGGTTAATATAGAAGTGGAACGCTCGTGTGACTCCACCATCATGGCTAAATTTGCTGCCTCAGCGAAACAATTGAACCACCCGAGAGCGATACTTTTTGGGTATCCATTGTCAGCTTGAAAGGACCTATCCTTAAATCTGTAATAGTCTTTCCCTTTAAAGAAATATGTTCTCCTGTTACCTTGCCATTTGAAAGCGGCGTCAATGTCATTAGGAATACCTCTCCAGACCGAAATGCGTTTGGGGTAACCAGAATCGATTCCTCCGCCTCCGCGTCTGTACCTCCAATACTTGCCACCTTTGAAAAAGTATGTTCTACCATTTCCACTCCAGACAAAGGCGGCATCCATGTTATGTAGCTCTGGTGGAATACCATAATCGCTTATGGTCCGGTTGCCGGGCACAAGGTAGAAAGAATCGTTGGAATGATGAAAACCGTACTCCCAATACCTGTAAAACAATGGGTTCAAATTCATTTATTTTATCACCGTGCTTTCTTCCCTTTTCCGTGATTAGAGGAGAAATTTCAAGTCGTCGTAAAAAAAATCCTTTAAAGAAATTATTAAGTGAGGTAGAGGGCTTCAAATTTTCTCGTTTCACCTTAAGGCTCTTTTAACACCCTCCCTTCCCCCCCCCCCTTCCGCCCCACCTCCTCCGATTTAAAAGACACACTAACACTTAAAGTCGTCCTTCGAGCTGATGGTTGGGCCAGTACTTAACACGATTCCTATAGAATGAAGCAACTAGGCGTAGGAGTACGTTCTGGAGTACGCTCTTTTTTTTCACCTCAAAGAACGTCTAATGTTGCAGTCGCTGCTGAAGTGAAAGTGGATGTTGTTTTTTTATGTTTTGAGCTTGAAACATTCTTAAGTATGTTCTTTCGGAGCCATGAAAGCTAATTAAATGTAATGACGCATTATCAGTTTCCTCTTTCAACGTTGTTTATTGCTCTTCCACAGATGAGAATGACAAGACGATTATAGCCTGACCTCTACAAACTTTAGTTTAAAGCTGTTGCATACATATCCGCTATATTTAGACAAAGAAAATGTAACTTGATACACGTTCATGCTGTCATGGCTACGTGTTCTTTGCTCGATCGATGCAAAAACGGGTTCAGAACTGAATAAAAATGCTCTTTCCCTTAGTCTCAGCTTGGGTCCTTTCTCAGCATGTTCTTAACATCTGGGTCAATTTTAGCCTCAACGTTCTTAATAAAAAGGTTCTTATAAAAAAAGGGGGTGTAATACTATTTCCCTTTGGAAGGGACGGTGCCGGCCCATTGCAGGGTTTCCTGCAGCAGTGTGTTGCCAGTACCCGTCTATACACCTGGGTGGAGAGAGTCAACGTGGAGTAAAGTTTCTTGTGTAAGGAAACACACAGCAATACAAGACCAGCCAATCCTCGGACTCTCCATTCTTCGGATCGAGAGTCCGATCGGGCGTCCGGCACTTTATGGAAGGGAAGCTTGGGGCCAGTTATTTAAACGAGGTCCCACTGAGACCGCGCTTTAAGACAATGAACGGACCTCCAAATCGTTTTATAAGTGGATCGTTTATTAAGTGGAAGATAGTTTTTCTAGTGTATGCTATATGCCTTCTTGACACTGTCTTCAGTGAGCATCGTTCTTCGTTTAATTAAGCGGCCCTGGTTCTTTAATTTCCAAAGGTATCACTGAGTTTGGGCACAGCCCATTGATTCACTGTTTTACTAAGTGGTGAAGTCGGAAGTGAGCAGAAATAAATTTGAGTTTTCTGGGAAATTGGTCCCATCCATTCCTGAAAAACCTAAAAACAGAGCAATTATGCATGGTAATAACACCACAGAGTTGACGTAAAAATGAAGTCTCTAATAGTGTATATCTGAGTGGTTTTATAACAACATATCTGACCCAACACTATAACAGAACAACATTAAGCGCCTGGCGACTCCCTCCCCACCCCTCTCCCGCATTTCCCCAGGGCCCTCAGAGCAGCACCTGGGTTAGCCAACCCTCCACTGGAGGGTATCCACCTAGCTAGATAAAGCTCTGTGCATGCACAGAGTCAAGCGATCAGCTTGCTCTAAACAGCCAGTTCACACTTCTATTTCAGATCTTTCGCACAGCACAGCTAAGGTTAAGCCTCACTATCCCCCCCCGAATGAGTCCCAGACCCAACTTTCATCAATGGTCACAAAGCTTGGTCCCCGGGGAGCACGGTGGTGTCGTGTTTGACATCAACCCCCCCCCCGCCCCCTCACTTTTGGTCGGCCGCACAAGACTGCATCCAGGCCAAAGCGAAAAAGTTACGACACAGTTTTTTCAAATTTTCTCAGATATATTGTCGCATATCTAGCACAATTTTGCAGAACAAAATTTTTTTTTCGGTTTGAAACTATATGTTAAATGTTGTGACCTCTCCGTAATTACATTATTTCTATTGAACATGGTTATGTTCATCCGGAAGACGGCCAAGTCAACAGCCGGTTAATTTCTTTGAGATCTCATGAACTAAGTATATCTTAAGGGCGACAAAGCGACCTGGCAAGCCGGCGAGACGTTTCCTTGCCTCAATCCTTAATCTTTGCCTGGATTTCCTTCGATAGGCGGCTTGTTTCTTATTATTTGAGCTGCTGATACCTTGGCTCCCACCTATTTTCCTGAGAAAGATTGGATGACAGCGCCTCTAAGCACAACTACATTAAAATCTTGTATGACATACTCACAATGACTCAACTCCGGACTTCTTTGTTATATAACACTAACTTAAACCGAAAGCAGTTTCTCTTGCTTCACCGCGTATTTGTTAGCAACTTATCAAATGAACCACAGATAAATCGAATTATTCGTTTACTTGAATAGTTTTGTGTTCTGAAACTCTTTTAACCGTGACTTCAATGTTGTGAGACATACAGGCATGCATAAACCACGTAATCGACGATCCTTTGATCAATCTTTTTTCAACTTTCACGGCCTCTTAACTGCGTCAGTAACAATTTACAAGCTAAGTGTAACACACAGAAAAGGGCAGAATGAGTCCCCCAAGACGAGGTAAGCTACTAAAAATTGAAAAGTAAACTAAAACCAAGGAATAAAAGCAGGAAATCGAAACCGGTATCCAATAACGGGAAGAGGAAGGAATGGACTACACCTGGGCAATTGAGGTCTTCCAGTTATGATGAAGGTGAATCTACTTCGCTTCTCTACCGATGAGCTTTAAAAAAGGCAACGGCCACAACATTCTTGAAAATACCCCTACACGGGGCGAAGGAATCGAAATTGCAGGCGAACAGCAAGTTGGCATAGTAGGCATGTTTGCATTCTTCGTCGTCCTGTCAAAGTTACAAACTGCACCTTGACCGTTGAAGTTTTGAATACAACCTTCTGGGTTATCACCAAATACTATTTGGCAGTCGGTGTTTTTTTAGGAACTTGAACGACTCCATCTGCCAGTTTGTATCAGTGAGAACTGCCTTGGACGTTGTAACTGTAGTAAGTTGCAAGAAACAGAAGATGAAAAAATACTGGCGTAAGCCAATGAAAACGGATGTTTCTGAAGGCCTAGATGAACAACACGTGCTATACTCTTCACTATATACCTCAGCATCATTACCCATGTTGCACTGGCCTGGATCCAGGCCTTGTTCAGTTGTCGTTCCGACAAAATATTTATTTCAGCATTATTCGCAAGCTCAATCATCAGAAATAACATATTTTGAGAAAACGAAGCTCAAGATACGTTTACGGCTTTCGTCGCTTCGGAAATTTACAAATGAACAACAAACAGACCAAAACTTAATTAAGGTGTCATAGGTGTCTAGTTTACAATAGTAATAAATTAGGGATACCTAAAAAATTATATTGAAATCATATAATATTGAAATCAAATATTGAAAGCACACCGGCTCTATTTTTCAAGCTCTCAAAATGCTGTAAACAAGACACTTTTATCGCGGTCGAAGTCCTGTTTGTGACTACGCCCTCTCTTATAGACCTAGCTAAATGAAATGTGATCGTTTAAAATAAAGTCGCACAATTTAATCTACGAGTGACTAATCATCAAGGGACATCGCTGACATCGCCGATGAAGTTACAAAAGCTAGTTCCTTCCTTGAGGTATCGCTCTTTTACTCTTCAAAAAAACTAGACTAGTCGCAGCCCTTTTCAACTTTGTCCGAATATTTGCCGTAAGTGTTTAAAAAATTTGTCCTTAACTGGGAGAACTATTTGGAACTAATGTCTACAAGCCCAGCCGCCCGACCTTCTCCACAATTTCTATTTCCTTCTTCCTCCTTCACAATTGTATTTTGCCTCTTCACCGGTGGTGCGGTGGTGAAAACAATAGAAACGTGGTGGTGGTTGTCCTTATGAAAGGGTTCAAAATTCAAAACATAACTCATCGATTCACACTTTGACTTGTTTAATTAGTCGACTTTTCCAAACCTGGTTCATGAAAAACAAACACGGCTGTCTCAAAACCTCGTGGTTGATCTAGCTAATCTATTACGCATGCCCAATGACGTCTAATCGCAATGTTCTAAAGGACAGAGCTTCACCACTGGTCTTCTCATGACACTCTTCCCAACCTGCACGTCCACTACTCGAACCTTTTTATCTTGCCCAGGATGCACTTTGGTGATGCGCCCCAGTAGCCATCGTCCCCTTGGGGTGTCTGGTGACATCACTATAACTACGTCCCCTTCTTGGAAGTTCTCCTGATCACGAAACCACTTCTTCCTAGTGTTCAAGCCTGGTAACCACTCTCTTAACCACCGATGGCAAAAATGACGAAAGAGTTCTTGGACTCTCCGAAAGCGTCTTGCGCGGATTGAAGGCTGTACTATCCACAGCATCTGGTGTGAACCAGCCCTCCAGCTGCCCATGCAGAAAATGGTTGGGTGTGAGAGGGACTGGATTCTGTGGGTTAGCTGATTGGTATGTCAATGGACGCGAGTTTATTAGTCCTTCAGCTCCAACGACTGCACATAGACGTTCTTCATCTGTGACGTCAGCATTAAGGATGGAATGATCAACAATGACGCAGTGAATAAACAAAGAGCTGGGGATTTTGAATCTTTTTACCACTATATCAGGAACAGTTTCCTCGTCGATATCAAATAACTCATGTAGCTTTAGGTCTAACCATATTGCGTATTTGTTACGGTTTAAGATGACCATTGCCCCCCGAGATGTGTTGGTTTCTATCGAGAGGTCGATATCATTCTTGTTGAATAGTTTAGTCAGCTTGTTTGCCATAGATTCTGGAGTGTAGTGGCCTGGAGGAATGTTTACACCTGTTTGTTGGATGCCGTTGGCGGTTATTGTCATTTCTGCCCTGCTTTTCAAAACATTCCATGAGTTGTAAAAAGAAGCTGAAATCAGCCTGACACGTGAAGGCTGTGAAGGCTTGTTGAAATTTATTGTATGCTCATTTTCATGAGCGACAACTGAAATCAAAACCATTTTGTATAATATATTTTTTGTTGTAAAAAATATATTTGATATGGATTCAACATGGAAATGGCTAGCCTCAACAGCTGGTCAAAAAGCCGCACAAGATGCAAACGAAAAGGCCTGGGCAGAGTTCAAACGTCGCTATCCTCGAGCAGATGTGACAAAGTTCAAAACAGAAGCAAACATTGACGAGGCGCACAACGTGACTGCTGAAGTACTTTTTAGGGCAGGCCCTGATGGTTTGATGCAGAGAGTGTCTGGTTCAGACCCTAAATACTGGAGTCAAGCCATGAAAGACACTTTGGGTCTCCTAAAGGATGGTTTTCCATTTCAACTAACTTTAAAGAAAAACCCAGAAAGGCCGATTCCAGCGGTTGATTTTTCTGGAAGCCCACAAAGAGTCGGTATATATATATAGTGTTTTAAATAAGGAACAAAAACTCTACGCTACTACCAATGCGTTTTTTAAAACAAATTTCAGAAACATTTTCAAAGACACAAAGATCACACACACAACGGGAAAGGAGGCAAAAAATGGCTGGCCGGCCCAAATATGAGCTACTGGCCACAGCAGCTGAACTTTGCCGTGTGGGGTGCAACAACTGGCTGGGGCATATCACGTCAAATTCTTTTTGAACTGAACTTTAGTCCGCAGCTGCGTTCTTTTTATCCGTTTCACGTTCATTTCACTATCAGGAGAATATTGTTTGAGATGGGAGGTATCCAGAGCGTGAGTGCCTTGCCCAGAGATTCCAGACTAACAACAACTACGGCATCGCGTCTTATAATAGGATTTGCAAAGAGTTTGGAATCGACCCCAGCAGCGATTTCCGCTACAAAAGTGGCGAAAACCATGGCCTAGGAAAGTTTTATATCTAAACCTAAAATACCCTAGAGAGCATGCTAAGTTCAGTGATTAAGGTGGCAAGGCCAGCGACGGCAACGCTGTGTATTTTATCCGCATTGATGACGGCACCAAAAACCAGTTCGATTTCTTTGTGCCCGATGAAGCACAAGAACTCACTCAAGCAGGGCTGTCGCGCCTTAACCAGAGTATTGAAGCCTTTTTTTACTGCGTTCTAGGCTCACAGGTCAACGTGCGCAGCAGCATTCTGGAAGACGGCGGCAGAGCAAAAGAAGCGCAAAGCGAGTTCTTGGTGCTAATGGAAGATGCCATAAGACAGCTGGACCTGTCCAAGAGTTTGCAAAGATATCAACTTGCTGTTGATTAAGCAAAGGTACGTTTGGACTTTGTCGCTTGCCCTGGTACCTGGCTTATGCCTTTGCGGATGGTGATCAACACAGCGAGCACGGTTGGTTACAACAACCAGCTCAAACAAGCAACTACGAACATGAAGCACGGAGTAAACAATAATGCTAACACTGAGACAAAAAAAGCGGGCCTGTGCCTTATGGACGGCGGGCCTTCGAAGGTTAACGTACCAAATAGCCACCCATCCAACCGAATTCACGAAGAGGCAATGAAAGCACAGGGCTTGAGAGAGCAAAAAAAGAGACACCCACCCAACAAGCTGCTCCTGCGCCTAGCGAAGAAGCTGTTCCTTTTCCCTAACAAGGAAACCGGAACTCCCAAGCACGATATGAATAAAATAATGACAGCTGTTGCTGCGGTTGGGGTGGCTGGTTTGCTTGTGTTTTCATTTTCACGAAAATCGTAAAAAAGGGCTTTAGCAGTTGCGTTTTATAACCCGTTCAATCAAGAACGCCACTACTGCGAGGATCAATAGCCAAACATGTTCCGCGAAAAAGGCAATGACCTGTCCCACAGCTTTGAAAATAAAGCTCACGATCGATCCGATTAGGCCGGGCAAAAGGGAGGCTGTTTTTTTTGCCAATTTCTTTCAGCCCATTGCCCACACCCTTGATCGCCGCTTTTAAGGCAGACATTATCTTGAGTACCACAACACTTATGACCAAACTAGCTGCCAAAACAACCGCCTGCAGTGTCCACCCATATTTTTTGAATATATCCTTAACCCTTTCCCAAAGAGGCCGAGCTTCCTCTCTTTATTGAACCTGTGTCCTTAACCTTGCCAGCTCTCCTTCACGCTTTGCCACTCTAGCTTCTGCAGCTTCTCTTTCAGAAGACGTAGCGTTTTCATCATTGATCACTGCTCTATCTTCTTCGTTTTGGCGTATAAGCTCTCTCTCTTGTTCTTTTAGTTCTTCAAGGGTCTTTGTGCTGTTGAGTCTCTCTTCAACAGCATTTCTCTCTTTTTCTTTGGAGGCAATGGTTCTCCTCAGTTTATCCACTCTGGTTTGTTTTCTGTTCTTCTGTTTTTCGAGTTTTTGAAGGCCGCCTAGTTCTGTCTTCTTGTTTTCAAGATCGGCTTGAAGGTTTTTTTCAGCTGTTTCAGTCTTTGCAGTTCGCTTTCACTTTCAACATTTCATCCTTGTTCTTCGTCAAGAGCGTCAATCCTGGCTTGAGTTTGCTCGATTCTGTTTCTCAGATGTTGCAGATCATCTTTTGTTCGTTGAAATTTGACAGCATTTCTTTCCGATTCCTTCAGTTGTTTTTCTGCTTCTCGCAACCTTTGTCTCTCTTCTCTTACGGACGCAACATCTTCAGCTGTAATATCTTCAGCTTTTAGCCCAACAGCGTCTTTGAACTTATCTGTGGATGGTTTAAGAAGGCCCACATCTTGTTTGAAAATTGCAGACTCACCGCCCTTTTTGCCAAATGAAACAATTTTGGTTCATTTCCACTTTTTTTGCTGAAACCAATTGGGCCCATTTTTTTTTAAGTCCACTTTCGGACATTTTCTTTTAATAAGATTCCTGGCTCTGTCATGCATTGCTGGTTTGTCATTTTCATGTATGAAACCTTCAAGCAAAGGATGTTTCCATCAAAATCGGTTTCGGGTAGCCCGCTTTGTTCTTGGGACATGGCATGCATTTCAATTTGTTCACCTCCGTGATAGGGGGTGGATGAGGCGCCTGGTTGAAAGGGCCTTGTTGTATTGGCTTCAGTTTCCTCCTCGTCGTCGTCATCATTGTGATCTAGCCGATAAGCAAGGTCAGGGATCTCGTTGTCAAAACGACCCTTAGCCATAATTAGTTTTATTGTATATTATATTGACAAAATGAAAGACCGTGTTGCAATACAAAAGACTCTTCGACCAACGCATTACCTTAAAAATCTGGATGCGATGAAAGCAGAGCGCGCTGTAAAACGCATAACCTTTGACCGCACTGAGGCTAACCCTAGTGAGACCTTGTACGTCTTAGTGCCCAAGCTAAATAAAAACGAGGTGATTGTTCCAGGCTCTCTGGCACTGGTTTTCAACCTCAAAGTTAGCGCCACGCAAACAATTTTCTCGTCCAGAACGTTTCGCGAGCTTTGGTGGACAAGTTTTCAGGCACCATTCTTCAAGACACAGTTGGCTACGACATTTACAAAATCTTCGAGGATCTTTTCCTTTCTGAGGATGAGCGTGAAAGTAAGATTTTGGAGGGCATTCAGAGCGCAGATTTGTGCAAGATACGCTCCAACGCTGGTGAAAAAAAACCTCTGGTGTGCCTGTTGAAAATAAACTGAACGATGTTTACGGCGACAGATATCGCATTCGCCTTGACCGCGAAATCCTGATCGACCACGGTGTTTTCTATCCGCAGGCATTATACAGCGATCTTAGATTTGGGCTGACCCTCGCACAAGCCTCGAATGTCGTTAAGGGCTCTGATGCGTCCAAGCTGAATTATAAATTAACTAACATCCAGCTAGAATATGAGCTGATCAGCAGTAAGACTTTGGCGGATGAGGCTTACAGCGTTTATGCAGGGGGCAAGGAGTTTGCCTATGATCATTTCATGCGGGAAGAAGTGGTCACATTTCAAAAGGCGGCGATCAACGGTTGAACATTCGGGTCAACCCACAGCGCCGATCGGTCAACGTAATCCTTCTTCTTTTCATTGAGCCCTACAACTCAGGCCCCCGCGACTCGGAAAAATACATCAACCCCGACATCACTATAGTGAGCGTCACAGTGAACGGCTCGCGCAACAGGGTTTATAACAATAGGATCGAAGGAAAAGACATATGGGGAGAGATCTGCCGGTTCTTTTCAAATCAGAAAGGAAAAAGCAACATGACTCTTACAAAGTTTTACACAGACAACAAGTTTGGCCTGCTCATTGATCTGCGCTCCATGGAAGACAACACTATGCAGGGAAGCGGCACCCTTCTTGTGAACAACAAGGACAGTGTGCATCTTGAGATCGAAAGAAAAGCCTATGGCTCTGGAAATTTGAATTCCTACATATACACCATCGGCGACACACAAATGAACATTATGGACAGGCAGCTCCAATCAGTGCAGTATTAAATATAATGGACCCTAACAACATTCCCTTTAACGCTCTTATAGTTGGGCCAACTAACTCAGGAAAAACAAAATACGTTGTTGACCAGCTGCGCGGCCCCTTTCGGGGTACGTTTGTCTACATTGTGCTAATATGCCCAACCTTCGTTTACAATAAAACCTATGACGGTTTTGTGGACAAAGATCCTTACATTTTTGTGGTTAATTGCCAACAGGAAGAGGTTGAAAACTGGCTTAAGGTATCAGGGTACCCCAAATGACAACATTGCGTTTTCACCGTTTGAGCGTCAGGCCGGCGTTTCACAAGGACCCTGACAAACTATATATTTTCTGGAAGCGTAATAATTAAAGATTACGAAAACGTATTTAGATAAAGAAAAAAGACAACTGTGTCGAAAATAGAGACTACGTTTTTTAAAAAGTACCTCCTTCACAAAATCGATTCCGCTCCAGTCGGTAATGATCTGGAGAGAAAGACGAACATCGCGCCGAATTCTTCACACCTTTGTCTCAAAAACCGTGTCTCGGAATTTTTGTATCTGGCCTGGTTTATTTTCTGCACTCAGTTAAACTTTGAAGT
>Ga0126336_10001918_pt1 | contig 11452 bp, 9 predicted proteins | sample SidCmetagenome_FD_92530 | JGI IMG/M metagenome (GOLD analysis project Ga0126336, IMG submission 92530) | Coral microbial communities from El Islote,Puerto Morelos, Mexico - Siderastrea C C metagenome | ecosystem: Host-associated > Invertebrates > Cnidaria > Coral | place: El Islote,Puerto... | reverse complement strand
TGCAGAGCGTCAAAACGGCACCCTTTAGAAAGTTGACCGTTTATGAGCACTGAAAAGTATTGGATATTCGCCGGTAGAAGTAAGAAATTAAAAGGTTCAACTGCAACTTGCATTTATTTCTGAGGCAAAATTGTTAACTTTCCACTGCTCTTTGCCTAAATTATGTATGCAATATTTTTCGACGGTGAGTTTAAGTTTAAGTCTACTTGTTTTTGTCTGTGTTCTTTGAAGAACCGTGAAACAAAGAGCTTTCTTCCGTTTTTTTTACTCAGCGTAGTCACGCTGCTGAATCATTACCAGGTTTTATAGTGGATAACCACAAGATCTTTTTGATGGTGGTGGAGGGGCGGGGGGGGGGGCTGAGGGGTTAGGGTGGGACTTACCGGTGGTGTAAAGTCCCATAGGTTGTCAGGATAAATTTCACCATATTGTGAAAAAAAACGTCATTGGCTCTGCGCGCATTGCGTGCCTATGTTTAAATAAGCACCGCTCTCGAATAAGCGCCGCATTTGAGGCGCGAAGAACTGAATAAGCGATTCGAGTAAATACGGTATACGCACAGCCGCTACTTCGACTCGACTTGGTGCGAAATATCGTGACGTTACCGATCGGTGACGCCACGAAAAGAGAACGCCTGGGTACTGGGCTGGGTTCACTCACAGGGGGCCCAGACAATAAGTTCGTGTTTAACCGTTTGAAATAATTATAGTAAATGTATGGGATTTACCGTTAGTTTCATGCTATCGCGACGTATCGCTAAATATATGTATGAACCAATGTTAAATAAACGTTAAATTAACTCGCTTGTCGTGTGTTGTCGTCCTTTCCCCTCAGAAATGGTATTTATAGCGATTTCAAAGAGTTTTGAGTTCGCCGTGGAGTGTCACACTAAGAGAAGGACAAGGGAGGAAACCGGGTTTTTAAACGGCTCCAGCGCCGAGGCGATTTTTCCCCAGAAAATCGCATCGCTCAGCTTTCAAACCACGGAACTGAAAACCCGAAAGATGCACGCTCCTTCTCATACCTCTCGGTCGAAAATCCGTCCAAACGGCCCGGAGCTAGCCCTCGACGAAAATCAGAATCCCACACTTTCCAAGCGGTCGAAATACGTAGCAAATTTTCATGTGCTAGCCAGCAACCGTCCCGCTGATTGCCTCTTTCTGATTGGACGCCGTTGAACAATAACCGATTCAAAATACGTACCGAGGGTGGGGGGCCATAGGCATTCCAGTGACGTCGAACCGTTTACTCACCAGAGTCGGGTCGTGCGAGTGGCGACTACCGGAAACCCAGAAAGACTTTCGCTCATTGTTCGCGTAGGCCAATGAGCGAGCAAGGTTGCGGATGTTTACACATTCAAATATTCCATATCCCGTTCGATCGGTCTAGAACAGGCGAGCAAAATGTTATCCACGCTCAAACCAAATGACGAAGGAAACATTATAAAGAAGCGGAAAATTGAAACGAATTCTTCCCAGATATTGGTGTCTGTTAAAGTTTGGTAAGTTAACTTTATCCCGATTCAGAACTCTCCCGATTTCGTATAACTACTGTATGACTATGAGGGAAATTAATTTATCCGTTCATTTTTTTAATGCCAGGCTAATACAAAACTACTGTGTCGAAAAGGAAGCCTTCTCTTATAGTCAGGATATCTACGACCACGTCGAACATGAAAAGGAGAATATTTCAGTTGATGATGTCTCAATACGCCTCATTACAAGGGCCATAAAAGAACTGTGGCTGAACAGCGGAGTGGTTGTAGCGTCTCAACGTCGAAGCGCACGAGAGCGTGGATATTTAAATTAAAGAGAAATTCGGGATATCTTACAGTAACATTTCAGGCAAGTTTAAGTGAATGGGACGATTTGCCAAATATTGCACGAGACGGCTGGCACTCGTCCGTAAACAGTGATTGCTCTGTCAGTTTCTTGCGTGTAGAACGCGTACTGTACGATGGCCACCGTGTGGTAACGGAAGTTAACGAGGAAAGTGAGTTAACAGTGTGGTTGAAGTTCAACGAGCGAAAGATCAATCTAAACGATTTTCAAGGCTGCGGATATTACGTTTACACATTCACAGTTTCCCGCACATTTGGTCAATGTTGTGAGTCGACATGAATCGAAGTCCACATGTAATCTTAAGTTTAACGGTTATTTGTAAAAATGGAAAGGTAAGGAATCACTTGAATCACAACTTGTTTATCAATTTGTATCTACAAAGAAATAACTGCAGAATACCTAAGTTTAAACGAACTTCATTGGAACATTCTCTGTTTATTCCACGCAGTTGTGACACCTTAACTTCGGAACAATCGAACATTGTCAAGATCGCCTAAGGCGGACATAACCTTCTAGTAACTGGACAAGCTGGCATTGGAAAATCCCATTTGGTGCGGGCACTACGTAGAAATCTGCAGAGAAAAGGCAAAAATGTCGCCATTGTGTGCGCGAGTGGCATTTCTGGAACGGTGTATTTGGAAGTTGGTATCAACGCTTCGACAACTCATGCGTTTTACGGGTTGCGCACAGCTGATCTGCCGGCCAACTTGGTAGTGGATAGAGCAATCGCCAATAATTTAGTCGTAGAACGTGTGAGTAAGGCAGATACTATCATATGGGACGAAGTAAGCATGTCGAGCAGAAGAGTGTTCGAGCTGGCGAACAAAATCCACGAGGTCCTATCACCTCCGTGCGAATCCTCGCACCTCTTCGGTGGAAAACAAGTAATTTTAGTTGGAGATTTTTTACAGCTTCGCTCTGTTTCTAACTTCTTCGACCTGGGAAGATTCGTTTTCGAATCTCCTCTATTTATCAAGGCAATTCCTCATCGATTTGAATTAAAAACACTGCTGCGTCAAATTGAAAACGAGGAGGAATTTGTCGCCTGCTTGCAAGAAATTCGCGCGGGAAAGTGTGGTGACGTTTCTCGAAAGTCTGTCTCGAGCTCTGCCAGAGGAAATGAAAGAATCACCTGTTCATATTTTTTTAAGCGTTTGCAGTTCAGTTTTTCAATTTGCACGTCCTGTTTTCGTTGCCTGGCGATTTGCTCACATGTGAAGCCTATGACGAGGGAAATGTCAGTGATCGGGAACTTCTTCTGAAGCCTGGTTGTAAGGTCATGTTGCTGTGGAACAAGTCAAACAGTCTGGTGAATGGATCACAAGGCACTTTCGTCAGCGTGAGGGGAGATGATGTTGTTGTCGATTTTGGTGCAGAGGGACAAGTGGTGGTAAAGAGAGAGACCTGGACAAACACTTCGAGAACTAGTGAAGTTGTCGGAAGTTGTACTCAATTCCCTCTGGCATTAATGTATGGTATTACCTGCCACAAGTCCCAAGGACTTACTCTCCCATCAGTGGTGTTGTACTGCAGTAAAGAGTTTGTCCCTGGACTGCTGTATGTTTCTCTTACCCGGGTCAAGTCGTGTCATCACCTCCAGGTAGTCGATTTCAACCGCAATCAGCTATTACCTCCTGTGCCAGAATGCGTTGATGTCTGTGCACAACACACAGATCCATTAGAAGGAGACGTTACATGCTGCCGCAAGAAGGTCCTCGACTTGGAAGATTTGAGAGTAGCAGATGGCTTCGAGCTTCCAAACGATGATGACAATGGTTTTGATGTCTTGGAAGTTACCACGCAAACAGAAAATCTGGTGAAATCTTATTTTGAAAGAGGGGAACCTGATGAGATGGTTTTTGATCTGCAAACAGTGTTTATGGTACTAAGCGATGAAGCCTCCAATGATTTTTGGAGATGGCCTCCCCCATCATTCAATCTTAGCTCTATTCTGGAAGAAATGAAAGTTGCAGATCCCTTAAGTGCCTTTGCCATTGAGAAGAACAGATTGATAGGAGACATAATCAGTGGCAATCCCCACAAGGAGACATTTGGCAAGATTCTTTGGGGCCGGGCATGCCAAATCATCCTGGAAGATTCATAAGTGAACCTAGATGAAGTAAAGCTCTCCACTTCTCAGTGGAGCAATGACATAGGGACCTCTACATGATGATCACACGTTCTGCAGCTTATTTACGAGATCTAGAAATGTTTTTTTCGGCCAAGCCCTTGAACACGTTGCAGTCAACTGTTGGGGCTTGTATGATGATGGAGGTCTACAAGGAAGCCGTGCGGTGTGTTGCTGAGAAGGTACAGGGAGCAGCTATCAGTGAACCTGCTTCTTTTGATGTGAAGGGCATGCCTAATGAAGGTCTAGCAAAAGTGCGGCATGTTGGTGCTTGGACAATTCGAAAGGTTGTTCTCCCTTCTCTCTCTGTTTCTACCAGTCGATAATGACCTCGCAAAATAACGCCTTAAACGGCTCGGGACGGCAAAAAAATATGATGCAAGACTCAGTCAACATTTCATCTTAACTTTTATTGAATCATTTAGGGTAAATTTTATATTTTCTAGTATATCGAAGCCGACGTAATGTTTCTCTATATTTCTTCTATACGCGCCATTGATTTCAACATCGTCTTCTGTCAACAATTATTAACCACGAACACATAGGGTGGTCTGCCTGTGATACGAAACCTGGCGTGACGTTTTCCATCAATCACCACGGGACAAGACATCCGAAAAAGAAGAAACTAAGGATAGTTTTTAATTGCAGTCAGGAGTACAACGGTGAATCCCTGAATAAGTATTTGATTCAAGGTCCCCTGATGACCAACGACCTGACAGGCGTCCGTCTAAGATTTAGACAAGAGCCGATCGCTGTGACATGTGACATAGAGGGCATGTTCCACCAAGTCCATGTCAGCCCCAAGCATCGCAACCTTCTGCGCTTCCTCTGGTGAGAAGGAAATTATCTTTCCAAGGAATTCGTAGATTGCAGCATGACAGTCCACCTGTTCGGTGCCTCGTCATTCCCAAGCTGCGCCAACTTTACGCTGAAGTAAACTGGGAACGACTTCGGGGAGAGTACGGAGAGGAAGCAGCCAATTTTATCCGAAATGACTTCTATGTTGATGACGGATTGAAGTCGGTCCATACACCAGCGCCAGCAGTGGAGTTGGTGAAGAACGTAAAGGCCATGTGCCATCAGGGAGGCTTCAATCTCCACAAGTTCTTATCCAAGAACAAAGACGTAATCAAGGGCATCCCAGAGAGTGACAAAGCAGAGGGCGTTAAAGAAATCGACCTAGACCTGGACAAACTCCGTTTGGAACGAGATATGTCCGGGATTGAACTCTGCTACGAAAATTACGAAAACTGCGAAAATTCACAAAGGTACCAAGAAAGCCTTACAAGATGTAAGAGGGACCCAACAATAACTGCGGGCCCGAAAACTATTTTGGGTGCGCAACATTCTCCAATGGGTATACAATTTTTATTGATTTTGAAAGCTAAGTTTTTATCTTTATAATTTTGCAAAGCATATCGCTAAGTTTGCGCCAATAATTACCATTAGCTGACATAAAAATGAGCTTGAAAAAATACTTACCGGGCCCGGACAGTTATCGGAGGTTTCGAGAAGCGGGCCCCGGGCCTTTTTTCTCCTGAGTTGCACTGTTGCTGGTATAAAATAATGCGCAACATTGCAAAATGTTTCCACTTCTTATGCTCCCCGAGCATAAGAGCAAATGTCTAGTTAAGAAGCAAGAAATCAATATTGGACGCGAGATACGAGATCAAGGTTTTTTTCTACGCGTACCAGGAGCAACTTGAAACAAAAATGACAAAAATAGTAGGGCCATATTTTGATCAATTTCAGTTATGATTATGATGAATTCATCCATTTCGTTTTTCTTGTTGTTTTTTTTCGTGTCTCCCCAGTTTTTATTCTGAACATACTACAAGCCATTCTGCAAGCCTGTTACCGAATTCTTAATCGGTTGAGTGAAATTTTTTCACACCACTTGTATAAAGATATTAAAGACGATACTGTTCTCCAACGGAAGTGAATTTAGCCTGGTGAGCGGAAATTTAAGAAAAATATTGTGTGTTTAAGGGTGTGTTCCTTTGGAATGATCCAGATCAGGATCAGTGATCCAAGATCGCTCGGACCATCCTGCGTCTAAAGAAACTGAAGGATCCTTGTCCAGAGTGGATCTATCGTTTCCTTTGATGCACTATGTTCGGAGTGATCTTGGACTACTGATCCTGAACCGGATCATCCCAAAGGAAAGCACCCTAAATTTTAAGAAGGGCTTCTTTGTTTGTTCTTTGCTTGCATTCATTTGATTACAATCCACCGAAGTTCGAGTATGACTCCAGGGGCCCGTTTCTCGAAACACCCGATAACTTTCCGGGCCCGAAAACTATTTTAGGTGCACAGTATTCTCCAATAGCTCTACAATTTTTATTTAAATTGAATGCTACATTTTAATCTTTGTAATTTCGTGAATCATATTGCTAAGTTTGCGCCAATAATTACCATTAGCTGACAAATAAATGAGCTCAAAAAAATACTTACCGGGCCGGGAAAGTTATCGGGAGTTTCGAGAAACGGGCCCCAGCAGTGCCATCAATGGCTCCGTTGCGACTCGGAATTTTGATAACAATTAATATGGGATAAAACACACTTGAAGACCTGGGTCCCTTTCATGATAGTCCCTGCATTTAAAAGATGGGCTGATATTGACCCTTTATAGTGGTCCATATTGGCCAAAACTAACTCATTTTCTTCAACAACGAATCATAAAGAGAAGCTCTCACAAAGCGGGGTAAAAGACAGAACTATTCTTGACCATTCTAGCTTGCGCCTGGACAGGGAGTGGTTGCCCGAGAACACACAAGTTGAAGAAGAAGAAGAAGAAGAAGAAGAAGACGACGACGACGACGACGACGAAATCTTTATTTGAACCCGGTGTCACTTCATGAAAATAACAATGGTCTTCCGTCAACCTCGTTCCCAGGACTTTTTCCCTTTTTTTTAAATTTGGGCAAAAAATCCTGGGAACGAGGTTGGAAAGCCGTGATAACTAATTTTAATTAAAAATTAACAAAAAAACTACTTTTTAAATTGTATACACATAACTTCCAACAACAGGTATATTCCTAGCAAATTTATGGTTACAGCAAATTAGCACTCGAGGCATTTTTCGCTTTTTGGCCGCGCGAGCATTGGGGCGAGGGCGAAAGAACGGGGGGAGAATAGGAGGTGCCACTGTCACGTAATGAAAAGCATCACATTTGCTGGCTTTTGCAAGGTTTTTTTTTTTAATGCTGAGCAGCATTTATGCCTGGCCCAGAGTAAGACTTTTCTGTTGCTGCTTTATGAAAATCGCGACTCGTTTATAAATTTTCTCCATATGTCGACAGCTTCTTCAAGGGACTTTGTGTTAAAACTACTGTCACTTCCGTCACGCAATCTGGGAATGTCTTCCGCTCTTCTGAGAAACCCCGCATTCGCGTTTCACGCAATCGGAGTAAGCTTTAGGAAATCAGTACAGCTCTGACTGAAGCAGTGTCTCTTTTCTCAATGGCCCATGCAATACGTAGATTATTTCCTAAAACTGGCCTGAGGAGCTTTCATGTACCGTGGCTCATCCGCACATTATCTTGTGCACGGGCTATGTATCAGACAGATCACAGCAGAAAGGAGATCACAGTTCCTCCGCCGATCCCTGGTAAGCTACAAGACCTCCTTTTTGCTTTCCGAGAATCAAAGGCTCTATTTGCCGCATGTGAGCTGGGCATTTTTGATCTTCTCCACGACTCCAAGACTCCACAATCGGCTGAGGACATTGCAGCAAAGATGAAGGCCGATGCAGACGCCACAACACGCCTTATGGATACTCTTGTTGCACTGGAATTACTACAAAAGGCCAAGAAAGGCGAATCGTGGTTGTATACGAACACCAAAATGGCGAGCCAGTTTCTAATCCAGTCGAGCCCCGATTCTGTCTATGGTTACATTAAGCGCTCAAACAAACTACTGTACCCTCTCTTTGGAAACTTAGAAAGTGCAGTTCGGGAAGGATCGAATCAGTGGATGAGGACTTTTGGACTGTCCTCAGAGGAAGTGTGGAAAGCAGAGTACAACACTGAAGAAGTGCGGTTACGATTTCTGGGAGCCATGCATAGCACGTCACGCCATTCCTGTCACGCTGTGGTTAAGGCATTTGACTTGAGCAAGTTCCATAGCTGTTGTGACTTAGGGGGTGAGTAAAATCCCAAAGTGTGGCCGTTCTAATGAAAGCTATTACTTGTTGTCTATGGTGCTTTTTATCATGCTACACAAGGTGGTTGTAACATGTGAGTGTGTAAGTGAAATCCTGGAACGTAACTTTTGAAATAAAATTGACCCCGATGTGGGATGTTGGGTGGGAGCTCTGGGATCCGTATCCTATTCCAGACCACATTCAACTGTATTGTACAACCCCAGCCTAGTACCTAGTTCTCCCACTGCTCACTTGACTCAACTTGGTATGAAAAGTCGTGACGTCACCGAGTTAGGTCCCTGGAGAATGCCTATAAGAGTACTATTCCCGCTAACAAAATTTTGAAGAGTTAGATGACCCTCAGGTCCACTAGGCATTCTCACAGTGTGCCATTTGGTGACGTCATGAAATTTAGCACCAAGTCATGTGAGCGAGAAGAGTATCCCTGGGTACTAGGCTGGTGCAACCCTATGCTAGACTAGAAACAAAAAATTTCCACCCTGCCCCAGACTTACTGCGTGTCAATCTCTAGTTTCCTGAAATATGATACATTATTCTAAACCAAAATGCTCTGATTTCTCTACCCTATCCTAGACCAAACTGTTTGAAAACCATACCCTTCACAGTGGCACATATCCCCGATCATTCTGTTGCTACCTTCTGTGAAGTTTGTTCCAGAAAATATCCATACTTCCCCCACAGAGAGTTGTTTGGGTTGGAACCCCCCGCCCCCTTACCCCTCTGAAAATTCCAGTTGAGGTTTTATACTTTCCTTTAAAAATTTTGGGCTTTGATATCCCTTCCCCCTCGGAATGTGCAGTGACCCTCTGTGGTGGCGGTATGGATATTTTCTGGAACCACACAATTGAAGGTAGTTCAGATAACTTTGAAAAATGTTCTGTGACCTGAATCAATCAGAACTTTAAGGCTTACATGAGCTCCCTAAGAACTACTGAGTTCGTGTCTGGGAGCCGTCCTTGAAATCTCATTCGATAGTCAATAAAATAAAAGTATGCAAATTATTGGCATCTGCCCTGAATCACTTGCATGTCACACTGTGTCACAGACCATTGAAATGAATTAGCTACCAAGACATATAGTTGTACTTTCTTATGTCAACTGTTTTTTAATTATGCTCAGGTGGAACAGGAACAATGGCATACACTTTGTGTCAGTACAACCCAAACATGAAAGTCACAGTTTGTGACATGCAATCAGTTGTGGACTCTGCGCATCATTTCCAACCCTCGTTAGAAGATTGGCCTAATCAAGCAAACGTTTCTTTTGTGGTGGGTGATTTTTTCCAACCTGATCTACCAAAGGCTGAGTTGTATGTGTTGTCACGCATACTTCATGACTGGCCCATTGAAAAAGTGAACGTGATACTTTCAAATGTCTTCAAGACTTTGCCTTCAGGTAAGAATAAGTCCCAGTAATTACAATTTGTGACAAAAGGAGCATCTTTTCTTGTCTTGTCTCAAAGGCCAACAGTTAATGTCCTGTCACAATTTCATTTGTTATAATAGTGCTGTTGCTACACCAAGCCTGCAGTGAAATAACTAGTAGCATATTATGTTTGCTTCCAGAGTAACTCTAGATCTCTGTACATTAGTTAATACAGCATTTCCAAACTTGCGAGGACTTGTAACTCCCTTAAATTTTGGTAGACTGTTTGTTGAAAATCCTGCTACCCGACATGTTCTTGTTGTCCTTTCTGAACCTGAGAGGGCCTGCAGGCCCAAAAATTCAAGTTCCATACATTAATGCTGATCCAGTATTGAGAAGCTGCCCCCCAAAATCTAAAAACCAAAATTTGCTGACAAAATCACTGCTGTACATGTGACTGGACAAAAATATGTTTCAAAATGTTTCAAACTACCAAGGACAGTTTCATTGATGGTGAATAAACAACTGCTTTAAGCACATATGAAACCGGGCCACTTTGTTTTGTTGTTGTTTTTCTTTTTTCAACCAAAAAGATGACTCGGTCAGACCATTATCCTTTGAAGAAGAAAAATTATTTGCAGCCCTGTGCTCACAGCTCCCCACTCTCTGCATTAATTTCAATATAACTTTACCCGAGTATTTGGCACTCCTTAGAGGAGGGGGATGGGGAATGGAGAGACATTTGTTCTCCTCCCCCTGAAAGCCTGATACTAGTACTCAGGTTAATGTTAATGAGATCTTTCATTAATCAAAAAAACGTTCTCTGGTTAAAAATATAAATAAAATCAAGCTTTCAGCTGTCAGGCTATAGCTTTTGATGGAAGTGAAAGATCTTTCATCTCATGACCCTGAAGGTCCCATGTGAACATTTTTTATTAAATCATATAAGAGTAGCTAGAACCTTGCCTTGCGGCCGCTCCGTTAAATTTAGCTAGGCATTAGCTGACCAACGTGTTAACTTGGCCCGATTTTTGTGTCCTGCTGGTCAACTACTGCCTGCATAGTAGCACGTTTGCACTGTGATTAAAAATTCAGGGGCTGCAATTGCACTTAATTTTTCTGTTGTATTTTAATTAATGTATTTTTGTTTAGGTGGTGGTCTTCTAATTGCTGAAATGTTTCTAAATGAGAGCAAAACTGGGCCTAAGTGGACCCTTCTTCAGACTCTGAACATGCTGGTACAGTTACATGGCAAGGAACGCACAGCAGCAGAATACAAACAACTCTTAGAGAAACAAGGGTTTATTGACATTCAGACAAAACAACTTGAGTCTTCTGCAGGCACAGATGCCATTTTATGCAGAAAGGCTTGAAGTAGATAGCTTTAAATATCATCATCTGTAGTTACTATAACATTGTCTGTTAATACTTATTGACAGAATGGGAGGGCCAGACGCAAGTCAATAAGCATTTTATTACATTACTTTTATTACATTTACAGAGTCACCCTACTGATATTGCAATACTGAAACGAACAACTCTTTTAAAGCAAAATCACAGATAAAGGAAGGTTATTACATTTGTTGGTTTAGAGATTGACTTTATAAAAACACTTGCATGTTGGCTACCACAGCAATTTATTTATTTATTTATTTATTTTTCATTTAATGTCATGGATGGACGTTCAGGTGCCTTAACCAACTTATTACAAAGATAGTTGTATTATAATACTTTAATAAACCATGAACTGTTCAAGTTTGTACAAGTACATACTTAATATTATTATTATTATTGTTGTTGTTGTTATTATTATTATTATTATTATTATTATTATTTGAAATAGTTTTCAACTCTGTTTGAAAGAGGAAAAAAAGCATCCCAATTCTCTTTAATCACCACCCCCCCGTCAGTGTGGAAATGGTTTACGATCCCCCCCACCAAAATCCTATGCAC
>Ga0126336_10001917_pt1 | contig 11455 bp, 6 predicted proteins | sample SidCmetagenome_FD_92530 | JGI IMG/M metagenome (GOLD analysis project Ga0126336, IMG submission 92530) | Coral microbial communities from El Islote,Puerto Morelos, Mexico - Siderastrea C C metagenome | ecosystem: Host-associated > Invertebrates > Cnidaria > Coral | place: El Islote,Puerto... | reverse complement strand
TGTCTGTCTGTCTGTCTGTCTGTCTGTCTGTCTGTCTGTCTGTCTGTCTGTCTGTATGTATGTATGTATGTATGTATTGATTGTCTTAAAGTGTGGCCTAAGTTAAACTTTGTTTAAATAACCTGCCCTTTAATCGCATCAGCACAAAATAATTGAAAAAGCAAAGAAAATGAAAAGGATACAGATTGTAGGATAGTCAAGAGGAGCGGGAGGACACGAAATGTCTACTCATACATCATTAAAAATATTAAAATGCAAACAGGAAAAAACTTTTTAAAAGCATAAAAAAATAATAAAAAAGATAAAAATATGCAACCGGAAGTAAAAGAAAAGTCTAGAGGCGAAGTTTATTTATATTGACGTTAGATAAACACATAACTGACGGAAGAGACTTTTTTAATTCAGCTTCCCCTCAAAATAAATTTACAAACATAAAGAAAGCAAAGAAAAGAAACGGTTTACCCACAAAGGCTGGGGAGCCGCTTCAGCCACAGGGGTTGTCTCACACTTAAAGAAAAAAGTGAAAGTGGTACATTGCACCGAAAACACATAATCAGCAGTATTAAATAAGCATGTATAAGTTGAAAAAGAAAAAAAAAACAATCGCAGCATGATAAAGCGTTGCTACATAAAAAAATGCTTCCATGTGCGTGCATCGTCTTGGTCATTTACATGCTTGAGGGCATTATATTAATAATATAGTAGCGATTTCTTGTAAAGTAGACAAGGAAACATTTTAACTATAATATCTGTTATCTCTTGTCGACTCGCTAAATTCAAGCCATTTTTCTATTTTTTTAAATGGCTCGAAATAAATTCCCGATTAAAAGGATTTGTTGTAATCATTCTGTGAGTATTCTTATCTAATCGAGCGGACCCTAAGACACTAAAGACCCGCACCTGACACGGTGAAACATTGAACACTTTGTAACTTGCAATGTCTGTGCAGTTCCGACTTTGACATGGCGCCCATCAATTTCGAACAAAAATGATGTAGAAGTATCAGGGGTGTACGTATGTATAAATTTTATTGCACTTTGTGGCTGGGAGTTAAAGAAGGGTCATGCTACTAAAGAAATGTTTTGGTTTTTGACTTGAGTGTTGTACTATGAGAAAGTTAGGTTGAAATAACTCGTTTTAAAAGTACAACCAGAGTTGTAATAGACGACGCTAAATTTTTGCTAGTTTGGAAAGTCCGAAGTGCTAATTATAATGATACGATATGTCACCGTAAAAGTTCGCTACCAGGGTCTTTGCACTTGAGTTTAAACAAATTTTTCCCTGTTCCCGCCCAAACGAAAATTGTCCGCCACTAAATTTGGACAAATAAACCCAACCCCCTAAAAACGGAAAGAAAAATCTTAACCATCAAACTCCGAGCTTAACCATTTGCTCTGATATTCTCATTAGGTAACGTAAACCCACTAGAAGTGGCCGCCATTTTAAAAGCTGGCGTTTAGAGCCGCTGCGCAATTTGAGCGTTTTTTTAGCACGTCCTGTGATACGTCATCGCCCCTTTGCAAAAAAATACATGTTTATTTGGTAAGCTTCTTGGAGCTTCTTATAGTACGTTTACTTCACCACCTACGTTTTATAAATTGGGGTGCAAGCTAACAAGGTATTTTGGCCCCCATCCAGTCATTCAGCTTGGCGATAGTAAACATACGCTTTAACTGGAAGCCAGCGCGGACTTTTATGAGCAACGGAGTAACTTTTCATATGTATTTGCTAGTGATTCTTCAGGTCGCACTCTAGTCTAGACAGCTTGCACCTGCGTAAATTTTACCGTATCTGAATAAACGTTAGAACAGCTTTTCTAAAGCGGACCATAGCAAGTCTTGGTCAATAGGATTATTGATCAAGTTTAACGCGTTTTATCTGATCGAGACGCGACCTGCTCGATCGTCAAAAGGGCCTGTCTGAGTCCAAAATCACTCTGAGATCTCCAGCAGTTTGCGCAGTAAAAATAGGGACCAACTCCAGAACGTGTCCGAGTTTACGCAGAAGTATGACTTTTCAAACCTAGTGCCTATGTTTTATAGATCGTTATGTCTGACAGTCATCTCATTCCGAGAGCACAGCCCAGACAAAACTCAAAATTGACCTAGTTTCTCTCGATTTTATTGGTGGAATTGTTGATTTGTCTTGAGATTAGTCAAAACTATGAGGTCGTTTCCCTGTTTGCTTGCGTGTGAGAAGCCGGATAATATTATAACAAGATTTGAAATTTATTCAATTGTGAACACAAGCAATATTTCGAAATTGGAGAAGTGGAATTTGGCTACTATCTCAGTTACAAATAAGGGAATAATGAAGTTTGCTTAAGGTTTATCATATTTCCTTAAGTTAACAATGCAGACAGGTACAGTGTTCATTGTGTGATTTTCAAATGGCATGCCCAAGATCCAGAAGATCTAGGCAGTTAGTGCAAGGACAGTAGAATCAAACTGAATACTTATACTTAAACCTTCATTAAACTGCTTCCTTTTGGCTTAGAACATTAAGGCGCCCTAGGGTTCAAACGTGTTTCTAAGTCCGTTAATTTTGTCCCACTTGATAACAGTTGCTGCATTAATCGATTGAAAAGTTTAAGCTTCACTTATACTTCAACTGTTAAGCCTGGTGGTTTTGGTTCGGCTAACAGTTGCGTTAATCGCTTGATGAGTTAGGTTGAGCTGACAATTGCACTCATCGATTGAAAGTGGTTTATGTTCAGCTAACAATTCCATTAACGGTTTGAAAAGGTTTAAGCTTTGCTGACACTTCCGCTAAGTTGCGAAACCGTTTAGGCAGGTCACGCACAAATGCGTTGTTATTGCCTTTTGTTTTCAACGCAAGTAAAAACAGGCTGCATTTAAGTGGAAGGACCATTTTTCCTTTTCCGTGAGCTCAAGCCTACGTTTGCTCAGTTGTTCGTTTTCAACTTAACGAAAACCGTCTTGTGTTTGTTTTACTACCCAAGACGCTCAACGCCTTTCAGTCTTCAAAACACAATTTAAAACGGCTTCTTTGCGGGAATGAGAAATCTGAAAAGGAAATAGATTACTGTATTTTTGAATATCACAAATATCAACTAAAAGCTCATTTTTCTTCGTCTTAGCGAAACATCTGTTATGGACCGAATAAATGAGTTCACAAGTATGCTCGTTTAGAGTGCCACTAAACATTTATGTAAATCACCGAACCATTACGGGTTTGTCATAAGAGGCAACATAAAACTGTCGAAAATGGAGTCTCGGCTCGAGGACCTTACAAGGTAGCAACACTCAATAGGAAATTCACAGGGCATTAAGCTCACATTGATGGAGTTTGAAGCATAGTAACTTGTAATTAAATATTGTGATTTTTTTTTCTAGCATGCGTCCTCATTTGTAGTAAGTCACGTAAGCTAAGATGTGTTGCCCAGCAGGTCGGATTTGGGTTTCCTTCTAGAAACTTGATTAAGTTAAGTTTGTTTTCCATTCCAAGATACTGGAGTATTTAGTGTCCATCAAACAGACAACTTAACCGCTTTAACGACTGATCTTGTATTGCCACGCAAAACTCCCCCATCCGCCCACTTTGGTAAGTTCCAGGGTGCCACTTATCAAGGGAAACTAGATCAGCATTCAGAAGATAAATAACTGTGACTGTTATTGGCTCATACGAGGTTGCAACACACCGTGATAGGCTGTCGCGCCTTCTAGTGTACTCTTAAAAAGCAATTGCGGTTGGCGCAAGTCCATTACAAACTTGTGTTGTCGGGGGAAAGAAGATTGCTGTCATAATCGGCACTTGGAAGAGCCAATTTCGGTTCAGCATTATAAGGTCGTGAGAACCTTTAGTAGTTTGATTTCCCAGCTAGACTACTCTTGAAAGGCAACAGAGGCTAGCAGAAAATCATATCTGACTTGTTGCTTGAGAAAGGAGTTTGCTCTCTCGGTTGGACGCTTCATACTAGGGTAAGCAAATATTTAACGCAAAGCGGGAGTTTATTGGTAAGAGAGAAAACGTAGAGGTCCTTTCTCGATCTATCTTTCTAACGGGCTTGAAACTGACGTGTTAAGACGTTGAAATAATTGATCGATGAAAATCGTTCAGTTTGATTTAAATCTATCTGATTTGATCAATTGTTTATGGATTTCCAATCGATTGGTGTTGGAATTACGAATCCCATACTCCCATTGTTACCCAATTGCACCATTGAGAGTAAAGGGAAAACAGTCCAATCGGCAATACAATCCATCACGAGAGGTCTATATTTCAGGGGCGCTCATCTGTTCGTTCGGTGGAATATCTGTTCGAAATTTCTTAATGGTATTCAGATTGAATTGTGATGAAAAGCTCGAATTTTGGTGATGTCACCTCGAAAGTTCGCAACATGAGCATTCCCGAAACAGATCAAACTATGTTAGCTTTCACAAATTACCCTTTGGCGCTAAAAAAATCAGAGAACAATGGGAAAGGAGAAGATTGTATTTTGTCTTTTGCTAAATTTTCGCGTTGGGTGCTTCTGACTTTAACGAAGACAGTCGACAAGAGCCAAATTTCAAAAACCAAGGGGATGAAAGGGTGAAAACTATTTAGAGATTTAAGGATAAGGCGGATCATCAAACCGCATTGCTTTCTTTAAATGTCCCACAGTAATTCGATTTAGAATATTTTGACCTACAGTGTAAATAAACTGCTTATAAACTGAGAACGAATTATCATGAATTGGACAGATTGTCGCATTTTTAGACAAATGGAATCTGCTGGCATGTAACAAAAGAAAACAAATGACAACTAGCGCTTGCTTTTTTTGTGTTGTGCTTAATGCATCTGGTGTTTTGTTTTTCATTGTCAAAGAAAGGCATTCAGGGGAGTGAAGCAAAAATTTTCTGGCGTTTGAACTCTGAAAGTATGGGCGCTGTATCGTTATTTCTAGTGGCAGGTCACCGACTATTCGATGCACTTAAAACCGTAGAGTTAAAATGATTAAGATCAGACTAAATGATCCGAATATTCGCATGATAAGCGAAAACGCAGCATTTTCGAGTTCATCAATACTCATTTTTCAAGTCGTCACGTTGGTATTAAATCTCTGGAAGAGCCCATAATCTGACTAGCTTCGTTTTAGGCGTGATCTCTGAGTGGTCGTCTATTAGGCTGTAAGTCGCAAATAGTGAGGGAACTTTAACTTGAACGGAGTTTAATACAAGGCGATAAAGGTATCCCCTCTGCTTAGCTAATTAAACCAGGACCGGTGATGAATATGATGAGAAAGTCTCCTACTCTTTTGCATGTATCGCCAGGGTTCAAAATATCGCTCTTGCCTCATTCCGCGTCAGGCGTCATAACTAAAGCCACGTGATTTGCTGGGGTTTTTTTCTGTCCATTTTCCCGACAAGTCAGAGCTTTTAAGTTGGACAGTAGTAATAAATTTCGGCCTTTTCAAGTGGCGGCCATTCCTTAAGAGATTTTGTTTAGGACCTGGATATGATTAAGATTTTTCTTTGCGTTTTTAGTCGACTGGATTTTCACTGTATTCTTTCCAAATTTAGTAGGGCGCCATTTGTCATTTGGGCGGTAACAGCGAAAACGTTGCCTTTTAAGTACGAGGACGTTCGTGACGCGTTTTTACGGTGATGCAAGGAACGTACGCATTGTGTTTATATTCAGCCGACAAACACTTCAATTATAACTTCCTGCATCCTTCCTACAGAATGTAGCGTATCCTATTTCTCGCAATGGTTATTTTTTCCCATATCTCACGCTCGAAGTTTCTAATTTGCCGCTTCCCACCTCGATTTTAAGCTCCACCACTTAACAACATCACGGCTGCCATGATCAGGGAAATGTCAGGCTCCGATTTCGCATCTAGTCGAGGAAATTCTCAATTCTATCCTCAAAGTCAGGGAATTTTGAATAGCCACAAGGTTTGGTAAGGATTTGCTGTTGGCAAGGTAAATGCCGTTTCAAAAGGTATCTATGAATCAAGTTGATTTTTGGCGGCCTTTCATCGTGCATGGTCATGCCCAGTGAAAAGTCGTGGAATTTGTTTCAGCCTGCTGGGTGGCAGCCCTCTATTGATCTATATTCTGTACTGTTATAGCAAGCCATTGGTTAAACTCCTTGCAAATTTGCTGTAATCTTCAGAAAGCTTTAAGAAGGTCAACACACATTGACAATAGCCTAACAAGCGGCAGCTTCCTTTTCTCATACTTCAGTTCTCGTCCGTTTTGACCACTGTTGTTCAGGGCGTTCAACTCTCTCGAACGACTTTGTGCTTTAAGCTGCGTTTTTACAAGGTGTTGATTATTTAGCTTTCTGCTTGACGGTATTAACTAAGGGATATATGAAAACTAAGGTTGCTAGCGCTATTTAATGCAAAATAAATGAAAAAGAAAACACTTGGATACGAACAGGGCACAAGATCCTGCGCTTGGCACCTGTAGGACAAACATTAAAAGTTGTGAATACTCATTTATCAGTTTACACGTCGTAAGTACATGATTAGGAGGTATTATAAAGGTCTAAATGAGTTTACCAGATAGCTGAGAAAAGGGAGGTTTTAAACTGAAAGCTGAGAAAGCCCAGTGCACCTGTCATATGGCGTCATAAACTTTTGGCTGAATGTATTGTCTGATAGCTGGAAACGGCCACGATGGAAACCTGAGAAATCTGAATACTTGTCCGTGTCGGCTGAGATTGTGTAGTGTTGGCTGGCCGTCTTTGATGACTGAGAAATGGTCGAATTTTTAAAGGGGGAGTGTCATGTTCCTGTTTTGATTTTTTTTGGTCCAAAATTTGCTAAACTCATATCTAAGTACCTTGTTTATACATAAGTTGCTTCTTGACCTCCAAGGCAGATATCGAGTGGACTTTGAAAGGACGAATGACCCACAATCAGTTTCAACCGAACTTTTATGACACAAGGAAGAACTTGGAAAAGTCGGCGAGGCTTTTTCAAGTTGGTAATCATTTCTACCAGGGCTATCCGTGGCAAAACACACTTGTTAGTTGTTTCGTTGCACCAGGACAGCAATTTTAAACTGAACCATTATTTCAGGGTTTTTTGCGGGATGTGTTTGGGTTTACAATGTGTTGCTAACAATGAATGACACTAAGTACACTTTTTAATAACTATTTTGTTGGTTTTTTTTTTCATGTTGCTTTTATTTACTTTTTTTTGTAGTTTCTATGAGGGCCATTATGTAAACTACTGGGTCACAAGTAGTTAATGCTCACCGTCATTAAATTATGTCTCTCTCTCAGTTATAAACAAAAACACATTTTTGAAGTCATGTTAATGCTGTTCGGATTTTAAAATAATGTTAATGATTATGTTTTTTCTTAATGTTGATTGGAATCTGGATTTTCAAGAAAACTTAGCTGCATTTTTTCTTCGAAATCTTGCGCAAAAATTGTCTCTTTTCTAAACTGTTGAAAAATATCGATACTTTTACACTAAAATATTTGTCTTTTGGATGTTTTTTCTATGGTTGGTAGTGTAAATAGCATAGATTTCGGAACACTCGCTTCCTTTAGACTCCCTACCTAACTTGCTCTGTAGCTAGTGGTTCAGTGGCCCAGCAGAAGTTCAGAAGGCTAATATCAGTGATTACCTAACAGACAAACGTATTAGTAAGTGATCACTGATTCCTCCCCTTGCCATTATCAGGTCACACAGGTGCCCTGCGGGTCTTCGAGTCAACAATAACACAAGCGTGGCTCAGTGCCCTGAAAGCTATTGTTTAAGACTGTGAATGATGTTATGATCGGTGTCAAACCAAACGAAACAAGAACATTAAGCATTTACGAAAATTCGCTTAATAATCAGGGGTGAGTTGCATAAAACTGAACGACCGGCGTAATTTCAAATCCAGTCAAAGTCTCTATTTTAACGTCTTGTCGTTAACAGTTACACCGGGCGTTAGGTATTATGCAACTCGCCCCAGCTGTCTAACTCTAATTACAAACCGCGAGTACAAAGTTAAAAAGCAAAGTTTCCTTCAATGCTATGTAAATATTTAGTGCTTGGTGAAGTTACTAGAAGGGGTAGTAAATTTATCGATTTCTTGCTATGCTAATGTAAAACTCTTTTTCAGCCTAGCAGACAAACAGAAAAGAGTTCATCTCAGACTTTTGTAGCACATAAACGACGAACAATATTATTATCACTCTAAATGTGATGCTAGTCCAGCACAGGGTTACCATTAAAAGTCTTTATGTTCCCCCCAGCAGATCGCTGGTAGCCGTCCATATGCCTGGGTGAATACAGATCATACGGAACAAAACGTCTCGCCTTAGCGCATATTCAAAGTAATTTTGTTCCTGATGTGTTTTGTTTGAAATTTTAAGATTTGAAGAGTGAATGCCCTTCTGTTCAGTGTTAAATCAAACAATTGCTTGAGACTTTAATGAAAGTCCGCCTTAATTACAACGTTCTTCCTTATCATTTCAAACTGCTTTTATCTCAAAAGCACACATAAATACATGGTAACTAATTGCACACTAACTTTCCCTTAATGGCAAAAAAACTTTATCTTTTTCATTCCCAAGAATGCCGGCCCAAGTTAAGAACAAAAAATGCAAATTTCGTTTGAAAATATTTATTTACAATTAACAAACAGTACCGCATAAAAATACCGTTCACTTCAGGTTTCCGTCCCCAGACTCAAAGTGAGATCATGATGACCAGAGGAAGTTTTAATCTTAGTGTGAAAGGGTTTAGCTCGAGTTATTAAACTATAGCACAACTTCATGCGTAGTGAATATTTTTAAAGAGCATATACTGTCATATTGTCACTTACTGAGTAAGACTAAAAACTTCTCGTCTACCGGTAGATTAAGAGCGAAAAACTTTTGAACTACTGAGGCACAAAAGTTTATAAGAGTTGCTTGCTCTTAATCTAACAGAATAGGAGAACAAGCGTACTCGACATCCCACTTCTCATCCAATGTATATTATTAGATCGGTGCACCTGATTTCCTTAAAGATTTTGCATTTCAAATTCATAGAAAAATTACAGTTTTCGTGATTGAAAGGCGAACTAACAGGCGGCAATAATGAACTAGACTTCGAGGGAAAAGTGGGATGCTGCCAGGGGATTCAAAGGTACATCACTTAAATAACCCGGCAAGGCTAATATAACTATAAAATTTTGTTGAGTCAAAAGGTCATCTGTAATCTTCAGTAATCTATTTTTCACCAGTGTTCTTTGAAAGGAAAGTGGAAATATCGAGGGAACGATATCGCTTCCCATGATAATTCTTGTTGTTCATCTGTAAACACGAAAGGATCAAGTTATGCTAGTTACTTCTAATTTACCGTAATAAAGCCTTAAAAGTTTAAGAAGGAAACTCAAACGTACTTCGCATTTTAAAACACGGCATTTGGTAAGAAGAAAGACTGAAAACCACGCTATCCGAGTGTATTGCCTTCAGGTACCATCAAAGAGAAATACATGGCCGTAATTATTGAAGAGAATAGCTTTTTTAGCATGATATGCTGAATGGTTTAATTGCTCTCATATGGTTAAACCTTTCACTTCCCAAACCGGTCAAGGTCGACACGAAAACACATTTGAGTGGTCAAACGTTGGGGTTCGTCCACAGACTCTAAAGTTAGAACCACCTTGTACAGTTGTTTTTCCTTTTTTCCCTCTCCTTTTATTTATTTATTTATTTATTTTTCCATTCTGCTTTTGATTTAGCTCTGTTTGAAACTATTTAGATCGGTTATAACATGTCCTACCCTAACCAATATCCATTATCTCTTTGATCTCAGATTGGCTTTATGTCCCCTTGTCGAGAGCTCTCATATATTCAAAAAGCCTCACGAAAACAATTAAAACCCACATCTTCTAACCGTGATGCTCTTTTTTTAATTTTTGAACTAGTTGAAAAAAACTGGCAATGAACGCGATCTTTGATAGCTCAAAAGCGATCTGTTATTTCGGTGTAATCTGTTGTGTCTTCAAGATACTGATTCAAGACACTATTAAAAATCTCCTATGGTGATTTAGGTCACTGGTGCACTCCAACTGTAACTTTCGTAAGGCCAACTTGCTCATCCATTCTAATAAGTACACTATATAAGGGCCTGGCAAAACTAGGAAAACTTGTTGCGGAAACAGTGCTGCAGACGCAAATGTTTCCCAGTTTTTGACAGTTTAGCCGCGCGAGCAACAATGTTGCGGAAGCAAATTTTGCGTCTTGGAAGCAAGGAAATGTTTCTGAATCAACTCAAAAACATTTTTGCTTCACAGACTCAAATTTTACTTCCGAAACGTATGTTTCCCAGTTTAGCCACCCAAGGAACCAGGTCTGGAAACAATGTTTCCTAGTTTAGCCAGGCCCTAAGTGTTATATCTATTTTTTTCAAAAATTTTGTTGAGAGGAAATTTTTATCCGGCCACTTGTACATGATATCAATTCCTAAAATATTTTGTTGCCGCCTCAAATTTCAGATAACAGGCTAAACATCCAGTTAGATTATACTGCTTACTGCTGATTAGGCTTATTCAAATAAACCGTACATAAAACCTGTCGCTCCAGTCAAATCCTAAGTCGATTAGGTGGCTCTTTGCTTTTGTGGCTGTCTACGTAAAGTTTAAACTGACCAGGTGAAAGCTATTCAGCGGTGTAGTACTTTTCTTTTTTGATTTTTGTGTTTGTGTTTAAATTTTTCCCAAACCAAATTTCCTACTTTGGTGCTCTTGTAGTAATTAACACGTTTACGTGGGAGAGCTTAAATACGTTCTGACACTTTCCTTTTTTGTAATTTCCTTGTTTAATGACACTTTGACGTCTGCACGTGAAAGGTGTCGGTATGATGCTAAGCCTTAAACTTCCAGATCGAGAAAAACCTTCACTAATTCAGTATCGTTTTAACTTTTGAGCCTTTCGATAAAACTCGAAAGTGTGTGCATTCAAATGAAAGCTACTGAGCAGTACTTTCCTGTGGTACTGTTTATTATGCTGTGCAAGATGGTTTCTACGTTTGAATCTGTGGATGAAATCCTAAATTGTGGCCGTTATATAAAAGCTATTGAGCAGTACTTTCCTGTGGTGCTGTTTACTATTCTTTACAAGATGGTTGTAACTTTTGAGTCTGTCAAAGAAATCCTAAAGTGTGAACATTCATATGAAAGCTATTGAGCAGTAATTTCCTTTGGTGCTGTTTTACTGTGCAAAGTGGTTGTAGCTTTTGGTTCTGTCTGGATAAAACCTTGAAGTGTGAACATTTAAATCAAAGCTGCTGAGCAGTATTTTTTCACTTGGTGCTGTTTCTTTTTAAACCCAGCAGAGTCGTTTTATTCATCGTTGGTGATCATGACTAGCGTCTCAGAACAATTTGAGAATAATGCCACATTATTGCCTATAGGTTTCCTTGTGTCGCCTTTTTAATTAAAGTTTTAGTTATTGAAGTCATTATTTCCTGCGTTTTTCGTCACGTTTCTAACTTTAATCTGTATCTGAATGTCATTCA
>Ga0126336_10001916_pt1 | contig 11457 bp, 4 predicted proteins | sample SidCmetagenome_FD_92530 | JGI IMG/M metagenome (GOLD analysis project Ga0126336, IMG submission 92530) | Coral microbial communities from El Islote,Puerto Morelos, Mexico - Siderastrea C C metagenome | ecosystem: Host-associated > Invertebrates > Cnidaria > Coral | place: El Islote,Puerto... | reverse complement strand
TTGCCATATTGTTGATTGCCCACTTCACACATTTTTCTCGCGCGTTGAGTGGCAAAGTTTTCACATTTTTTAAAACCAGCAGACTATAAAAAACATTATTATAGACAAAACTATAACAATTTTGGTTTGTTTTTATAAACAATAAGTCAGCTTTGATGAGATTTTTATAAGTTTTCCAGTATTTGCATAACATTCGGTTCGATATTTGCCACCATATGACGCAGTTCAGTCAAAGGAGACAATGTCATTATATTCTCGATTTCACCTGGCGTATTGACTCCTTCTTCACTAGCAGTATTCAGTGCTGAAAGTGAGTGTGTTAAAAGTCTTCGAGTTCTTGCAACGTTTCAGCTAGCTTACATACTTGGCCGATGATCCATACACTCAGTAACGTTGCGCATTCGTTTTAGCCAATCATAGCGCACCCAAAACCCCTACTCAGGGTCCTTTATCTCACTGGGCCTTGACATGTTAAATCTTGCACTGATAAATGATCCCACTAAAATTCCCTTGGAACCTGACAAAAACCATGCAACAGAAAGGAATTCTTTTTTTTAATATTTTGCTTGCTCCAAGTATATTCATTATAATGATGACAATAATTTATTTATAGGTGTCACGTATTTAGTGCTGCAGTGCTAACTGGGCAGTGGAGACACTGTAAATCAACAAAACAAATATTACAAATTGAACGTCGTTTTGTTAGGAATCCCAGCTGATGCGAGGCTTCCTAATAGTTCAGTTATTTTCGTAGCACGGCCAAACATTGCACTACAAAACTACTGTGCTCGGCGGTATCAATCCAGCTCGGGGCCTCCGAATATTTTACGTCAGCGGATCATAACACTTTATGGTGAATTGCTATAAAACTTTAGCTGTCGTAGTTTCTACTAGCTATAATTGCTTTATTTTGAAATCCAAAAACTGCCCGATTAAGGCAGTTTTATTAACAGTTCTTCCCGGACTTATTCCATGTCGTTAAAAACTAAGGTTCCTTCAATATATGCCTCCACAACATTTAAGTAACCTTGTTATATAAGGTTACTTAAGCCTTATTAGATACTATTGCAAATAAAAACAAAATTTTAAAGCGTCGACTTGTTTCTATGTTATATATATGTAGTTCTGTGTATCTATACATGTGTAGTCTTTTGCTATAATTTTCTAACTTTTTTGTTGAGCACCGAAGACTGCTACTTGTTTTTCGTTGACGCAGGTGCAAAAAAAAACCCCGCTTAATTCGAAATCTTGCAAATCGTTAAATATATGCATCGTTAATAATAATAATAGCCATAAGGTAATTTAAAGTATCTCAGACTGAACAAACTACAATAGAAGACTATAATAAGGGTTTGCGGATTATATTACATCAAAACTAAGACAATATCTACACAGACGAACGAGTTGTGATCAGTCGCGTTTACAATGCGTATGTGCATACCATAAAGCACATGTTTCATACAGACGTTTTGTCCTTTACCAAAACACTACTCGTTTTTAATAAACTGATTTTAGGCTAAGAGGAACAAAATGTATATATTACGGAATGACAGGAGAGACATTGTTGTTTTTTTTTCTTTTTAAACGGAAGAAATAGAAACCGTAGCATCTGTTACTTTCCGCAGTTGAACGCTCCTCAAAACAACCCCAGCGTGGAGCAAAGGGTGTAAATTTCTTACTTATTCACTGTCTCTGCTGGATACAACACTCCAAAATTCTTAGTCGGATCATAACATGTAAGTATTTACCTTTAAGAGTAGCATTTGGAAAAACATATCTTCATTTGTACATTTGGAACAACTTGCAAAAGAGAAACAACAAAATTATCCGTTTAGCTGACCAAAACCTTTTGAATCGGAATAACATATAATAATAGTTTAAATAACAAATTTTCCATAATAATTTCATTGGAACTTACCATAATCAATTCTTTTGATCTGACTTATCTCGTGGTTGGGCTGATTAATATTAATCACGCTCCAATTGCTTTATTTCTAGCATCCTTCTGTTGAATCGCTGAATGATTCTAAAAAGAAAAGAATACAAACGTAGAGTTTTGAGGATGCATCTGGCAAGATTACGTTTGAACGTAAAGAGTATAATACAGTGGCATCTGTTTTTCACTCTGTTCTTTACGGACTTGGTATATTCACTTATCAGATATTCACTAATTGAACAATAAACACAACTAAACTGATTATCGCTTTTTTGAATAAATTAGAAACTTTGTAAAATTCGGTCAAGGGACGTTTGAAAGTAAGTCATCAATACAACAGCTCCGTTTTGAAAATGGTTGGACTCTCTTTCGAATAAAATAATTCCCCCAAATTGGAGCTACAGTCTGCTGAGAGCAACAAAAGCCCACCTCAAACAATAGCCAACGTCGAGAACTGTCAGTTAGAAGCTATTCCAAACAGCCGTAAATGGACTTTGATTTTAAAGCAAAACTTCATTTATCATTGAGATGATAATCGCAAGAACGATGAGTACTTTTGAAAGAATAGTGATAATTGTGCGTAAACACCCTTGCCATTCTTTCTATCTAGAGTAAATTTAGATTAACCTTTCTTGTTATTGGCGACCATTGTTCCGAAGTAGAAAGGAAAGATAAAAAGCCGTCAACTGCCTCCCATTCTTCTACGAAGTAATTATTTGACTGCAATCTGTCCAATTTATTTCTTTTTTGGACAACATTGGATCAATATAACCTATCAAGCAACTTAATGATTTTTTTCGGCGTTGACGCATTTCTCTTGACAAACCACTGTGCGTCATTATTTTATGTGAATAAAAAGAAAACACTGAAGCATTTCAAAGTCTGACCCCTGTGGTCAAATTAATCCATAAGTCTGCTCCCTACAATTGCACCCCTGTTGGTAATACACTGAGGAAGACCGTTGTTGGAATTCCTTGCCAAAATTAATCCACGGTTCATGGACAAGGAAACTTAAAGGGTTAAAACCGAATCTTGTTTTACAATGTGTTTTAGCTGGTATTGCATGATGAAGAAGGCCTAAAAAATCTAGACCTCCGAACCAACTAAACTAGTAGAATCTTTTGATTGAATGACGTGAGGCGAAAAAAGATGTTACTATTTTAATGGTATAAGAAGCAGACAACTGTTAATAGGCATGTGTATTAAGTGTCGCGCTATAAATCATCCATGGCGTGGTATTTATACTTAAGGAAAACATAACAATGAACAAAATGTACAGGTAAGGCTCTCAATGAAAATCGATTAAACAACAACTGTACAACTTCAGTAGCACAAGTTCATTGATGTTGGCTTATCGGATCAAATGGAATAAGATTGTCCATACTGGGTACCCCTTCAAACAGTTATTAGTGAAAAGTCGGATCGTCCTTTGTCCCGTGGACGTCCAACCTGTTCGAGGTCCTCCCGTCAGCTGTCGGAGCACACACAAAGCACATAACAAATAATATTTTGGTAAAACAGCGAAACCTCGTCATAATCAAGTTATTGTTAAGTGCCTTTGCCTTCGATGCTAATAAACGTCATTCAATTGGAAACAATACTTGTTGTTCTTAGTTGTTCAATACAGGCTTCCAGTCAATGTTAGCATTTGTTACACGCTCGCAATTAAAAAGAAATTGCCCCTGGGTTTTTTTAACGAATACAATCACTTTTAGTAGAGAGAAGTTATTCAACCCGGTGAACCAGCAAGCAGATTGCACGTGTCAACGGGAGGTAAAGATCTCGGTCGCATTGGATAGCGCACGGCCCTTACTGGTTTCTTGACTACGTTCCTCTACAAAGCGTGCTTAATTAAACCTCAATCACTTTCAAAAGCTTTGTGGCGAAGTGTCAGCAAAGGTAGGCCCAGTTCATTGTCATTCTATTATCCAATGGTTGTTCGAGCACAAAACACTGCATTAGCTAGGTGTGATTTAGCCCGGCGCCATTTACACCTGTGTAGAAGCAGTTCATCATTGTTCCTGCACATGCTTTCTTTTTCTCTAGATTTGGCTAAAAAGGATTTAATACTAAGTGTGCATTCTAGTGCCTAGTGCAGCGAGGCCGTGCTACACATGCGAGGAAGCTTAAAGAGCCACTAAGGGTAGTTCAAGAATCAAACCGTGAACGCACAAACGAGCAAGCCTAATCTCGACACTGAAAGTCTTTGTCGCCACAATCATGGAAAGTTTCAGAGGATTACCACAAAACAGCCTTATACAACCCGGATTGTCGACGGAAATGGAAAATGGTAAAGGACAATTATCGACCAGTCCTCAAGAAGTCGATGAGCTCAACAGATCAGGGAGCAATTTGGACCGAGATGAAAGTAACCGCAACCCACACGACAATGAGCTGCAGATTGCGGAGAGTGAGTCTAAAACGGATAACAAGAAAACACGCACCCACCGCAAGTCCCGGCGAAGACCTCCATATTCTTACATCGCATTGATAGCAATGGCCATCCAAAACTCTTCGGAGAAGAGATTGACCCTGGACGGCATTTGCAAGTTTATCAGAGACAGGTTTCCATTTTACCGCGATACCTACCCATCGTGGAAAATCTGTATTCGGAATAATCTCTCACTGAACGACTGTTTCATCAAGACCGGAATAAAGTCCGACGAACCACTCAAGGGAAACTACTGGACGCTGGACCCTGAGAGCTACAATATGTTTGAAAATGGCAGTTTCCTTCGAAGAAAGACCAGGTTTAAAAGACAAGATCCTAACAGAGTTGAGGCGAAAACTCTTCCTGTTGTAGAACCTGGAAGACACGCTTTCACCTCTCCCCTAGATCTTCACAATCGATTTGGCACAAGTTCTCTGATGTCACAGATAGGTTTTCCGACTCTTGAACCACCCAAAGTCCCAGGGATTACACCTTTTGGCCTTCCTTTTCAATATTACAACCCATCGTCAACAACGGACCCTCTGTTCGTCCACTCCCAGTTACCTTACTTGCCATATTACCAACATCTCAACTGCACACAGTGCAATCTCTTTGAAAGTTCCAAGCATTTCCATCCTTATTTGAGACTCTAGAACGTGCAAAAATTATCAAGAACCCAACTCAATACGACTAATTTCTCGAAGATTCAAGTTGAAACGTTTAGGACCCAATTGATGACAGTATATATATGTGACAGTATATATATGTTTTATAGGTTTACATGAACAAATAACAGTTAAATGTAGGGGAGCACAGATGGCAAGTGTGTGCTGTGTTAATATATCCAATTGACTATACAAGGAAGGCTTTGAACTTCTTATCAAACGCCAGATGTGTTCTGATTCAGGGAACAAGAATGTAAATAGACCTTCGTATTTAAGTAATTTAGTTTTTTAAGACAGACATCATTCAGCGAGAAAGGCAGAAAAGAGGAAATAAATAAAGACACGAATTACACTTAAGATGTACACAATACGTATGCGGATTTGTACATCTACATATATTCTCGTGTATTCATTGCAATACATGTCACTGAAAGTGTTATCAGACAACAAGGAATATTTTTCAGCAAAAATGCATAATGTTGCAAAGCGGTTACTGAATCTACGCTTAAATACATTTATTAAACGTTACAATGTACGTCGTTAAATATAAAATTTAATCATTCAAGTTTCAGACTACAACTAGCGATGGTATTCATCACATAAATTAACTTCAAAAAGTAGTTTGCCTTCTTTTAAAATGTTTTCATCCCGCATCTTTTCATCTTTTTTCTTTTCTCTAAACTCAAGGCAAATATTGCGTATCTAATGTAGCATTTTTGTAGATAAGCTGAAGAAATCTGGTGCTATTAAAATATTTGTTTACAACACTATGGCCTTCCGTTATTATACACTGCATATTTTCGATCCTTGAATTTCCGAGTTTGAATGTAAAAAAAAAAACAGAATTTTTTGGAAACTTTTTCTTCTTAGTGCTAGGCGTATTAAATTATCAGGCCTGTTTATAAGCTTTACACAGTTTCCTTAAAAAAGGTTGGCCAGTATTTTAGTGATTTGATAAGCCGTCAGGTGCTATTAAGTGTTTGCCACCCTCCGATGTCATATCGAACCATGCGGTCGATCAGCACCCCCTGAGTTACAAGAAGAAAAAAACCGGCCTTGGACTCTCAGCGGCTCACGGAAATCACGACGCTTGTTCCTTTGTTATTAAGAACAAACTCCTCTCCCATTGTCAGTAAACTTTTCGGCATCAAAGAAAAAGAAATAACGTTTATCACAGTTAAAATCCTCTTGCTTGGTAAAACTGACGGCTTAAGCCATTGATAATAAACCGCCTGTAGTTACGACAGGCACGACTTAGGAAGTACGATGGCCAGCATATTTCTTCCTCTAGGCAAATGCCAACGACAGCAGAAGCAATCGAAAAACAGGAGGCAGGGACAGACAGGACAGACATGGATTTTTAGTCTCTTAAGTTGTTTGTTGAGATTTCACTTGGCTTTTATCCCACGCAATCTGTGAAAATAACCTATGCCTTCGGGGCAAGCAGGTTATGTTTGCATTCTTTAAATACTGTCCACGACAAGGGAAACACTACAAGTAATTGGCTTTTTTCCACGGGTGGTTTGCAATGTGTAATACATAGCCTTAACTTCACAACAACACAGTGGTTGAACTTTTTAATTTGAACCTACTTACCCGCTTAGTCCAAGCGGGATTGCATTCATAACGTTTGTGTGGAATGTCCACCTACCAAGCGAATTCATTTATTTTCGAGAAAACTCCACCTGCTGGGAAGTTCAACTTGCCTTCAGTGCACGCCGGTTGAACAGAGAGATTTTTTAGGTTTCTTGTTTGAGCTCAAGCTGAGACGTTTATAGTTTTTTAGTGGCTGTCTACATGAACAGTTAATAAGCTCTGTATACTTTGTCACGATGCCTCAAGGCATGGTCAAGATGAAAATGCGGGTAGCTTACACAGCAGTCATTTTTGTCAGATTTCATTGGGCTCAGTCTCTTGTTGAATTATTACGAAATTGACTTTTCCTAAGAAATGAAACGTTGCAACTTTTAGTCGTTGCTAGATCACTATTTGCTTAAATCATTTTTAGAAACACTAATTAATAACTGGCTGATGAAGGTGGACAGGTGCCAAAAAAAATATTTTTGCAACAACTAATATAGTTCGGCTAGATCTTTTATTCTTGATGTATTAATTCGGTCAAATGTTTTCATGGGAATGAACTCACACCGCACACATCATTAAGTTTGCTGACGATTTATAGAACATTGGACCTTCAAGCAGGAAATAAATATACAGTGAAACAGCTTTGCTGCTAATAGCGAGTTTTCATATCTGTTCTTTGACCATTGCTAACTTTTGTTACAAAGGTACTGAACACACGCTCATTGAGTGAAATGCGATGCCCGCTGAATCATCTTGGAGTATTGTAAATCCATTATTTTCTTCATTACCTCTATTCTCTTATAATCCTCATCAGGACTTGTACACTCATCTGCTAATGCTTCTAGTCTTTCACAAAATAGCCAGTACACAATAGAAAACGTCAGCGAAATCGGTAACTAAATTAGTCCTTTGTACAAGGCCTGTAATTTTCACCTTCTTTTCAGATCGTTAATGATATTGCCTTTTTAAAGATAATACCTGTACTTGTTGCCTTTCGCTAACTTCTAGCTTAATGGGCTATTGAGTTCATTCTTCGTCACGAGGGCTAATATCGTTAGCTTGTGCTGTTAAAATCAGTATAACTTGAATCGAACACAAGTTTTTTTAATTCCTCTAGTACAGTTATAACCGATTTCATCACTGTGTAAGCCCCCGGGTTTGATTCGTGCGTCATGTTTTCCCGTAATCACAGAGCTTTGAAGGAAATTTGTGGATCTTCTGTTTATGACTGTCTATATTCCGGAAAGTTCAAGTTATTATGTCCTCTGTAAACTCGCTTCATTCGCAAAAGTTCGATTCTTTTGTGATCCAAGGCAGGCGAAAAAAAAGAGTAAGCGAATCATGATGCGTCCGTCATGATTCGCCATGGTCAACAGTTAGAATGACGGATGTTTGCCTATGAATTGACATTACGTAGGAAATACTAACTTCTCGAGATATAAACAATAACTAAGAACCGGAGGATCTGCAAATTTCCCGCGCAGTTTTGTGCCTGTGTGTGAATTGTGATGGGCAAATCATCGGCTCCTAATCACGCTGAAAAGTCTTGAACTGAACACAGCAATGAAAGCAGCTATGAACTCGCCCAACCTCTAGGGTTTTGGATTTTTGTCTGGTACGAAAATAGGTCAGATTAACGGAGCTACCAAGTATAAACAACCGACGTGTCCAGCTTCCTTGCTATCACTTGGATTACTCTGTCTAATGCAAATTTCTGTCAGAGTTTCAAAGACAAACGTTCGACCAGATACGATACCCGTTTTTAGACTCTGTCGTTTTGCCTTCTTCCTTTTTATGGTTGTTCTGTTCACAAAACCTTCAATTAAATAGGGAGACAGTAACTCTTAAAAAAAAGAAAAACGTGCCTTCTGTTTTGTAGTTTCAAGAAACTGAAAATGTGTAAATTACTGTCCTCCATAATCAGCTGAACGTAACTGTATGTAGCAAATGCCCCTGAAAATTAGAAAGAAATTCGCTAAATCTTTATTGGTTTCATACTATAGAGTATAAAATCCCTAGCAATTTTTCAGGTAAAAAATAAGGTGCCTTTCAGGTGTATGTTAATATGATTATAATATTATCCGATCAAAACTGATACTCCTAATACAACGGCTTATTTCAACCTGTAATTACCAATTCCCATGACTATAATAATAAAACGTTACTGAATTTTTTCAACGTTTCGAAAACCAACAGCTGATTCTAAGCGGCGACAAAAAGTTTTATACGGCGGGGCTCCGCCCGTAAGCTCAAACCCTTGTCCTTTGATATGCTTATTTTTAACAAAACTGTACACTTTCATATACCTAGAGAAAAAAATTGCACCCCTTTCTATGGTTACCGCGTTTCCCCCTGGTTTTCAGTGGCCCTGGATCAGTTACTAAAGGCTCCAAGCTTTCGTGTTTCTTGTTGCTATTTTTGCCCATATTTGGCACCCTTTTCTATACTTTATTTCAGCTGCCATCTCTTTTAAATTGCAGCAAATTTTGGTGACCCTTTAGTATACTAAGATAACAATTTTCCCTACCCTTTAGTATACTGCAAGCTCAAAGAAGGCCCTCCTTTCGGGCGAAGCCTCCCCATATAGCCCGCTATAGGGAATGCCCTCTCCCCCTAGGCAGTCTGGAAGCCATTCAAATTAAAGAAAAAAGGCAATGAAGTTATCTTTAGCGTATTCCAAGTTGACATTTGTATTTAAATCCAGCTGGAAAAGGTCCTACTGATTTTGGTGTCGATAAAGGATAACAATCAATTATTAGACGAGCGCAATTTGTACAGGAAGTGATACCAATAACCAACGAGACCCATAACACCGGAATTGTTATAATAACGTCAAATCATTAAGCGTCAGCGGAATAATTGCTCTATTAATTTCTTAATTTCGGTCATTTGTTTTACCACATTCTTAGACACGAGTTTAGCTTGACGGCGAAAACGTTCGAACACCGAAGCAAATGACGTCGCACGCGATTTCATTTCAACGGCAAAGGCAGGGGTTATTCGCTGATAGCCTGTGTACAGTGAACCAATCAGAAAGCTAGAAGTTTATTAACCGAGACTGAGTACTTAGTCATTTGTCTTCATAACAGAACTCGGAATTCCGCGCAGTCAAATTCAACAGCATAGGCGTGCAGCTGATGGACGCACGCCCGTGCTCAATAAAATGAAGTCATCAGGCATTTTATCACTTCAGATAACTCCGTTTCCTGTTAACCTGCGTAGCAAGCTTGTTCGCAGACTTTTCCGCACGTTTGAAGCGTTTTCTGCACGTTTTAAACTGCTTTAAACATGCCCAAAAGCCCACGGAAACGCTTGCTACGCAGGCTAGTTTCCTGCTCTGGAGAAAGGGTCCAATGAAGTTAGATTATTTCAGGCAATGCGGTGGATAAATGAGTTTCGAATTTTCCTTTTGGTTCAAAATTCTTCGTCTTGCAAGAAAATAGTGAAAACAGCGTCGTGAAAGAGACATAGCACAGGTGTATCGCTACCAATAGATAAAAAATCTTGAAAGAGTGGTGAAGATTCCTTTAAAGCACAATTTAGTTAAAGGTTGCGAGTATTGGAGTTGTTTTGTTGTTTGTTGTAACCTATATAATAAATAACAGCCAATGATCTATTGAAAACGCACAGCAGCAATTTTGTTTGTTGTCGCTTCAAGCAAACCATCAACAACATAATGGCTCCTGAAGCGCTCTTCTAAAAGTATTCAAAGGGAGACACACGAAGTTTGTATTACTATAGTGAACACGTGCCTAAAACTTTGTTCTGTTCAGGGCCTGGTAAATGACATAGAAACCACCAGTCTCAATAGGGGGCTGTGGCAATCTGCGTTTGATATGTGTAGTAACTGAAGATGACAGCCGGACGTACTAAAACACCCGTTAACAAGTTCACATCGAAATCTGAGCATCTGTGTGTTGTTTACCAACAACTGATTACAACATTTTTAATTTGTTATGCCACTGGTGGCGTAACGGAATGTCCTTAGCGTTGAGGTATTACTGTCTACGTTGTGGTTGTTTTTCTGCGTGCGTCATGTTTACCCTTCTAACAAAGGTTTTTCGTCTTTTTGTCCTTTGCGTTTCGTAGTCTATTTGCGGCTGTCTTTTGCGCTGAACGTTTCTTTCACTCCGTTCAGTGCGAAAGACAGCCACGAATAGACTACGAAACACAAAGGACAAAAACATGAAAGCCCCAGGGTAGGTCATGTTTTGTGATGAGGCACTAATCAGTTTAGTGTCTTGCAGAAACGAAAACACTGAAGACAGCTCAGAAAGCTTTTGAGGTGACGTTAATAAAGATAAAAAAGCCTCAAAATCTCACGGCCAATGAAATTTGTTGGCTAGACTTCATGTGACCACAAAAGGCTTGAAAGAAAGAAAGTAATATTATTTTTGCTATCTCCTTTATATATTTCAAGAATCTCGCAGATATCTACTTTTGACCTGGTAATGATGCTCTCCTGCCAGCCAAATGATCAAATTAGTTGCTGCATCACCGGTGAACAGAACTCATGACAAACTGAACATTCCATCTTTCTTAGAAGACAACTTCTGTTGCTGACTATGAACTAAAACTGACAACTTCCAGGTTAATTGTTCTAACGAGTTCAACCTTTCAATTCTCGTTGGCGGTTCGCAACTTTAGAGAACACGTACGAGGCTACACGAAAGACATTGTAATACCTGAGTTTCTAGAAAAGTTAACGAGTCGGCTTCCACTTTACTTAAAGCATTTTATCTCCATTTACCAGATCTGCTGTCCCGATCTATAAATAAAATCTCTGTTTAATTGCTTTATTTCTCTAATGCTTAAGATTTTTCAGCAACGAACTGTTAAGG
>Ga0126336_10001915_pt1:5000-11459 | contig 11459 bp, 12 predicted proteins | sample SidCmetagenome_FD_92530 | JGI IMG/M metagenome (GOLD analysis project Ga0126336, IMG submission 92530) | Coral microbial communities from El Islote,Puerto Morelos, Mexico - Siderastrea C C metagenome | ecosystem: Host-associated > Invertebrates > Cnidaria > Coral | place: El... | reverse complement strand
CCCCGGGGGGTGTACTCCCATGTGAAAGGTGCATGGATGCTCGTCGTCTCGCGTTCACCGTCTGTTTCAGAATGGCTTTAATTCGAATTTTCCGACGAACATTCCCGCCCGTCGCACATGGGACTCCCCCCCCCGGATCAAAAATACATACATACATACATACATACATACATACATACATACATACATACATACATACATACATACATACTGGCGGACGCTCTCAGCGGCAAAAAGGACAAAGAAAAGGGGAGAGGAGGGCAGGAGAAACTGTTGAAAGAGACCACAGGATGGATAAGTACAGATGAGACCAGATGAAGACAACTATACAAAGATACCACCAACTGCCATGAAACATACCACGGGTGTGCGAGAAAGGAGAGCGAATTCATAACTCATTTTCCTTATATCCGCTACAGTGAGACTGCTGAGTGAACTATTTTCACCGGTCTCACCTGCATTCCTATGATGAGAATGGGAGCCCTGGCGTCCTAGCATCTCCTGGCGTTATGGCATCGGTAATACGAAAAACAGGTGACAAACACACCAGGCAAACAAGATTCGAATCACCCATACCCCAAAACAAGGCACCCACAGCGAAAGCGAAAACCCGCTACCCAAACTTAAATCTGTGAGAAAGGAGAAGATCGCTCCACGCCTGAGGTGCGAGAAGGAAATGCGCAAATGAAATTTTTGTGGAAGTCCAGAGAGGTATATTGAGTTAACAAACTAGAAGTTTCTTCAGATACAAAAGAAAGCAAGTGGGATGAAGAGCCTTGGCGGAGAAATTCTCCCAACTTCATGTAATATAGTGCAGCTTGACCGTTCTTCCAGCCAACATGGGACATGACGTCGGCCAACTGAGCCCCGGACAAGGCAAGAGTGATGGTGCAACCAGAACGTAAGCTATGAAGCGTTTCTCCCTTGTCAAGGAGAGCTTCTTTGAGATACACCTTGAGCCGTTGCTAAGCAGTGGAACTTGAGAGGGGCTTGTCGACTACATCCCCCTGTGGATTGGTGGGTCTGAAAAGGTAGCCCTTAGAGAGATCAATGGCCAATTCGTCACAGATTGCAAAGTAGGTTTCTATAGCGGTGACTGGGCAGATGGCATGGTTAGGGTGTCGGCGAATACCACATATATTGGAGACGCCATTACGAAGTGTTTTGCCCCAGATGTGATTGAAAAGGAAGCCATCATCTGAAGGGAAACGTAGGATCTCGAGGGTCTTAACCTTTTCCCAAGTCTGAACCACGATCACCACTGAAGAAGAGGGGTTTAAGGAACGCTTGATCCCTGGCAAGGATGTAAAGCTCTTGAGCAGACATACCAAGGGAGTTCATTTTACGAGTTAAAGACCCTACTAAAGAACGAAGTTTAGGAAGAAATAATGGAACCGCTTGCTTGCTTGCAACTGCTACGCAGTAAATGCCTTGAGGTAGGATTTGACCTCGAGAGCAGAGGCGGGGCTCAAGCTGCAAAGATCTTTCCCATTCACCCTGGCGTCCAACTGCTGCAAAGATTGCGCGAAGCTAGCCTATAAACGAGTCAACGGTGTTAAACGATAACCTAACCGGGCAACCACAAGGGTGTACATCACGCCTGCCAAGATAGGGGCAGCCGTTAGAATGTACTTTTGTTTTTCCATTTCTATCTTTCCAAATAAGGAACCTACAAATGTCGCCGGAGGCGAGGCAGACAAAAGAGATTTTCTTCCCCCGGGGGCAAGGGAGCACGAAGAAAATACTCTAGTTCTTCCTTTAGCGACTGCTTCTGCTTTCCATATGGAGTAGAAAGGGATGCGCAGGTAAGCAGATTAAGGCGTGCGTCAATTTGTTGAAGGTCGACCCGGAGTGAATTAGGAGGAAGTGACTAGGAGGAAGCGACTTTGCGCTTATAACCACACATCTGGCAAAAGCGGAATTTAAAATCATTTGGGTGGAGACAAATGGGGCATTGTTGACAGCAGGAACAAAGATACGAGCCACTTGCGGAAGCTCCTCTGAACAGGGAAAAAACAATACTTTACTGAGGTGAAAAATCAAACTCATAGAAAAATAATGCTCAAAATAACCTCCGTAATGTGGAAAAATTTTCAAGGAAAGATAAGATGAAGCTGTAGTCAACAGGTACCGAAGAGTGGGCTAAAAAAAGCCCACAAGTCCCAAGGCAAACATGTCTGGGGGAAAAACCCTTGGAAATGAAGGAGGAAAAAGGTTTACAAGATATATGATTCTGAAAAATTTTGCAAGGAGGCAAGTAATACAGTCAAAATTTTCTCCTTTGAAGGACCCTCGAAAATGCTGAAAATATTTGAAGACATTGAGGCCGTCTTCAATCCAACCCAAAACTTCTTTAGCCGTATCACGATCCGTCTGCGAGGCGATAGAAAGCCAGGTTTCACGGAATTTGTGAAGGTGCCCTGCCAGAAAATGGTGCGAATCCATGAAAGCAAACATGGAGGAATCTGTCATAGCTCTACCAGCGATGACAACCTGTACAAAATCAGGTTGAAAGTGTTGATTGTAGGCTGCTAGATTTGGAACTTCCTGAATGGGTGTAGAGTTCCACGAGACCCATTTAAGAGTGTTGAGAGGGACGTCCAGAGGGCGAATTTCCGGGTCTATCTCCCACTGAGGGAACTGAAAAGATGATGCCGTAATACAAGAAGGGACCTAGGGCAAACGAAAGGAGGCACTAATGTAAGAATGTAATAGGGTAAACGCGAAAGTGAACTACATAACAAAAACAGAACAAGCCCCAGATGAGTAGATCTAGCAACCTTTTTGTGCAAAAAGACCCAATAAATAGAAGAAGGGATAATTAGCGCAACTGGGGTCTAGGGCCAGATACGGAAGATGTGGCACTTTGCCGAACGTTAGGCTGTAACCTACAGCGGCTCGAGTAGTGGCCAGCCCGACTGCATCTGAAACAGGTCAGCAGAGCGGAACTCGGCACGCCGCGGGACTGCAGCACGAGGCTCATGCTAGCCTTGCCAGCCTTGTCCAGGGACTGCAAAACCTTTCCATAATCGCAGTCGAATAGAAAAGGCCAGAAAATAAGCTTTGAACTGCTCTTCGGACTTATGTAAACGCTGGCGAATCTCCTGGAGAGCCACTAAATAATAGGTGAATTTTTAGTGGTGGGCATTTGAGGCACAGCTCACGAGCTCCTCGGCCAACTGCAGGACCTTGTATTTGTCAAAATCTGAGCCGCTCTTCATAGCCAAGGCATTGATTTAGCGTAATAGCACTTCAACGGAGGGCTAGTTCAGGTCAGTTCAGGTCAACGCTCTTAAGCGAGCCTTGAGGGATTTAACAACATTATCACAACAATCAGAAATAAATAAGGAGAGAAATGAGGTAAATGGAACAAAGATTAAAAAACGTTTGAAAAATGGGAGTTAGCTGGAGAAAAATCAGGTGAGCCTAACAGCAAATAGACCGACGGAAGAAAAATGCAAAAAATTGAAATTACAGGCGGCCATTCCCCGGGGCTGGAATAATACGTTTGAAGACTGAAAGAAACTGAACACAAGGGAAAGAGGTGGTTACAAAACATGGTAAAAGAAAAAAACCTAAAAGTTAAGATGTACCCCCAGGGGAATGACGGCCCTAGCGCACGGTAATCCGAGAGGGTGTAAGTCACCCCTCTAGGCACAGCCATTGGAAGAGCGAACTAAAGTTGGGATAAAAAAACCAGGATGGGACCGTTTTCCAGGGAACAAATCAACAATCGGGATAAAGGACCCATATGGGGAGTAAAGTTGTTCATATACAGTAAAATGTGATGTATAAAAAATTAGCCGAAGAATAAAAGAAATTCGCAGAACCAAAACTGCATATAACTTGCAATAAACAACCGGGCCTTCTGTTAACCTGCAGAAATCAAAAAACTCCAATAAAGAAGCGGAACCTCCTGTTAACCCGCAAAAATAAACTTCAATAAACAAGCGGGACCCTCTGTTAACTTGCCAAAATAAACTTCAATAAACATGCGGGACCCTCTGTTAGACCACGAAAATAAACGTAAATAAACAAGCGGGACCTTCTGTTAAACCGCGAAAACAAACTTCAATAAACAATCAGGACCTTCCGTTAACCCGCAACAAAAAAATTAAAAATTCCGAGAAACAAGCGAGACCTTCTGTTAACCCGCGAAAATAAACTTTAATAAACAAGCAGGACCTTCTTTTAACCTGCGAAAATAAACTTCAATAAACAAGCGAGACCTTCTGTTAACCTGCGAAAATAAACTTCAATAAACAAGCGGGACCTTCTGTTAACCCGCGAAAATAAATGTCAATAAACAAGCGGGACCTTATGTTAACCTGCGATAGTAAACTTCAATAAACAAGCGGGACCCTCTGTTAATATGCGGAAATAAACTTCAATAACCAAGCGGGACCTTCCGTTAACCCGCAAGAAATAAAGAGTTCCAAGAAACAAGCGACACCTTTTGTTAAGCCACGAAAATAAAAAAAAATATATAAAATAAACTCCAATAAACAAGCAGGACCTAGTGTTAACTTGCGTAAATAAAAACTCCAATAAACAAGCGGGACCTTTTGTTAACTGACGAAAATAAAAACTCCTGACCAATAAACAAGCAGGACCTTCTGTGAACCCGCGAAAAGAAAAGACTCAGATAAACAAGCGGGAATGAATATGAACCCGCGAAAAATAAAACTGCAATAAACAAAAGGGACCTACTGTCAACCTGCGAAAATAAAATCTTAATTAAACAAGCGGGACCTAGAATATACCCGAAAATTCAAAACACGAGAACAAAAACGGTAAAAATAAAGCAGACGTAAAAGCGGCAAAGAAATGAGATACACGAACCAAAATATACCAAAAACTGAAGAAAGAAACAAAGGGCGAACGGAGAAACAAAATTAAAGCTACAATGTGTGAAAAACACGTGAAAAACGAGGAATGCTGAAATAAATACAACGAGTAAACGTCCAAACAACAAGACAGAATACGAATGACATAATATAAAGGGACCTTCGCACGTCAAACTTATGTTGGCCAACTTGTGTTGGCAGACTCAAATTGGTGTGTATGAACGACACAACAACATGTTGGCAAACTGTTGCAACTTGCAGGACAACTGCTTGAACGGCATTAATGGCGCCCTGGTCAGCTCTAGACCTCTGAATAGCAGGTTGAAGAGCGTCAGCCATAGCGAGAAAACGGCACACGGCGTGACGGTGAGTATAGAGCAGAGCAACAAGACGTGTACAGGACACGGGTGTGCGAGAAAGGAGAGCGAATTCATAATGTATTTTACTCCTCTGCTGTGAGTTGTACCGTGACTAGCGACAACTTTCCCACCCAATTCAGTTTCCCACCTTTTTTGTTTCTGTTGAGGAGTAGATTTCTTGGAGAAAAATTATGTCCAAACGCTGAAGGTGCAACCAGCGAAAAAACCTGCCTTCTTTTTCTCGAACTGTTCAGCCCCTTTACATTTAGTGTTGATAATTTATGTGACATATTCTGTCCAAATCATAATACAACTTAGTTTCCCTTGACAATAAACACATAAACTTGACTTATTTAGATCGCTTTTCACTTTCCAGTGCCGAAAGAGAGCAATTTTGACTGCGCAAAAACCACGAAATTAATAGCACAATGAGAAAAAATTAACTCACCTCTAAACGGTGTTGTCCGACTAAAGAAAAAGAACCCTGGCTATTACGACATGGTTGTGCAAGAACACAAGCAAAGTTATTTCGAATCTCGGCGCTGCGATAAAAAGCGCCGTTTATGATCAGTCTTTCGACGTTGAAGTAGGCTTCCTTCTTCTCTCGCTTGGCCTCTTTTAAGCACAGGATAAAGCTTTTTCCTCATCTCATCAACTTCTTTTGGAAAGTAGTCGGAGATTCCGTAGTTAGAGCCTTTGGATAGACTCTTTAGGTAGGATTTTATGTAATGTTGTCTTGAAAATACGTTAGTTTAATGATAATAGGTCTTGGCTTGGACTCCTCGCCAGTTAAAGTCGTTCGCGTAATGATACGGTGTACTCTCTCGAAATGGATTTTCTTCGCTTGCAGGTATTTTCAGCTTACTTCTCATAAATTCGCGTAGAACCTCTTCTGTGTCGCTGTTTGGTTCCTTGCCCCGTTCTTTAATATTTAAATATTGCATATTGTTCCTTCTACTGTGGTACTCCAATTTGACGTGCCGACGATGTACTTCTTTCAGCTCAGTTACAGCCTTTTTTTTATTCGGTGACAGTGGCTTCATGCTTGAAAGATGTTTGTGTGAGCTGGGAGAAATTACGGATATATTGGGCTCAATGCAGTTTTTAAGTGATTTGCAATATTCCCTGCGCTCTGGTCACGTGACGTCTTGACCGATGACGTCACAACAATAAGGGTATCATGGATGTGACTTCTACTTAAGTTCCATTAATCAGCCGTAGTTTGCTTCTCTCCGCCTTAAACTGCCATAGCC
>Ga0126336_10001915_pt1:0-2500 | contig 11459 bp, 12 predicted proteins | sample SidCmetagenome_FD_92530 | JGI IMG/M metagenome (GOLD analysis project Ga0126336, IMG submission 92530) | Coral microbial communities from El Islote,Puerto Morelos, Mexico - Siderastrea C C metagenome | ecosystem: Host-associated > Invertebrates > Cnidaria > Coral | place: El... | reverse complement strand
TACCCTGTAGAAAATGCTCATAGTATTATAGGAGCAAAAACTGATGACAGTGATACAGCAGAGCAACTAATACAGAAAGCCAAAGCTCCTTTCAAACTAAACAAGCCCAGACTAATTTCAGAGAATACTTTACACCCACTAAACATTTACTGGTTTCACAAAACAGCCTTGCAGGATTAAAGGCCAAGTGTGCCAAAATATTGGCAGATACATGTGCAAAAATAGCCGAACACCCAGGAAATGCAGTGGTCAGTGGCAAAGGAAAGAATACAAGGGTACAGCTCCCAAGATTATTCGAGGGGAAAAAGATGAAGACTAAAATACTACCACTAGGTCAATTCAGTTCCAACCCTCCAAATGAAAAGAAAAGATGCGACTTACCCAGCTGTACAGTAACTGGAGATGAAGAGTGCATGATATTTGATGGATACTCGCATTCCTTTCACTTAAAATGCCTATCTGATGACATCAATTTTTGTCCTGTGTCAACAATTTCTAAGAGAAAAGGCAAAACAGTTAGCATAGACAGCAATTAATGCAATATTACATGGAAACCCCGATGAATCTGTGAACAGGCTAGCAACAAGTGATGACAAAGACAACATAAAGAATGACGATGAGGAGACATCAGATAATGACGCAATAAAACAATTTCGAAGAACTAATACAGTCTATTAACAGTGGTATCTTGGCATTATCACCACCCCCACCACTGCCATCCATTCCACTAGTTGTTCCACAGCAACAGCTACAGACATCCAAGAACAATCCAGACAGCAAAGCCATATTGCATTTGTCCACAATGCAGCTACTGTCAAAAAGTAAAAAGTGTGGACATCCAAGAAAGGGTCATAAATTCCCAAGGAATAGGGATGTTCAATGTCTTCATTGTAAAGATGGCATTTGTGCAAGCAATGTTTGTCCAAGGCAAGTACAGACGACATCTCATCCACTAACAATACCATCTTATACACATTACAATATCACAGACTGGCTTCTACCACCTCCGATTGCACAATCAACAATCTTTGGCATTTCCGTTGGAAGTAATGCATGTACAGTTATTGCTGTCATGGGGGCTAGGAAATTTCTTGACGGTCAACTTAACATTCCAACGTCAGTGAATATCCTATCTTGCATAGCAGTATTTACTGATACTATGAGAGAAGGCAACATGCATTATAACACATTAAATCTTCCTTCACACCAGCCTAATCTAAATGTAAATGAGACCCTTCAAACAAGAGATCATAATTTTGGACTCAAGGTAACAGAGGAATTGGGCCTGTTGTCTCCTTTATGCCTTGAGAATAAAATAAGTGACATCACACTTCACCAAGAAAACAGCAGTGCTGTTTTCATAACTCCACCGGACAAGTCCATGCTACTTTGTTTCAATGAACCACAGCAAACAATAGCACTTTTTGAGAGCCATGCTCATGGTAACAACGGTGGGCTGATTGCTGCATGTAAATACAGTAATATTCAAAATTTTGTTTTATATTTAAAGGATATGTGTAGTCGTTATTAGGGGGAGTGGCATAGCTGGGGCAAATATTGCCATTCTTAAACGACGTTAGATAAACACTTGCCAAACGCCCTGGCTAAACAACCATTGTTTAGCCACCTCTCTTATTGCATTGAAATGGTTTCCCATTGGTTGGTGTTTGGTGAAACACTGTTCGCACGTTTACCCACTGTACTTGTTGTGTGGCAAACACCATGTTGAAAGAAAATGCTGGATCGTTTAGCCAGGGCTTCAAGATGAGTGTAACACTAAAATGTAAAAATAATAAATAGAGAAACAATGCTTCAGTTCAGCATACAGAATTTCTAGAATGGAAACAAAGCAAAAACAAGTGCAAATTTAATGTATTTCCCCTTTTTTCCCAACAATGTTGGCAATAAAGCTCGAAAATAAATTAGTTAATGGTGTATTAGGAAAGGAATTTCATTGGGTGATCTATATGTTCGATTTTAAGAAATCAGTAATTGTTATTTATTTCTCAAGTGATAAATGTCAACCGATTTTACAACAAAATAAAATATTTGGACATAAACCGATCTCAGTACTGACACCTACTTTGAGCTTTTAAGCCTACGAGAGGCCACAACAAAACAAACACAGTCATGAAGAACATCTTAGTTAACGAAGGCAGTGAAACAAGTTGAGGCAAAACGTTCGTGTGGTGTGTTGTCCGAGCAAATCATCAGCTTTTCCAGTTTTCCCCATTTTTCTAAATACAGTTACACCGATATTACCGCGTAGAAATTAAGACTTTTAATAATTCTTGGCCGAAAAGATGGGTGATCTATTCTAGATTTCGAGATAATTTAATTTGAATGACATGTACAGTGTATTACATGGAGTTGGATGAAAACAAGAAATATTTTTGTGTCCAGGTTTGAGTTACGAACGTTCCGATCTCCCCCAAAAACCTAAACAGCAAATTACTAAAGAATAAAGACTTACCGCAGCTATTTTTCTTGTGGCGATGCT
>Ga0126336_10001914_pt1 | contig 11460 bp, 3 predicted proteins | sample SidCmetagenome_FD_92530 | JGI IMG/M metagenome (GOLD analysis project Ga0126336, IMG submission 92530) | Coral microbial communities from El Islote,Puerto Morelos, Mexico - Siderastrea C C metagenome | ecosystem: Host-associated > Invertebrates > Cnidaria > Coral | place: El Islote,Puerto... | reverse complement strand
TGACTTGCATCTCATCCCGGGATGACTTTCATCTCGGTGTCTGGTCATTTACCTTTGAGTGTTTACATGATTTGGAGCAAAAATGTGTTCGCCCCGGGATGATTTCATCCCGGTGCTGAAGACTGGGATGAAATCATCATGTGTACGCCCCGGGATGATTTCATCCCGGTGCTGAACACCGAGATGAAAATCATCCCGGGATGAGATGAACGTCATCCCGGGATGAAATAACTCATGTAAACGGCGCCTTAATCTTGGTCCCAGTTTCTCTGTCGAAAAAATCAAAAGTCCCGACCCCTGAGCAAAGGTACTCGATCAAACCTCCCACTGAGGGGATGGACTTTGCCGTCAAATCCCCACCCCTTGCCCGCACTCCCCCCCACGGGGTTTACATTGATAGGTGCATAAGTCGTACACCGGAGTTTACACTGTTTACAGGAACCTCACTCGCTTTCTACGGAGTTTTGAAGCCTGACCTGCCTTTCTGAACAAATATGAATTCATGTCTTCTTGACTGAAGCCAACTAAAATGTTTTTTCAAGCGGAAGAGGGAGACCGGCTTGTCTTAAGCGAGTGCGCGTGGATTTCTGTAGGATTTAGAGGAAATTACAAGACTTTATATGTGTACGATAATGTCTGCTAAACACCACTGGGTGAATCTAGGTGATTTGAATTTTGGAATACAAGATGGCGATAAGTTTACGAAGAATTGATTTGCCGAAGTGATCGGAGTTTGCTAGATTTTTAAGCGATTTTTTTCTCCCGTTTCGTGCGCCATCTTCCGCGGCTGGTAAGAGAAAAGTTTTCTTTTTCTTTTACAGGAAATAAAAAAACTTTTTTGACAGAATCCTCCCAATGTGTACACCCTGTTGATGACCAAAAACAACGTTGTTTGCCTTTATCCAGGGCTGGGAGCGACTTTTTCTTTGACTGTACGACTTAATATACCGATACCTTATTTACACACGGTTAAAATACATCAGGTAATCTTACAGGGCAACTAAAAATACTGATCTAACAGATCTAAGCCTTGCAATACTTAAGCCTTCCAAGGGGTAAAAGCGACAGGCGGCACCAGCCTGAAAACTGGCGACATGGAACTTTCTGAACACTGACAAGCGACTCAGTTGAGCCAGCAAAATACGACAGCGACATGATAATATAAGCACTATAGATAGACGTCAGGAAATTGTGTATCTTACCAAGAAAATAATCAGACTCTATTCGATTGGTACTTCAGTGCAGCCAGTCAAAATTAGGACTTGTAGTTCCACCTTATCGGCTAGCATGACTTTGAGCCCTGGTTCCGTAAATCCGTGACCTTTGATGGGCTGTGTCAAGCTTTCTGTTTATCTGTCAAATGTGAAGCTTCATTTATGGTCTGTCAGTTACCTAAATCGCTCACAGCAGCAAATTGGCCGATTTTCAGGATCTCGGCCAGTATTTACGTTATCAGCATAGTTGTTCTTTTTGACTTGAATTTACAGCAATTAAACCACTTTGATTTGCCCCTCAGAATGCTGAAAATCGCATTCCTGAGTACAAAATTTCCTGGTCAGGGAGCATGCCCCCAGACCCCCCTAGATACTCCTGCCTCTGGCGTTTATATCTTGGCAAACTCTTCCTTTCAAACTCACCGTCTCTACACTCTGCGGGGTCTTGTGTTTTAGAGTTTCTAAGTGCTAGAAGAACATTTGTCGTCCCAAAAGATGGGATTTGTAAATTGATTTTCTTTGGAGAGTCATAAAAGACAAAGATTTTGAGTGTTTGTTACTCCAAAGGGTAAAGATATGGGGGTGTGTTTGTTTTTATTATAAACTGAATAATAATCTTATTCTGGGGTACCAACGTCACTGTAAAATGATTTACAGAATGATTTACATAATGATTTCACTTCAAGTCCAAGTTTTTTTTTTCTTGCCAAGCACTCTTCCAGATTGCATCACCTGTTGAAGAAGACATTAATTGTTTTAAGAATATTCGCGATCTACATGCCAAGTGAATTCAGGCCTCACGGTGAGGCAAACTTTGTACTCTTTACGTAACTAGTACCTATAATATTGATTTGTGTCATTTGGGGGTAAACAGAAGGAACTGGTGGCCAATAATTTTACAGTTCCTCTTCATGATCAGGTGATATTGGACACTAACAAATCAATGCATGTTTCAATGCCTTTCTTGACGATCTGCCGAGATGTGCCAAAAACTTCAAAACAAAACTCATTTAAATGGCAAAGGAGGACAGTGACTATGATATTACCAGCAATTCCGTTATTTTAGAGAATTTATAAGGCGACAGCGACATTTGGAGGTGCTACAAAAATGACAGCGACATTTACAACCATTAGTTCAGCGACATCGTTCCTGAGAAAGATGCGACAAAGCGACAAGGCCAACCCCCTTGGAAGGCCTCAATACTACCTAAACCTGCTCTCCATGAATGCAGTGATTTAAAATCGAAAAGTTTCATTTCTGTGTTTTTGTAAGTTCGATTGTGATGTGTTCAGCAATTGAACAGGGTAAAATGTCAGATTCCCGGTATAGGAAATCGAACCTTTGGAAATCGAACTCAACGCAAACGAAATCAAAGGAAATCGAGCTCTGTGTTAGTTTGATTTCCAAACCAATCTCAAGAACTTTAAAATCAAACAAGTCAGACCCAATTGAGCCCAATCCATTGGATTGTGTTTGACTGTGTTTGGTCTGAAGCCATTTCTCTGGTATTTGTGTGGTTACCAAAAACCTGAGGTCAATCAAAATTCAGTTTGATTGGGTGATTGGGTGACAAACCTGATAGTGGAAAATATCACAAAACGTAAAGGTTTTTGCGTGACTAGTACAATTCTGCACGTCTTGTTACAAATGACATTGTGCACGCGGAATGTGGCAAGCCCGTATCTTGTAGGTGCTGACATTAAGGAATGTCAGGATGCTTATTCCAAAAACTGCCTGTCCCTGAGCACATTGGGTTGCCAAGAGGGCTCGACTTTTTCAATGAGGAGGAATTAACACAGGTTGTCCGCAGCAATCGCTGTTAACTGGTTTGATCATTCCATACACCTTTGTGGATGATAGCACCTGCACATTCATAACTGACAGCCTGGACAATTTAGCCTATATTTGCATGTGTGGCACCAGTGTTATGTAGGCTTGTGTGGATGGGATGAGGAGCAAAAGGCCCTGTTCAGGGATTTGTTGGAATGTAAATCATAGACCGTAACAAACAATCTAAGTTAAATGTGTAATGCAGTGAACAATTGTTATGACATTCTTCACATTGACTTAGCATAATTTTTCACTGTTGGCAAACAATGTGAAAATGCGGTGCTTGTATAATCATCTGTACAAATCCATGCTTACAATTTTTGTATAACCAGCACATGTTTCAGCACTAGTTATCTTAAGCTATGGTTACTTACCCTATTTCTTCAGAAGTTAATTCCGTGAAATTTGCTTGTAAACACTGCATTTCAGGCTCAATTTCATCACAGGCAAAGGAAAAGCTTTTGCTTTTGTTCACGTTGTTTAAATTATCTCCAGTTGTCTATTTTGCACCTTTTTTGATCAGTCAGGTGTAAAATTTTCTTTCCTCGAAATGGGAGATGGCATCCTACATTACTGTTATATGCTTATAATAGTTATAAGGATGGATAACAGTACCTCAAAATATCATGGTAGTTGATTGTTCATGTGTGACTTATAGTGTGAATGGGTCTCCTGACAGGCTTTCCAATTGACAGCGAGAGACTGGCCTGATTTTCAGCTTGTGACACTTGCAAAACAGTGCCTGACGAGAGTATCAAATGGGAAAAAGTGGCTTTTATTTAATATGTGGGCAGTAAGAAATATAATTTTTTTACAATTATTAATCTAACATACAGTTTATTAACATTAGGCCCTCTGGTGCGTTGTTCAGTTGCCTCGCTTCTGCATAATTAAGCGTCCGATCACAGTTCGGGCTTGATTTGTGAACCTGTATTCCTCTTCTGGAAGTCCAGTCCTGGAAACCCCACACACTGACCTTTGGAATTCCAGCCCAAAGAACCTATCCTTGGAAGTCCAGTCTGTGTAACCCGCCCCCTCCCCTTCGGAATTCTGAGAAGGCACCCATGGTACACTGTGTGTGGGTACAAATCTTTTCTGGAATCGCCCACGCTGACAGATTCACTAATTACACTGTAACTGAGGTCTTTTAAACAGTTGTTTTTAGAGGGTTTTTTATCTCTAACATCAAAATAAGATACAGTGTACTAGTACAAAAATGCAAAGAGTTAATAAAGTCATAGGTATTCTAAAGTTCAGTTTGGTTAATTTTTAAGTGCTTTCTACCTGTTAAAATCTCTAGAATCTGCTATTAAAATTTCTGGAAAAGCTGGCAGACATGTCTAGAAAGGATAGAACACTTCTAGAAATTTTGAAGTTTTGCTGAGGCACAGAAAGTCTATCAGTGATTACTTTAATTCTGAAACTTAGAGGCTGAAAAAAGCTTCAAAATTCTCACCCAATTATGACAATTCTAGAACCTTAGAGGTTTTCACATAAAAGGTGACTGCAAAGCTGATAGCACATTATTAGACCATTCTGACCAGTGTCACACTGCAGTTACAATGTAACCTGGTCAATGTGATTGTCAAAACTTGCAACAGAAAATAACTTTAGTACTATAAAAGTGATCCAATTTTTTTCTGTTTAAGTAGTCCAAATTATCAGGTTGTTCAAAACATTATTCCTTAACTTTTTCTGTAGAAGAAAGATACTGTTAAGTTCTGATAATAAGCCCCCCACCCAATGAAATAAGCCCTCCAAAACTCACCCCCCTTCCATTATGAGCCCCTGGGCTACATCCTAACAACGATTACGGCATAACATCCTCCCACAAAAACTACTGTATTATAAATTGTACCTGTAAATGTAGCAATGTAGCAATCTGGATACTGTACGCACAACGGCAACAGGCTTCTTAACCACTACAAAGTGCTATACACAAACATCAAGCAAATTACCAGTATATTGTATGAAACGAGAGAATGATAAAGTTAGATTGTAAGACCATATTTGGGAGCATGTATGCTAATGTTATGTTACAAATAGTATTTGCCAAAAAATTCAGTTCCTTCACCTTAGCTTGTACCCACATTCCTTCTGTTGCAGCATTTTCAGATGCAAAATTCTCGTTTTTCAGCACAAAATCCCTCATTTTCAACCATTTTTGAACAGCAAATCCCCTTCCAATCATAAGCCCCCGTTCCCCTGAAAAGAAGCCCTTGTGAAAATAAGCCCACCAAAAAAACCCTTTGGAGAAATGTAAGCCCAGGGCTTGTTATCAGAATTTTATGGTATAAATTCAGCATTTCACGAAAGAGAAAAAATCAGTCCCTGACGGGACACACCAACCAGGTGCTCAAACCACTGAGTTACTGGGAGTCTTGACTCAGCAAGCTAGTTTGTATTTCCTAGCTAGGTTCATTAGATAATTTGGTATTGACACCTTGAGAGGTGTCTTAGGAAAAGAAATCTTTAGTGCTCAGGTGTGCTCAGGACTGTTGGGGAAGTCTTCTTGCTAGAGTAACTCTACATGGTAGTGCCAGGGTTACCCTGCCTCCTTGTAACGGATGCCTCTAAAGCTGGGAGGCTAGCTGTTAAGGTCATAATTTGATATCCAAGTGGCCTTTTCTGTCTAGCAGAATTATAGAATGCTGTATAATCCTGTTATGTCTAAGTCTGCACTTTTATGGGTAATAATATAATACATGTACAGTGGCCAACCCAAAATTAAGAAGAATTCCTTCCTATCTACTTTCTTTCAAGTTCTACTGGAACATTTGGCATTTTAGCCACTATAGCCATTTGCACAGGAAATCAAGCTCATCTTATACTTCAAGTTTCAGACAATCAGTGATGTTTGATTTCCATATGCAAGGCAAACACAATTAATACAAATTATGGGGAACAAAATCATTTGACTCAGTTTGATTCTATTACACTCACTCAGCGGTGTACATGTATCAGTGTACATTCCATTTCAGCTTAATATTTGAACTCACAACAAGCTCAACGATTGATTCAGTTAATTAGCAAACACAAGTGGAAAACAGTAATTGACTGAGAACAAAAATGGAAACTGCTTGCACAAAATTAAATTATTGGTGTTAAACGGCCAGGTCGTTGTCATGGACAGGCAAATAGGCAAAACAGCACTGTTTGAAATTGTTGTTGTTGTTTTTCTTTGCCTTGCACTTATAGGAGTCCTCAATTGTGTTTGCGTAAATCACAAACCAAATCAGTGTGCTGTTTTGTGGGTCCATTTTTGAGCTTTTTTGATCAGATATCATTTTTTTAACAGGTATGATGATGTGAATTTCATTTGCCCAATGGATAATACAACTATTCCTAAAGAAGGAGGGGTGAGTAGGGTTCATTCCACATTATATTAACACATGTAATTTATAGCATTGCAGTGGGATTGCTAGAATGTAGTATTCCCAATACTTCTTATGCCCCCTGAAAACTTGAAAAATTGTGTTTTCATCTGGAGATGAAAATCACCAGACTTGTGCAAAAGGCAAAATCATGAGTCGAAATTAGTCCAGAGGGGGTAGTAGACTATGTATCAACAGCATTTAACTTCATGAATTGGCTCAAATGAGCCTCTGATTACATTTTCTTCATTGTTTTACTATCAAAACCTTCCTTATTTTTTCTGCATTTGTACATGTATCAATTACATTGTAAATGCTTATTTTAAAAAGGATTCTTGTGTGACTTACATGTAGCTGCCCTTTAATTGTAAATCCTATGAAAAATAATTTAACCTCTCCAAATCAGTCAGATGGGGTGCAGTGGTGCACTGGTCAGCACGTTGGACTAATATGACTGGAAGGTTGGAGGTTGGAGGCACAATCCCTGCCATGGTGTTGTTTCCTTAGAAGAGAATCTTTAGTAACCCACATTGTCTTTTTCCACGAGGGTGTATAAATGGGTACCGGCGATATACTGCTGAGGGTAACCCTGCAATGGACTAGCATCCCACCAGGGGGTGGGCTTTCAGGTTGTGGGCTTTCTTGGCTCATGTGTGACTTTACTTTTAGTTCTTTTACCTAAATCAGTCAGGCGATAGATGGTAATTAATACCGATCAGAACCAACAATAAATGATGGCTAATTCACAGAACGTGGAACCATTAGTTACATGTAGTGTTTGTTTACTCCACCAAATTTTAATGGCATTGGTTTTGAGGTATTATACTCGAGGTATTATACTTGGTTTGCTCGAGGGCAAACCAATCAGAAAGCGTGATCTGGTTAGCATTCCATTGTGATGATGTCACGATGATGGAATGTTGGTTGTTTTGGGGGTGTGGAACCATTTTTGCAGGAACAGCCAAGGGGCGGCGGTGCAGGGGCGGGTGTGCGCGCGCAAGGGCAGCGTGTGGGAGGACCTATCGAGGTGACCATGCAGGTTTGTTAGCGATGGGATCAAGATCAAATCCAGCTGGGCACTTATAGTTTTTCTATTTTTCTTTTCTCAAGATATTTTTTCTAAAGGCCGTTAGACCAGGGAAAAACATTGGATATGGGTCGTAGTCTTATTTCATAGCACTTTCCTTGACACGTGGACGAGTGTTGAACGCCGAAAAAAAGATGGCAAGCTTAGAAGATGCCCCCAATTTTTCTTTATGTTTTTCACTTTGTTACACGGTTTTTTTGTCTAGGTGGGATTTATTCCAGGTAGCTTTGCTTTCTTATTGCATTTTTTGGGGGATTTTTGTCCTGGCCTTCTGATACTTTTCCTGGAAAAACTCAAGATGGCTGCCAGTTTTCTGCTCGGAAAAAAAACACACAAGTTATTTCGTCTCGCTCGTCTGACAGCTTTACAGACAACACATCCTGGACTCCAGAAAAAATAGGGAGAGCAGCAAATAAATGTTCTCTCGGGTAGCTAGTGAAAAACGTTTTTTACAAGAACGTGAAAATCACAAGCTGCAAAGAACTGCATCGGTTCTCAAGTTGTTTTTGGTTTTGAGGCGACAAATAGATCAATTTCAAACAAACCAGCAAACATAGAGTACTAAAACACGGTGCTTTTTCATCTGAAGTTTGTCTTTGTTGTTGTAAACATGCCAAGAAAACGAAATATGTTGAGCCTCATAAAATCAGCCACAGCTCTAATGATTACTGAGGGGCAGAGGAGACAAACCTGATCTCTGGTGTTGCTTTCTTTGATCAGCTCTAGATCGCCTAAATCATCTGTAAACGGAAGGAAAAGTACAAAGTATTTTGAGAAAATAGCTATCGAAACATGGATTGATGGCATTGTTCTGTCGTTAGCATAATCTAATATGCACATATTTATTATATAGAAAGCATCGAGATGCAAACAGACGAATAAAAAATTTTGCTCACCTTCTAATCCCCTATACGCAGCCATGCTTTGGAGAGCAAAGGAGAGAAAGACACTCGTAGAGCCTTCTGGGAAATTCTCTAAAGAAGATATACCGCTCACCAGTGACTCGGCATTTTGACTCGGGTTCGGATTTGACTCGGGAAATGTTTTTACTCCTAATTAATAATACCACAAATCATTGGTACAATAAGGTTAAAAGGAGATTACTGTAAGTAAGTTAGCTCTTGTTGATGGCGTACATTGTAGGACGATAAACTAGGTTACAGTCAAATACTCAGCACGTTGCGCTCATTGTCTAGGATTTTCATTAACAGGGAAGGGATTGCATTATTGGAATCAAAATTCCATTTTATAATTGAAGATTGAAGTCTTTCAATGGTGGACTCTTTTGAAGTAGTGAATGTAAATAGGGTTGTTACTTACATGAGCCAAAAGTTCACACGTGAAATACGAAACCGTTGACGGCTGCTGGTTTTAGTTGGTTTAGCATTAATGGGGAATTTTTCTCAATTTTCAGGAACATTTCTTGTGCATTTACAGCACACTTGCTTTAAGAAATTATTCTTCACAGTTTTATAACAGCCGTCTGCTTCTTCACGTGTAAAAGTACTTGCGATTAATACTTTGTTGAGAGAACACAAATCAGGTCAGATACGTCAAGCAGCCAACAGTCTGCTACTTGCACGTGAACATTCGCCTCATGTCAATTATAAATCAATCAGCATTCCTTATTTGGAACAAGGCTACCGTTGGAACATTATACTATTCAATTTGAAAATGGAATTTTGATTCCAATAATGCAATCTGTTCCTGATTAATGAAAGTCATTCCCAAAATAATAAGCAGAACGTGCTCAGTATTTCGACTGTGACACTAAAGTGAGATGCGCCTTGTATGCACTTCGTGCAAGCCTTATAAATGGCTCCCATGATGGAGGGAAATGGGACTTTCAGCTCTTCTATAAGCGCTAGTGATGCAATGTACCTTTCATTCTGAAGAGCCCCCATTTGGGAGGGAGGACTTGTGTAGGTTTGAAAAGTGCATTTTTACATTGTGTATAAAGAGATAATTTGGCGTTACAATTGAATGCTTTCCCTTTTTATAGGTGAACTGTTATGAAATAGGATGTGATTTAGGAGAAAAATAAAAGAGGGAGAGTTCTTTTTGACACCACCAGGCAATAACCACCCTCATGCAAGAGCACTTGGGGTGGTTTGCAGACTGTTTGTCGTCCATGTATTATCTTTAACCTTTTAAGTCACAATGTCAAGGTGCATAATTATTCACCTCACTGTTTTCCGTGTATTTCTTGGCACTAGTTGGTAGAATATGATTGAACATCAAGATGGCTTACGGGGTTGCCATGTCGGGGAAATTCTTAAAGTTGTATTATCCCGATAGGTGGCAACGCTGTTTTATTCTTGGTGGTCGTTTTCTTTATTCTTGTCACCTGCTAGTTTGATCATATCAGGTAGTGATACCGTAAAGGAAAATTACGTGCTTGTCACTATTGGGTGTCAAAGGATAAAATAAGCTGTATCTTTTTCAATGCTTCTAAAATTCACCATTTCCCCTCTCTTTTCTTCTTAAGATACATTTTAAAAATCGCAATAATACTAACAGATTAATGGGACCTCATACTACATGGCAATTAAAATTGGTTGCCGAGGAAACAGCTAAAACGCCTGGAAAACATAGTACCTAACTATACGGATCCTCCTTAAGGCGACTTATGAAGTGAATGCAAAATCACAATAATTCGTCCGTTAAACTAACTGAATGAATGCCACAAAGTGGTATTAAGGAAATCCAGCTCGTTGATGTCGTGGTGAACACCAAAATGAGACCAAGCTTTGCTTGCTTTTTGCGTCCACTGGATACTAGACTAAAGAGATCATCTTATAATCTTTCTTCACCTAGTTCTTTGACGATTTGGCCTGTGGGAGGAGTATACTCTCTCTTCGTGTAAAATGTAGAAGGAGTGGTAGAGGATGTGTGTGGAATAACGAACTACGTGACTACGAGGTAACGCGTGTATTTACTTTTCTTGCCGTTCCTCAGCTGAACGTTATATAAGTATGCCAAAATGTGATATTATCTTCTTAATTTGTTCAGCAATATAGTTTACCACGCTTTTGTAAATTATCGTCACAGTAAATTAAGGAAAAAGTTGAGTATCCTTCCAACAAACCCAGTGATTTATTTAGCCGACAGTTAACCACAAAAAAGTTTCAAATTTTGTTTTGATGAAATGACTGCAATCGATTTCTGATTTGCCGCGGTACCATCACGATGCCTTTCTTTACAATTACACGTTCATTTCTTCTTTCTTTCGCAGGTCCACTTTAAAACATGTCAGCTTGAAGATGTGATCTGTGATGACTGTGAGACAAAGATGGAAAGAAAGTCCCTAGCCCCACACAAGACATTTCAGTGCCCCGAAAGGAAGGTGCCGTGTCAGTACTGTGGAGAGGAGTTTCGCTTCTGGTACACAGAGGTAAGGTTACGTAAAACATTTATACACCATGGCTGTGCATAATAAAACTTTCCTAAAATCTGGCTTCAGTGAGTGCTGCCGAAGTTTTCGAACTTTCTTCAAGAGGTAATTATCACCAAAGGCACATTGTAAAACACTACTCTAAATGCTTTGAAGGTTTGTTTGCCTCAACTGCAAACTTTGTTGGTTTTTACGTTTTCTTAATGATGGCATTGCCCTGTCTAAGTTTGGTGCCGCAAAAGCTAGTTCTCAGCGGCCGATTTTGTTCCAGTTTTGCTGATGCATTATCTACTCACTCTGTCTGCTTTGTCAAAGAAACACAACCAGGCTACAGGGCGCCAAATGTGACCAAAAAGATCACCACCCTTGTGATAAATCGTTCCTTGAAATATATATCACAACTGGTGATAAATACATAACTTTGCTTAATATATATAATGTGGTTAAATGCAATTTAAGCTAAGTTAAACTCAAAACAATGCCGGTCAGCGGCCTCCCCCGTCGTGGTCATGCGCAGTGATTGGGGGTCTGCAGGGGGTCGCGTAGTTTTACAGCTCGGC
>Ga0126336_10001913_pt1 | contig 11467 bp, 9 predicted proteins | sample SidCmetagenome_FD_92530 | JGI IMG/M metagenome (GOLD analysis project Ga0126336, IMG submission 92530) | Coral microbial communities from El Islote,Puerto Morelos, Mexico - Siderastrea C C metagenome | ecosystem: Host-associated > Invertebrates > Cnidaria > Coral | place: El Islote,Puerto... | reverse complement strand
GGATATTTTTACTCGTCTCTTGTATTTTGACTCGCCCTACGGGCTCGCCAAAATACGGCGCGACTCGTAAAAATATCCCACGATACTACACACTAAACCGTCTAATAAGATATATGTATTTTTACGAGTTGTGCTGTATTTTGACGAGCCTGCAGGGCGAGTCAAAATGCAAACAATGAGTAAAAATATACGGTGATACTTCACAGCGAAACATCTAATAAGAGATTTATTATCCGACTTAACCTTTTTTAACTTCTTTCAGTAACTTGAAAGAAAACTATGCGAAACAAGTGTAATAGGATGAGCGCACACACGGTACTATACAATAACCAACTTACGATATCGTGGGGTATTTGTACTCGTTCGTGCTCTTTCTGTACAATAACTAATACGGTTGGATAATAACCCTTCATATTTTGCTTAGACAAAGTTCAATGCATTAGCAAGCATTGAGTGGAATGTTATTGCGCATACGTTGTATTTAAGTAACGCTCTTTAACGGCTACCACATTGTTAATAGCGGTTTATCTGTGTCATACAAGTAACGAGTGTAGACGTACCAGTAGTAATACCTTTGTTGCGCATGCGTTGTAAGACACAAATCACTACCTAAACCGCTACCACAGGGTTAACGGCGGTTTGTCTGTGTCTAATAAGTATGGAACGTTGGCATACTGGAAGTAACGTTGTTGGTGCGATGTGACACGCTTCAGTTTTGTTTACCTTGCGTGATGTAATCATGACGTAGCGTCAGCATCATAGCGTCATAATCGGAACGGGAAGTTTGAGGTTATCGTCAAGAGAAACCGGAAGTTTACGTACACTGACTTAGGCAAGTGACAGAAAAAAACCAGCCCAATTTAATAAATATTAGATACAGCTATTTCAATTATCGTAGTCGGATTTTACAATCTCGAGCTTACGTCACAAGGCCAAAAGTCAGTATGGGTTGCTGAACATCTTTTGTGATTCGGCCTTAATTTCACGGCTGTCACTGCCATAAGATGGGCAAAAGTACTATAAACACTTGTCTTTGTGATTTATTTCTTTTGTAGGGGTGAGCCATAACCCTAGTTTTTAGTTTGGTAAATTCATTAAAAAATTACCCGCATCAAATGGCACTCTTGTCGCGTAGGCTTTCCGACAACATTGATTGAAATAGCTGTATGTTCGTAGGTATACAGAAAGATATAAACTAGAAATAAGTGACTCGCAGGACCTCGCGAAGCTTGTTGTTCACGTTGAATTTCGAGCTGGCTGAGATTCGGCCCATGTATATATATATATATATATATATATATATATATATACATGGGCACTCCGAGATTCGACCTCCCTAAGCGATTCGCGCACGACACATTTGCAAATACCCGCACGATAAAATCAAATTTATAAACCTCGTTACGCTCGCAAAGCCTTCGCTCTTCCTCGCTCGCGAGGAGTAATCGCGAACAACAACTTAAGAAATATGGAAATAAAAAATACGAAACTTAGAAGACTTGTACGGCTAATCCAGTTGACAAAAACTCTTTTACGTACGCAAAACTAAGCTTCACCTTTTATCTAAAGAAACACTAGGACAAAAATATAGGAAGGAATACACGGATTACGTAACAGGACGATAATAAAATGAAAAAACTGAGCGCGAAAACGGAGCAAAGAAAAAAGGTGAAAACGATAAGAGAATTAGGAGCAATTTCTCGTGGCTACACGTTGAACACTGTGCCTTATCTCTACTTCATTCATTTGTTTGTTGTGTAGTTCATGGTAACTGGAGTAGCTGGTCTTCATGGCCAAACTGTAACAAGCCCTGTAATACAGGAACTAGGACGAGAAATCGACTGTGCAATAACCCTGTACCAGCTACTGGCGGAAAAACCTGTGACAGCCCAGCCACCGACACCGAGCTATGTAATTTGAACAGCTGTCCTGGTTTGTATATCACATTCCTCAAATACATCGACTTTGTCGTTGTTTGTGTACCTAATAAAAGTTGAATGATCGGGCAATTTATTTCGGTAAAGTCTATATATTTATGAGCCTAATTCACGACATTTCAGTCTCAGTTTCTTTGGTGTCGCTAGAGGGATCATAAGTAAGCTGGGCTGCCAGCCCACTGGAAGGTTACTTCATAGCAATTTTACGCTCTCCGGAGCAACTGGTCGATTCCTTTTTATACACCTTGGCGGAGACAGAGAGCTGTGGAGTAAGCAATAGAGAAAATTACATTCCACTCATCCGTCAGCATGAGAAGAATGAAGGAGAACTTTACATCCACTTTTCATCCACAGAACGCATTTATAGTATTGTGTGTAATTAAGAAAATGAAAACTGTGCTTAAACACAGAGCGATTCTATAAGTTGAGGTGAGGGTCTCAGCCCGTCAGTCACAATTCTCAACGGGCACCAAACGAACGCATTTGATTGGCTCACCGACGAGACGGGAAGCCTACAAGGAGAGCTCCAAATTTCCTTTAAACATTGTCGCAAACGTCTGCTCTATAAACACTGTAAATAATTTGTTTTAAGCTCTGCCAAACAGACAGGAAATAGGTGAATAGCAAATTTCTGATCACCGCATGAATTGAAAAGAAAGTTTTCGTTTCTATGCTCGGATTTGTGCATTGCGAAGTAACAACTGAGAGGCAAAATACCCGCCGCTATATACTTCAGTTGAAAATTTGAAACCGCTCGGGAAAAATAATTCAAGCACGATGAAGATGACACGCATTGAAAAAAAATTCACTAAAATTTTATCTTATTTTATTGCCTGTTTCAGAGAAAGGAAAATACTTTTTTGTAAAGCTGTGGTAATGACAGTGTAATGAGACCGAGTGGCTCAAAACAACATCGCGTGTAAACAGAACACTCGAAATAATTTCGGAAACTTGTAAAAAACTATATGAAACTAAATGTTTTAAACAGGTGCCACTCGTGAACTGACCATGACTGAATGATCGTGAATGATTTTTATCGCTTTTATCCATGTAAAAGCGACCACAAATATTTCAATTGTGGACACTATTTTTTTATTGTTCCTCAAAATAATTTCGGGTCGACTTAAAAGTGGTTGTATTTACTGAACTCCAGTTGATTCTTTATCGTAAATGGTATCGGGGCAAGTTTTAAGTCATAATTCAAGTTTTTTAATGCTTTATTTTTCACTAGAGAGCCATTTAGTCAAAGGAAAAGTTTCCTTTACATTTGAATTTGTCAAATGAAGTCCACAAAATGCTTCCCATGACCCTTTTATAGGCTCGCTCGTGTTTAAAGCCCATACATGCTTAAAGCAGACGTTTAAGACTTATTACTTGGACGTTGTCATGTTGATTTTACCGAAACCGTCTATCTGTTATCTATCCCTGTATCTGGACGTTTCATTTTCAGCTGATGAGATAAATTACAAGATCAGGTTCCCGACTAAAGCATGGACTGATGATCTATCGAATCAGGAAAGCGAAAGCCGCCGGAAATTTATAAATGAGATTAAAGAAAAGGTAAGCGTTGTCGACGATGGTGTTGCTTGAGTTGTGGCTTCTCTAGTTTCCCAGGTGCTATCATTATTGCAAAGAATAACATAAACAGCTTGAAGGTAATTTATGCGGCTCTCAGGAATTTAAGTCCGCATCGCAGAGCTTAAAAGGTCAATAGCATCGCATCCAAAAGGATAGCGACTTGTGAAATTTGTTTTGATCTAAAAGGAAAGCTCGAAATGTGGGATAAAAATTGCAAAAAGATCTCACTTATAGCGGATATCGTGTTAGCGCTTGTCATATTGCTATAAAGAGCCCTTACAAAAACACAGAACGGCTAGTAATTGAAAGCCTGTTGATTGGCATTCTCTTAATTACTTCTGCCATTAAATATCGATGAGAGGAAGAACGTAAACAACGAAATGCATATATCTACAGGCGTTTACTGCCTGCACTGCAGACTAGAAGGCAACTTGTTTTGGATTTATAGTGTGTGTGAAGCTTTTCTTTGGTACTGTTTAGACAGTTTTTTACAATGTAGCTCCAACTTTTGATTTTGTGGCTGAAATCCCTAATATAACCCAAATGAAAACAACAAACATTTCTTTTTCGTGGTATTCTTTATCATGTTTTAAAAGGACATTCAAGGTTTTGAGTCTTCTGATGAAATCTTAAAAGTGTAACCATTCACATGAAAGCTGCAATGCTGTTCATTTTATTTATTTATTTATTTAATTTTTTGGACTAGTTAGTTGGTTTATAAAGTCTCAAAATGTGACCATGAACGTTTTATTTTCTTGTTGTGCTGTTCACCTCTTGATCTTGTTTGAATCTTCCATGTTCTTGGTGATGAAAGACTTAACTGATTGAAAGTTTTTAATTTTCATTTCAATTTTAGATGGTGAATTTTTACAAAGCAAAAGGTGAAAGTGTGAGTGATGTCGAAGTCTTGGAATTGAGGTAGCTCTTTTGCATCGAGTGTTTTTGATTGGTTTAATATGCAATTTTAAGAAGTATATCCAGTGCACTTAACATAAAATAAGCTTTTTTGTTGACTTGACAGTAGTGTTTGTTTTTGTTTTTGTTTTTTTTTTGCTGTGGACGACGTTTTATAATTAATACGTTCCCAGTTCTTTTTAGGATATAAATATGCGCAGCTTTTTGGAACACAGAAAACCAGAAAACTTGAAGCTTTTATAACCGATTGTACAGCGCTAATAGGCCATAAGGAATAGCGCTATATAAATTATTATTATTATTATTATTATTATTATTATTATTATTATCATTATTATTATTATTACTATTGTTATTGTTATTTTGAGCGCTTATTTCGGAATCATGGTCTATTGTCTATATGCCGTGAAAAAGTTTCGGATTATGCTGCGCTTTTGGATTTATCGTCAAGGCCATCTGTTTGCTGTACAAAGTGTTTGAAATTCGAAATTGTTGGATACGGCGTTCGTTTGAGGTTTGGGATACTAGGTTCCCAGATTCGGATAAGAAACCTCAGAAAGTGTTACTTCCGATTCAATGTTTTGCTACCATAAGCCAAAACGAATCTAAAACGTTTTAGTCCCGAATTTTTCACAAATTCAAACCGGCGCTCATTCTTCTCTATTGAAACTAAACTGTCGAGTAATTTCCTGTTTTGTTTTACTTTTGAAGCAAAGGAAGTGTTATCGCCAGTTTGAATGTCACCTACTCAGCAGTGGACGGTTTACAGATTGTCTTCCTGCAGGAAGAAATGGCTCAAGGGAGACTGGGTGACACTCCAGCAAAATTACTCAACACTACAAGCAATTATGGCAAGTTTTGAATAGAAATGAAACGCCCTCTTATAGCTATATAGTTTTCTAACCTAAAAAAAAAGCGAACATTATTTCGCCGTGGCGATATTTCCGAGTTTTATTAAACCTTTTCATCAAAACGAGGCCTCGCAGAAGCTACTCATGAGAAAATGAGTTCAATCTCATGATGTCCGGGAGCTAAAAATGACGCTTCGCTCAACCCAGAGTACTGAAAAGGTTTGGCGACGGATTTCGATAGGTAAAACCTCTTTTTTGCTAGGTAGTTTGTGGTTTCGAATTGTAGTGTACTTTTTGAGTTATAGCGATGTTTTTGTGAGTCGGAACGACTCAAACAAAGCTCAACATCAAAACAAGGCTGAAGATTGGGAATCAATATCTCCATAAAACTTTCTATAATAAGAAAACAAATATTATCACCTTTCTCGTAAGACTCTCTAGAGTTGATTCTTCCGTTGCTGAACCTGTCCCCTAGACACCAGATTCGGTTAACAGACCTTCTAATCCCGAGTTTTTATACTTCTTTCCAAGAAGGGCTACGAAATTAAAGCAATGTGGACCTCCCAGACGAATAACTGTATCCTTAAACTCATTGCAGAGAGACCATTGAATTTGCTTTGTTTTGCACACACAGCCAGATCCAACGTGAGGACTGCATCTTTCTGGCAAATGCCTTCGCACATTTTCTGTACCGTTTTAGCACGGTGTAAATAGTGCTGAGTTTTGTTGATGATCCATAAGCATTGGACAGCAACCCAAAACAGAGGAACTTGCAGCTTCAGGAAACACTAAGGCTTTAAAACCGCTCCAACTTGGAACAGATTGTCTTAGTTGATCATCTTCCTCGGGCTCTTGCTGCATGAATTTTGACATTTTTTGACATTTTCCGCGGGATGGACCTTCGTTTTACTTCGGTTACTGAAGACTTTGGGTTGGCATTTGGAACACGGCTTGGGTGATCGCGTGCGTAGTGTTCTTACCGTCAAGAGTTTTCGCGTTTTCTTTAGACAACAATCAGATCATACATTAATGTTAAAATTTCACACGCATATGACATAAAAAAATATTTTTACATGTGCAAGACAACGTGCTACCAACTCGTAAATCTAAATTGTGGAAATTAGTTATTGAAGCTACAACAAAGCAAGATAAGATAATAAGAAATCTATGTGTTCGTGTTTAATAGTGCCAACACAGTTCTAGACTCTTACCTTTGCCAACACTGCTACCATGCCTCCTTTTGCCTCTGTTAAGATCATCTTCGTCAGGCATGAAAGCGGCGCCATAAAAATGCATGATAGACAGCTTTAAATTAAGTTTTTAATCCCGAGAGGTTATCAATTGAAAAAAAATTGACTCCTTGGTCATCTGGAAAGAAAACACAACGCTGCAAACACTTTGCAGATTTTCGTCAGCAAAAAGTTTTATTTCCTATTGGACAATTAACTAAGATCTCATGAAACGTCGCATTAGGCGAGGGCAAATATCACGTGACATTTTGCAAAGCAGGGATGCTTCTGACAAAATTGACTTTCATAGAGTCTTATCAGATATCTGGGAATTTTTCCGTTTTGTACAAAGTTTTCAGGAGATATTGAGGCCGAATTTTCAGGCTTGTTGTCATATTGAGCTCTGTTTGACTTATGCCGACTCGCAAAATGATCGCTATAATTCAAAACGTACACCACAATTCGAAACCACAAACTACCTGGCGAAATAAACAACAACAATTTTCAGAAAACAAAGTATTTGCTGACCCGCAAATAACAACGCTAATTGAGGTGGGCCAATCCTTTTAACCTACAATATTACATGGTGAATATAACATTTCAAGGCGCGGCTGCTTAAGCCAAGTTACTTTTTTCGCGTGTTGTTTGTCAAGTCTTAGCTCGTTTTTTTTTTACTTTTTGATGCCCACACCTCAAAATTATACTAAAACAATTATTCGCCTCAGTTAAATATACATGTCATGTTAGGGTTCAATCTATCAAACTCCGTCGCCAAAGCTTTTCAGTACTCTGGGATGAGTGAAGTGTCATTTTTTAGCCCTAGCTCCCGGACTTATGTGTATGATAACCCATTTCATATGAAAAAACAAACCAAACAAAACAAAAAGCCACAAGACAAAACACAACAAAACAAATATCCAGACATCCAGTCAACTGCAGTATTTAGGTTGCATACTTCACTTTGCCCAGGTTTAAACACCTGTCATATTACAGCCCATGATTTAGGGACCAGGTTTCTCCAACATTAAGCAAATGAAATTGAAGTGAATAGTCTCGGGTGATGTATTTCTCTGATAAATGTCCGCTCTCTTGACAGTTCCAAGTGAACCTCCTGTGATTCAAGAAGCAAACAGTACCTCTTCAACGTCTATCACGCTTAAGTGGTCAGAGGTCACACAGCTAAATGCAGCATTACTTCTAGGCTACGCGATCGTGTACAAGAAATTAACCGAAAAGTTTAAAGTGGATTTCATGAAATCAGTGGTTCCTACACCACGCGAGGCAACAATTGATGGCCTGGAAAAGTTTACAAATTACACAATACGTGTATTTGCTTTTACCAGAAATGGCAACGGTGTGCCAAGTCGACCAGTCTCCTTCAGAACTCAGGAAGATGGTAGGCTGTCAAAGTCTGAAGTACATTCTGTAAAGAATATTGTAGACTTAACATGGATATTCCCCCTTTCCAAAACATATTTAGTTGGTGGCTCGATCCTTGATAGTGGTTCCCGCGTTGTTTTCATTTTCACTTTGGTATAAAAGTACCAAATGTAGGAGGAAACACTCACCCAGAGGTAGTGGTAATTCCCCTTAGTTTTAAATATTTTATGCAAATCGAAGATCACGCACCATCATCTTCCCGTGTAATGTAAACTGGCAAAATCCAAAATAGGCCAAATTTCCCAAATGCCTTTAATCGTTTTTTCAAAGTAGGGTCTGGTGCACAGTCTTTTAAATAAAAGTGAAATGTCATTCACATGGAAATAATTAATTTTCAGATGAAAGGCTGTGCACCAGGTCTTCCTTTGATAGGGAAGATAAAGGCAATTCAAAAATGGTCTGTTTTGGTCTCTTAGCTTTTTTGGCTCACCATGCCAATGGATGTATACTCCGCTTACGAAATGGTCCATGCTTAGCGTTTGTCTGTCGGGTTATGGATGCACACAGGAAGTTTGGAGAGCACGAGGGAAGCGTTAGAGTGGCCCGTAAAAGTTTACCTTTTTCAGTGCTCTTCAAACTTCCCAGGTGCATTCATAGCTCGATAGACACACGGCAAAAGCATCAACCATCCAAAGTTTCGACGATACTAGCTTTCAGTCATTTTTTTTCTTTATCGTCGTTGTTTTTCAAGCAAACAATTTGCAGTTTGTTTTCTCTCAAGATTAAAAACTGGTTTCTTGGTTAAGCTAAAAAGTTAATACTCTAAGGAAGACTGGAAGCGGGATTAGCACTGTATACTTTTCAATACCAGTTCGGTTGATTTTTCAAGAGCAGTTAGTACCAAAAGTCAGAGGAACTATTTAGTACAACGGCCAGCAATTTTGGGGGTTAAGCTTAGTAATATGGCACATGAGTGCAGCTACTAGGAATCTTAGGAAAGGAAGTTTTATTATCCATTGCTGTTTACACGAGGGAAGCTCTTTTGATAAAACTAACTGCAAATTACACTTTTCTGTCGGAACCATAAACTTTAAACCAAAAAACGCTTCCCTTTGTAAACACAAGAGATCAATTGGCAATTTTTAAAGGAGCGTGTTTAGTTGTTGAGAGTGCCCTTCCGTCAAGTTTGTTTTCTGTGTAGCGAAACGCGACCGATTTGAATATTTTTTTCTTGGGAAACCGAAATCCACTTTAATCACAGAAAGACTAATTCGATAAGGGACTATCTCTTCAGCATTGACTTGAAAACTGGAACCGAACTACCTTTCCATCTTGTAGGTGTTGCGTGCGAGTTTTCTTGGAGGATAAATAGCTCCTTGTGAAGAAGTGTCAACAGGTTTTCTGACTTCAGAGCACTCCTTCAGTGCTCAACGGTGTCACTGAACATGATCACTTGTATTGAATTTGATAACGTGGCTAAGCTAGCTATGTTATAATTTTGTATAATTTATGTCATCACGGTTCTCTTTAGATTACCGATTGGACGATGCCGTTAGAACGTCTTGACCAACAGAGGTACAAAGAATAACAGAAACAATTCTGGGCCTTTTTCCTTCTTGAGTACCCATAGTAATGTTATCTTTTTATTGTCGTTAGTGCCGAGTGAGTCCCCACCGGACACCGTTATCCAATCCACAAGTTCTAGCACAATCGATGTGTCCTGGAAACCAATCAGCCAAGCGTACGTACATGGTGTTCTCCTAGGATACGAGGTTAGATTTGCAAAGGACGATGGGTCACCACTGAACTGGGAAACAAAGATGGTGGATGCATACACTCATAACACAGTTTTAAGTTCTTTGTGGTATTTTACGAAGTACAAGGTAGCAGTTTGCGCCAAGACTTCCAAGGGTTGTGGTAAGGAACATTCCGCTGTTTCTTATACCTGGGGTGACGGTGAGTACATGGATATGGGATTTGATGCATGTACATTAACTGAGAGACACTATCTAAACAAATAACATTAAAGTCAAGTTTGGTTTCATTCGTCCACGGCTTGGCTATGTTTAACCATGAAGCTATCGTTACGAACTGGTTTTTATCTATTTGAGGCTGTTGCGCGGATACAAATTGTGACGGACATGCGACAGAACTTATCATGTAATACACTATTAAACATTTGATCATTCGTTTAAAACTTATGATTTTCGCTCCTTGCGAAAATGTAATTGTTATTCCCCTCTTGGTGTCCTAGGAGCATTTTTATGCCAACCACATTTTGGCAAAACACCAACAATAGCCCTGTGACATAGTGCCCTTAAACCTACCCCGCTGTGAAATAATGTAGCAATAATCATCGAGTAATTGTTTTTTTTTAATTTTAACGTCTAAGCTCCTACCAGGCCTCCGCTGAATGTCTCAGCTCAAAACCTTACCTCCGAACAGGCCATTGACGTCATGTGGAGTCCAGTCCCTCAAGGTTATGTCAATGGGCTTCTTATGGGTTATTCAATAAAATATCAAAGAATTCGAACCGCCGAAAGAACAGTGTTTGATGATGAGCATACTTTGACAGTAAAACCAAGCAAACTCTCGATTCGTCTTCAAGTTCAAACGTACTCGACTTACAGGATTCGAGTGGCCGCCCTTACACAGAAAGGAATGGGGCCTTATAGTGAATATGTGTTCGCTGGTATGTGAATCTTTTGTTGGATAAAGTTTAGTTACCATATAATCTAAACTGATAAAGCTACAGTGAAAAGAATATAGACCTTTTTTGTGTTCCCGACGCTGGTGTTACGATATATAGTATTTCGTTTTAATGGAAAATGATAAGGACGTTACTCTGTTCAAACTACAGGTTGCATTGAGCCTGGGCCATATGGGCAAAAGAACGCAAATTATTGTGATGGCAACCAAGGCAGCCAAGTGAAGCCTTTTCACGTCGAATTCTGTCCTATTTAAAAGTTCACAAACTCGGTGATCTTAGTTTAAGTAAATAAGGCATTTTTGCTGCTATATGTTACTGCTTATTAAATGCCTCCGTGGCTTATTATTAAACATGATTAACAAGGATATTAAGATATAGATGGTTGCATTCTAAAGCTATATGTACTCAATTAATTGTATTTAAGAAACCTGCCGTTGCCCAAAAGTCCTCTACACAAACTACTGGTCGACATCTCCGTATCTCATGGTAAATGAGGAGGACGATCAACTAGAAGGAATATTTAGCAGAATTATTAAAGAAATGGTACACGCAGCTTGCGGAATTTGTCCCGCGCACGGTGATACTATCATCAATATTACGGAGAATGGGAAAGGACGACGTTCCGCTAAGAAAAACGTCCTTGAAGTGCTTGCAGACGTCGACGAGGTTCCACAAATCAGTTTTCCAATCTACGGCAACAAGTACATCACAAGATACCTTAAAGAATTTGCCTACATCAACCTTATAGAGTCCCCCGGGGTAGCATTTATTGCCACCTCTCGGCCTCCGGGAACAGCTGCAATGAATATAATGACGGCAGTTTTGGACACTGTACCGCTGATGGTGATGTCAGCTTGCATGGGTTTT
>Ga0126336_10001912_pt1 | contig 11469 bp, 7 predicted proteins | sample SidCmetagenome_FD_92530 | JGI IMG/M metagenome (GOLD analysis project Ga0126336, IMG submission 92530) | Coral microbial communities from El Islote,Puerto Morelos, Mexico - Siderastrea C C metagenome | ecosystem: Host-associated > Invertebrates > Cnidaria > Coral | place: El Islote,Puerto... | reverse complement strand
TTCGAATATAGAATCCAAGTTTCAAAGAATCGCTAAATTTTTTGAAGAATGAAATCGAAGAATGAACTAATCAATGAATATTTGAAGTTGAGCGTTCATGCGTGAACCGCGTTGACTGTAATAAAGGGGGATAGAAGGCGACGGTAAGAACCTGACGAGAAAATGTATTCAGGTATTCGTAACTGTAAATCGTGACTTTTTTCTGCCTTATTTTATCTATACATCAAGATTGATTAAATTTGTCTGTTTAAACAAACTTGAGAAAACGCTGGAGAGTCACCGGATGAAATTTAAACAAGATAAATAACAAAAATAAAGCACTTGTTTCAACTAGAGTTGAAAGCAGCTGTTTAAACGGATTATAATCATTTCAAAAATAAATGGAAGTGTAGCTATATAGATTGATATCAAAGTTTCCCCTTTAAAGGGAAACTTTGATTAAAAAATACTGTAGTGAAGAATAGTTTACCTCATTGACTCTCCCTGACGTTTAGAACGTTAGCCCTTCGTCAGAGCGATCCGCTCTGTCGAACGACTAATGCTCGAGTCTTCAGCTTTCAATTTCTCTACGGTGGTTAATTTACCTTATCAGATAAATTCAAAATTTTGAGGCAGATCAGGGACCATCGAAACATGCACCGACCATCTAACGCCCCAACTACAACACCACCTTCACGCCTCGCACCATAAATTAATTTTCTTAGGTAAGTCTGCGGGAAATTAAAGGAAAATGTGATAACTTTAATTGTTTATAAAATGAAAATGTCGCAATAGAATAATCGAACTTTTTTTGTTGATTTCAAACTCACAATATCTTTTTGAATTACTTAAATAAGACGTAATTTCCTTTGCTAATTAGGTAAACACTCGGGAAAAAATTCTTATTTTCGAACTGTGTTGTCGCAACCTATGCAGCGAAACTCCTTTTGGCCTTTAACCGTCTGTCTTCTATTTATTTTACAATGTTTTCAGGCCAAACGAAAATTACCTAATTAAAACCTCTTGGCCATTTCACTGTTCGAACTTGCGCGATTTTTTTTTAAAATCACTGAACAAAAGCAGGAATGACAGACCCAGGTTCAGTGTCATATTACAAAACGTTTATTTTAGTTGAATATTTAACAGTTATTTACCGAAGTGGCGGTAGAATCCACTATTGATACCGTATTGAGGTGAATAACTGTAACTGTTTTAGTATATACTACACAGGTAAATAGCCAGGCTCAAAGGTTTTTTTGTTTCCTGATAAATGGGCAAAAACTCGACCGCTGCTTCGTTCCCAGGTGAGTAGCAAATGTTATCTTGAGTTCGAGTAGCCAATCAGAGCGCACGGAAAACACTACGGTCTAGCTCTGATACTAACCTATCGTGCAATTTTCTTTCTCGCAAACAATACCCCTACATCCCCCTTTTTTGACACGAATGCATGATACTTCAACTCGTTTCCTTTCCTTGACTTTTCCTTTATACAGAACTCGACTTCCTAATTTTTATGAATATGAAGAAATAATTGTAAAACATTGTTGACTTTCCCTTCTGACAAAAGTGGGAAATGCTTTGTTATGCTTAAAAATTTCATACAGTTCATTTGTTATTTTCATAACAAAAGATTCCTGTGCCGCTCAAAACCGCCCGAAAAGGACCATTGTGGTTGTTCAGTTTGTGACATCATCACTTTAAGTGACAGCATATGTTTTTGATAACCAATGGATGCACCAGGCACACCTCTAAGTGGCTGTTTACATGGAAGAAGGAAAATCCTAGCGCTAGGAAGAACCTAGAAGGTGGATCATCCTAGCCCCATATGTTTCCTGGATTCAGTTTACATGCAAAATGTTGTACTTGGACCTAGTGCTAGGATCTTCCTAGCTGAGAGATAGGAAGATCCCAGCACCATGTAAACGACCTTCGCTAGAAAGATACTCGTATACCGGGGACAGAAAAACAAATATGGCGGTGGCCTGGCGTTCAGCTGCTACAGGCAGACAGTTTTATTTGATTTTCAGCGACCACCCCAACCGAAACATCTGCATGTAAACCAGACGAAAATTTGTTTCGTCTTCTAGGATCTTCTTCCCTCCTTGTAAACAGCCCCTAACAAAAAGTGCCTAATTATAAACTGAAGCGCTTACTTAAGATAGACCAGAGTTACACAAAGAAAAAGGAATAATGTTTCCTTGTGAAATTGATGCAAAACTTGACCATGGCACAGGTTGACACGTCTAGTTAAAAATTTCCTCTGTCCTGAAGGTTTAGGTGAAATCTTTTCTAGTCAAAGGAAAGACTATGAGATGGCCTACAAACTAAAAAAAATCGAATGGGGGAACCAAAAACAACGGGACTGATTGCTAAAACCCTGAAAGACGACCTGGTACTGTGTCCCAATTTTGAACATGCCCGAAATCAAATTTGACAAACAACGTCGGACGTTTCCGTAGCTGCAGAGGAAGGTATAGAGGTTTGGACCAGGATTTGAGCAGACAGGAGCCAAATCAAAGCCTTCATGGCTTAAAATGGTGGTTTTTCTGAAACCGTTTGGGAGTTGATGAGTTAATAGGGTTCTAGTAGTACCCTTTATGGTTTAAAGAGCGCGTTAAAACGTTTACTGGCAGTTGATGTGTAGAGGTCCAGGAGTAGTATGCACTCCCAGTCAAACCTTAAAACCTGTTGCTTAACCTACCTTTATTGCTTTGTTTATTTGTTCACGTTTTTCACTAGCGTCTTCAAAACTTTTAAATATATAGTTGTCGTTTCGGTGAAGGACAAAGTCTTGCATGGACGCGTTTTACTGAAATAATGAAATGAAGCAACGGAATGGGTCACCGAATCTAAACCTTGTGTTTTTCCTTGTAAACACTGAGTCTAAGAGGTTCTTTTATATTAAGAATTCTTTCCCAGTGTACAGCAACCATTTCCCTCAGAGTAACCGAGGTGGTAAAGACTGTCCTTCGGAACTCTTCAGAGGTATTCGTGTAATATTTCGGTGTTCTTTGAAATGTCCCGCCGAATATTTAGATAATGTTCGAAATTCAATCAGTCTTCCATAGTCTTCTCATGATCTTTGGTAATCTGGCTAAACGAGAAGGGAAAAAGATACGAACAACATCGAACATCCGAGGGTTAGATCCAACTCTATTTCCTTAAACGACACTGTTAAAAGTGGATAAATACAAAATTTGAGCGAGAAGCAAGAAACTGATAGCTTGGGATCACTAAAGGCAAAACCTTCCCTCCCGGCGAACATCAAAACATCGTGACTGAAAATAGTCGGAAGTACAACAAGGTGGGTAATCTTCGTAAATACTCGGGCGATCTTCATGAGAAGTCTTCGCTGAATCGTCAACTGATGTTAGGCATCAGAATGACCCTCGATGATGACCTTCGGTATCCTTCTAGGATCTCCGGTGGCCGAAAACGAATCAAGAACGAAAGACCGATTGTTGTCGATCTCCCTCTTTTTGAACAACGCCTTGAAAGCGGGTTTAAATTGAGGATTCATCATCCCATATACAACAGGATTCAAGCAACAGGTAAGAAATACAAGATAACTTGAAATCATTAAAGGCACATCTAATCCTTGCCTTCCAGCGGCCATCATCATGATGAGAATTGCCTTCGGAAGCCAGCAGAGAGCAACCACACATGCGATCCCAAGTGTTGTGTGGATACACATGTTCTCTGCATTATGTGCGTTTTGGCAAGCAGCACGATTCGATCGCGTGCAAATCTGAATTCTGTTTTTACGAACGGTGTTGTAAATTTTAAAGTAGCACCAGCAGATGACGTAAGGTGAAGGCTGAGTAAGCACCAGAAAAGCCATGTAGGAAGTATTGAGCGCATCAAAAGACCATTCATACGCACAGAGTCTGGACTCAGGATAATACACATATTTTCCCCAACCATAAAGAGGAGGACTACAAGTGATAAGAGGGAGAATCCAGCACAGCGCAAGCAGGAGTCTTGACCTTTTTCTCTTCGGGGCGAAAAGGGTGTTGTAAAGTTGAGGTTTGACGACCTTGAAGTACCTGCTGATGGCTATCAGCATAAGGGAATACAGAATCGCGTTCGCTATAGCAACAAACAGGAATCCGGAGATGCTACAGATGACAGTCCCAAAGATCCAACGTCCTTTGACAAGGCTTGTGATCCAAAGAGGCATAATCAGAAGTGTCTCAGCCATATCGACGAGGCATACGTTCGCGATAATCTTATTGATGAACTTTTTGAGGCTGGGGTTAGTTCGGATAACATACAGAACGACTGAGTTGGTAAGAACGGACGAGACGAAGATCATCACAGCGAAGAACACCTCGAAAAAGATTTCGATTCCTTTTCGTCCGAGTGGATCTTCGTTTAAAGATGAATTCTGGTTTTCTTGCTCTCGCATTATAAAGGTGACGTTTCCTATAAGTAAACGAAAAGCGATCAACTTTGGACTAAACAACATGCAAATTATCTTAAAATAATTTAAATGTCATTTTTTGGTCATTCAGTTGTATCGCACACTTGAGAAACTGTTTCACTAAAATTAAATCTTTACACCAAGAAACTCTTTCAGGGCCAATCTTTGCTCTCCAGAAACTGTAAACACCGTGCTAGGAATGTTAACTATTTGAACAAACATACAATACACAAAAAAAAAATAATCACAGCTTAATTCTGGCAGTACCGAAGTTAACCAACTCTCGCTGCTTATAACCTAACGAGTATATATCGCATGGTATGAAATACTGGCAAGTTTTAAATTCTTTCAACCCCTTTTACTATTAAGCTTTTAATGAATGAAATTGCAAAAATGAACTCCTCCAGAAATTATCAATCTTTCTAAAATGCAAAAAATTGATAGACTTGCGACCATCCGAAACATACCTATAGCCCATTCACAAACTAAAATAACACAACCACTGAAGATTAATATTACACTGCTAAAAAGACGAGCAATTAAAATATCACGGTATTCGAAAGTTTTCCATGCAGGTTTTCTCACAACTTACCTAAAAGAACAAATACTGAAACAAAACATATAGTTGTTGAGAAAATAAATAGTTGGCAAGGAACAATGAGTAGACAAAAGGTCAAAATAACAGAGAAATATGCTCCTGCGTCTCGCGTGCAACCACGTATCAATAATTGATCATAGCTGACAAGTTACGATTCGTCCATATCATTAAGGCCTATAAATTTTTTAAGGAATTAAGGAGAGGCTATTCAGTTTAGGACTCTTTCTTTATCATGATGATGCTAAGTGTTCATAAGGCTAATAAATTATTTGCATAAAAGGAACTAAAGCTAGAAACACCGGGCCCGTTTTGTTAGGCAAGAAATGAAAATATTAGTCAGCAGTTTAAAGCAATTTAAAATCGGTGGATGCACCTGCCTGTATTGAAAGGCATAAGCTTGTTTATGATCGTAACAGCAAGTTTAAAACTTTATGTATTAATTGCTCTAAATTTGCACACTCCAACTTCTAAGCAAGACAGGGAAAGCTGTCTCATGGGGAGTTTGAGCTTTTGCCAAATAAACTGTATTTGCTAAAAGTAACAAGGTAACTGCGTTCAAACACATACACGAAATGATTCCACAACACAACACGGCAATATCTCAACTTAATTTACCTAAGTAAGAGCGAATCATAGTTTATAGTGATACGACATCAGATGTCACCGTACGTTTTCAATTTGGCATCTTTGCCATTCGGCCCAGCCAGAGCCGTTTTTTTTTTAAAAGTCTCGCTGGTGTAGTTATTAAAATTAAACGAAAATTGACCATTACATTTCTGGAATAATTAACAGTTGTTCACTGAGGTGGAGGTGGATAAGTGTTTTGATATACACCAAATCAGTGGATAGCCAGAACCAAACAGAAAAGGGAAAAACACTGTGACTGGTATGGTATATGCTAATCCGTGAAGTATCACTTCAAATAGTAAAAGACATCATCCACTTTTTGCGCACGCATTTCTTTTTCGTAAAAAGGTTGTGCACCATTTTTAGTTATAGTGCATAGCACTATAAGGGGAGATTGAATGAAAGCCGCTGTTCAGTATCAAACAAAAATTAAATGCCTGAAAAATAACAAGGTTTTTATCGAAATTAAATACACAAATTCACCGATCTTAATATACTAATATATACATACTAATGTATAAGGACATCCACGTTTCAGTAAATATCTCTTTTTAAAAAGGTGAATTTGGTATTTTTTGTTTTCAGGGTGACAATTTTGAGGTATTCAAATTTGCTGCATTAGAAACTAGTTTCCTTTTATGTTGTCACTAAAGCTCGCCCCTGTTCGAGCGCGCGAACGAGAAAAGCCTCTTGCATGTTCGGATGTTTTTGTAACTAGAGAAGACTGGGCACCCTATTTTGGGCCCCGCCCAAAAGGATCTGTACCGTGCTTGTAGTATTTAAAATAACATTTGTGGCACGACAGCTCATGCACCCAAATTTTCTTTCCATGGATGCTGCAAACTAATCCTTTTATTAAACCCCATGCACACAAGCAATTTTGCTTTTGACAACTTATCTCTGACAATTTTCTTTTGCTTGTGCAACTGAGAAATTTGTAAAATCTGAAATTGCCTTGTCTGGATGGGACGGCAAGAAAATTTGTGAAAAACTAGTTCCCAGGCCTTTCGTTCCTCGCGTTTAGTTGAAGCTTTATGGCGCATACCTACGGGGCTCACCCATTTCAGGCGATTTCTCTACTCTTAGAAGCCTGATTCAGTTCTCCTGTTTCAGTTGCTTAACACTTTCATGGTCCACGGGCCAGGTGAACACACTAACTGCTGTCTGTTTCCCCTTTTTCAGTCTTCTGCATGTGGTTATAAAAGTACCACTGCCAAGCATCATAAGAACAATTTGAATTTTCGCGCTTATTTTGTGTAGCTTTCCGGCTTTCCCTCTTTAAGCGCTAACGGCTTCACTGTCCAAAAGTCGTTGCCGGTACATAGGCAAGGGTATTTGCCAAAACAATTTGCTTATCCGTACACACGGGCAATTCGTTTGTCACAGAAAATTTGCTCGTACACGAATCCTCGTTACACTTTGTAATTATCAGTAAGTTTGAGGAAAGAATTCTCAAATATAGTGATGTAAACTGAAGAAATCTGGTATCACAGACAAATGGCTGCTTATCAATGTTCGACTGTATATAGAAACTGAGGTTACACGATGTTTTAAGTAGAAGAATCAAGGTTTTACGAACCTTGGTCACACCGCTGCAACCTCCCTTCCCCCACCGACAAAAAAAGCCCATGGACTCTCAGACTTATTGGCTGAAACCTTCTTTGTTTTATAAAATCAATGTTAGTTAACAGGAAATGGAATTAAAAAATGTTACTCAATAACAATAATAAAACTAGGCAGACAATTAGAAAGCAACCCCCAAGACTTGGTAGCTACAACTTCGGACAAAACTACTTGAGACAAATTGAGTACACGCCAGTATTTTTCTATTGTCTTTAATAAAACCTCACACACTACTGAATAAGTACTGTCCTCCCCCCTCCCCTCTTTCAATGTGGTTTTGAAGACAACAGGATTTGTATAGGCAAGCATCATGGCCAAAACAACATTGTGTGGGGGTGGGAAGGGGGGGCAATTTGTACATCACTCGTGGTGTCCGGTTGAAAATGAAAAGCTAAACACATAAAACATTCACGTTTGTTTTCACTGTCTCCCTGAGCTCTACTTAGACAGTCTACCTAGTTGTGTGTCGATAATTTCCTCTATCAATAAAGGCGTTTTTTGAAAAGCTAAAGCTGGTTCGGTGTGTATGAAAATACCTTGTGTTTGAAATGAAAACCTTGTGACGTAACCGTAAAGTTGAACTCAAGTTTAAGCTACTTCCTACTTTCCAACCTATATACTTAAGGCGTTCTTTGTTAAAGTGGGTTTATGGGTTTCTGAAAATACAATGTTCGAAATGAAAACTTTTTTACGTAACCGTAAGTTAAACGTAATTGCTGTTGTTGAGAACTAGGTCAGGTGCATTATCCATGCACTCGTACAGTAGTTTGTCTTTCAATGGTACATTGCGCGCCATTAGTTCTTTTGTTCTACTCGAAACGTTTTTTTTTTCATAAACTTCATCGCAAATTGGTAAGACCGCACTGTTTCAAAGAAGAAAATCTTAATGCTTATGAACTCAGTTATCCATTTCACTTTGTTCAGGTCAAATTTCCCGTATGTGATTGGTTAGAAACATATACACAAGACATGACTAAGTGGGTTCTACTGTCGTGAAGTTAGTTTACATAACAGTAAGACCCTACAATACATACTACATATTGGAAAAACATACTTACTGATTTGCCTTGTCTTTTCAATTTTACTCCATGAAGTTAGAAGTGAGTGTTAAAGTCGACGATATCTTTTTGTTCTCCAAAGCCCAGAAAGCCGCCTTTAGACAGCGCTTATCAGGGGAAGAGCAATGACTGACCATCGCCCCAGAGACGTTCGAAGCCGATGTTTACTTAACAGCAGTTCTCCTAAAAAGCAGATCGATTACGATTTTGCCATAATTAATCAAAAAAGCTTTTACGTATTCTCTCTTACATCAAGACAAAAACTTTAAGCCAAGAAAAACCAAATGAATGGCTTTCACATCGAGACTGCCCCAGGCGCAAAACAAAAATATTGAAAACTTACCCGTCAATTTGCGCACCTGTTTTTAAAAAATAAACACGATTGAAAATACAATTAAAATGTGAGAAACTGAGTAAATAAAGTGTAGATCTCTGTCACTTCTATAATTGCTTAATTTTAAATTTTCTTTGAATATGAATTTCCCTGTACTGTCGGGGAGAATAATTGTGCTGTAAAAATAAATCTGACGTGTCTAGGAACAGAATGGAGCCTTCAGCAAATAGACGTCATGAATCAATATATCGGGATCCATTTTTTCCAAATTTTATAATCTAACGTCAAATGATGTATGTTTTTGCGACAAAATTTAGGGAAAAGAAATCATAATTTCCTCAGAGGCAAGATTATTTTTGGTTCTTTTGCATTTATAAACTGAAATTTAATTACTGCTTGTTTGCTTGTTTGTTTTATACCCGGGAGATCAGTAAACATTACACTCCCAAGGCTTCCAAATTGATTTTGTAGAAGGTAAAGCTGCTTTGCTTACATTTCTTTGGTACTTTTGTTATTAAATGCATTTTGAAGCATTTTAGGAAACAATTTTTATTTTATTGGAAAACATAAAATGTATAGTTTTCTGGTCAATCCTTAGCACTTCAGTAAAGATTTACGAGAATAAACGCTCCCAGTATTATTAAAACCCTGTCTCAACTCGCATTAACCTTAACCGAGAGGTCAAAGAGTGCAATTAATGCCTCGGGCCCAGGTTTTATGGAGAGCGAAATGACTCGCCTTTTACACGTAGCTCAGTTTTTAATTAACGCTTCCTCACTGAAAGCAGTGGATATTTAATTGAGAACATATGTCACTCTTGTTGATGGTAGAGAGAGTTTTTTTATTGCAAATAACATCGACCGCCTTCATCAAAACTTCCTGAAAATTCGATTGGAAGACAAATGGAACAGTCATGCGGGAGATTTCTTCCTTTAGGTGGATCATTTGTTTCAGTTGACTGGTTCGACCCAAAATTGGCTTTAAACTTTATTCCATTCAACATGATTACTCATTTAATTTATTTCTTGTAACATGCAGATTTTGCCTTCACCCTAGCCCTCAAATAGCACAATGCTAATAGCCTGGTAGTGGCTCGCTTTGGCAGCTTAAACAGAGCCTCTGGCTCAAAACAGCGAAAACTTACTTGTAAATACCGTGTACACTCAACAGCTTTTTATTGCTTTATATAGAAATTCTTAAAATTGTTGAATTGTAAGACGCAAAGAAAGATGGGGAACGATGCTTGCTGTGAATGCACATGCATACTCTAGTTGATTACAGCTTATTTTGGACCAAAAACAGCGATTAAACGTGCTACGCGTGCGCAGTTGTCAACAAAATTCTGAAACAAAATATCACTCTCGGGAATGACAAAATACAGGCAAATTAGGAACCCTTCACTTTAAACCCCAACCTAAAGGCTTTTCTGATCGATGAAAACATAAACTTGTTGTGTTGAGTATCCATGTAAATTAAGTAAGAGACTCTCAACGTCAAGTTTTGAATCGGTTTGCAAGTGTATTTCTTGTAAAGTATTCTCACAAAAGGGTCTCAAATGGAGTCGGGGGGAGTACCTTCGACGGTCGGACATTCAAAAATATAGCTTTTTGATGGTTGGCGGTAAAATTTTTCGGCATTATGACGCTTGATGGTTGTTGATAACAAATTTCGCCGACGATATGTCCCAAGGGCTAGCACAGCTATTTTGTAACGCTTTTAAAAGCCAAGATATACATGTATGCATCCTTGAATCCTAAAAATTATCTTTTCTTTTCAGGCAGTAAACAAGTATGAGGTAATTAGTACTTATACGTGTTATTTTATCATTGATTGCACGAATCTTTCACTTAACTGATAGGTATTCATTAAAGTCGATAAAGAAGAATCCCTGTTAAATGATCAAGTCCTCCCTCCCTTCCGGGTGTCAGTAAAACACGGGGTCGGGGTCGGGGTCGGGGTCGGGGTCCATTATTCTTTTGTTTCGTTTTCGGTTTTATGTTTTGGCTAGGGCAAGACAACAGAAAACGAAACAAAAGAACAATGGACCCCGACCCTGACCCCGACCCCGTGTTTTACTGACGCCCCTCCCTTCCCGACCTTCGAAAAAAGAATATCCTTACCACCGCATCCTACACCAGTCGCGTTGTTTCAGTCATACGTAATGACACGATTGATAAAAATGGATGCATTTAATACCTAGCCACTGTGGATAGGTATGCACGCAAGCTATCTAATACCCTAATATCTTTCATTTTCCGCGTTGGTGTTACTTTCGTGCATTTGAATTATTCAGGAGTACCCAACGACTGCTTCAGGGAAAATCGATTGTAGAGTGAACTAAACATCACCTGCAGGACTCCACGTCAATCTTGTTTAATATTTAACTTTCCTGGGAAAAAAATACCCGCTCTTCACTGCCAGCGAGCAGGACTTTTAAACAATAAAAATCCCAGCCAGCATCAATTTTGAAGTTTGTCAACGAGCCAGCAAAATTAAAATCGCCAAAAAAAGGAAATATCCAGCCAGCGGTGGAGGAAATATTTCCAGTTTGCCAGCAAGTGATCATGACGGGGCCGCTCGACAAAAAACCCGCTCGACAGGGTGGAATTGAGCTTGCTGGGAAAGTTAAACATTAGATAGTTAACTGGCTGGGATGTTTCGTAAACAACCGACTTGCAGGGAATTGATATTAAAACACTGTCTTTAGCTGGGGAAAAATGGCTTGTTTGTTTTTTCCTGGCTATTAGACTCTAAAAACAAATTGTGTTCTGACTACGAGCAGTCTCTCTTCCCGCTCAGGGATTGTCGATCAAAAAGAACAAGCGAG
>Ga0126336_10001911_pt1 | contig 11470 bp, 7 predicted proteins | sample SidCmetagenome_FD_92530 | JGI IMG/M metagenome (GOLD analysis project Ga0126336, IMG submission 92530) | Coral microbial communities from El Islote,Puerto Morelos, Mexico - Siderastrea C C metagenome | ecosystem: Host-associated > Invertebrates > Cnidaria > Coral | place: El Islote,Puerto... | reverse complement strand
TATCCCCTGATTTAGCCAACTCGGCCTACGGCCTCGTCGGCTAAGTATCAGGTGATATTCCGCGCGATTTCGCAGGATAATTGTTAAATAGCCTATCAATGACGAACGAATCAGAGAATAAGTTTACCCGCCTGAAACCTTAGCAGTTTAACAGGCGCTACTGACCGATCTCCTAAGCTAACCTACTGCTCTTGACAACAGACAACTGATAAAATGGAAGTTACCTTGATGTTCTTGACCAAATTAGCTGTGTTATTAGCCACATCTTTGGCTGCTTGTACAAACTGTCTCTTGGCTGCAGGGTTGTTGGTTTTTGCAGATGCCGCTTTACAGGCATTGCAAAGAGCTGAGGTATGTTTGGCCACAGACGTAGCTGCTCCCAGGACCTGTTAATACAATAAAAATAATGCTCAGTTTAGGAGTCAAAACTGCTCCTGTGTGAGCAGGCTCGTTTGTGAGCAGCAATAGAGTGCAAGAAAACATTGCCCGCTTCTCTTCTGCAAAACTCACATGGCTGGCTGGCTGGCTCGCTCACTCATTCACTCTTCAAGTTTTCCCGCCCCCTATCCTTCGCTAGGTGACCCAAATTTACATCTTTACCCCCAAAGAAAACCAAAGCACCAACATTTCACAAACTGTTCAAAAATTTTTCTTTTCTTTTCTTTTCTTTTTTTCATTTAGTATGTGTAAATTTGTAAAACGAACATAAGTGAAACTTTCATTCCAAAGCAGTGCAAAATTTTGAGAATAACTCAGAGGGGCAGAAAATGGTTCAAGTGGGTTTAAGAAAATAGAGGATGAGCGACAACATTGAATACTGTCAGAAAAATGATCAACAACGATTTTTCACAAGTTTTCTCTTCAGGTTCAACTCTGACTTTTCTTTATTTGTAGAAAAACATATTAGCTTACAAAACATTGTCAGTGGGAGAAATAAATCCTTGGTTGACTTCCAATCAATGCTGGGTTATCAGTAATCAACAATTGAGCAACCGGACCCTGAATTACTTTTACATAATGAGGTTGTTCTTAAGTTCAAAATTATGGATTTATCAACTGAGTTGATAAGGTAAACTGGCCACCGTAAAGAGATTGAAAGCTCTCAAAAAGCTTTCAAACTCTCTACGGTGGCCAATTTACCTTATCAACTCAGTTGATAAATCCAAATTTTGTGTTTCAAGCCCCCACCGACGCAGCACCATAGTTTGTTTAGAAACTAACCCCCTTATTTGTTCTAAACTTCACCTGTTGCTGGGTGGCTTCTGGGTTAAGCAGACTCTGACATGCATCCAGGATTTCTTGTTTAGAGTTGATAAACTGTGCCTGATCTATGAGTCCTGGTCTCCCTGCGACACTTGATGGATCAGCAACTGCCACAAGATATGCTGCCTGGAAACACATTTAACATGCTTAATATTTTAAGAGTAACAGAATGACTTTAAAAAATTAAAACCATAAATTACTAAAAGGGATCATATTCAAATAAAGTCTCAATGCGACAGTTCACATCCCCAAATCCAAATTCGATACTATATACACCCTAAAAAAGAAAAAAAAAACGAGTTGATACAAAAACAAATTTAACCCTAAGCTCGCAAAAAATGATCACAAACCAACATGCATGTTCATCAACAGCCAACTTCCTTAAAATGGTCATGACATGTCTCCCAATCCATTCACTGTAATACCCTCACTGAAAACTCTCCCTGTTGTTTACAGCAGAAAATAAATGCTGTCCTCAGTGGCCATAGCAAAGAGGTCATAGTTCCATCATCCAAACTTTAACATCAAGTAGAAAGGCCACCACGCTGAACTACCGTCTTACCTTATTACGTGAAATTCTCGCGACATTTTACTTCGCGATTTACTAAGGTGTTGCGAACATAAAATGACGCGAAAATTAAGTGACTGTCATTACATCCGACGTAATGAGTATATGAAAGACATATATATGAATGGCGGTATTAACATGAAATGAGTGGAATGATCTTCACAGTTCGTAGCAATTTAAGCAATTGCTTTTCAGCCTGAAAAAATATTTCAAGGCTACAAAGTGCTAAAGAGCAATTGCTTAAATTGCTACGCACTGCAAAGATCACTCCACTCATTTCATGTTAATACCGTAGTTCATATATGTCTTCCATATATTCATTACATCTTCCATGCCACATGCGGGATATAAGAACCCAAAATTGACCCGCTCTCAAGGCTTCATAGCTCAGTTGGTAGAGCAACGCACCTGTATCGTGGAGGTCATGGGTTCGAATCCCGTTGTAACCTTGAAATCTTTTTTTCCGGCTAAAAAGCAATTGCTTAAATTGCTTCGAAGATCATTCCACTCATTTCATAACCTTTCCCACGATAAAAAGTTTGCCATGTTTTCCTTTAAAATGGCACGTTTTTCCCGGAGGACACCCACGAAGGTCCAGAGTACCCTTAAAGGAAGGATGAAATTATTCCCAAAAAAAAAACGTTGACAAAGGAAGTTTGAAACTATACTAAGGCAATTTCTTGGCCTTAAATGGCATTTTTCTTCAGAGATCTTTAGCACGGTTCACAGTAAATGGAGAAAGATAATGATGAATATTGACTCAAGACCAAGTAGAGCATATTTGGTATATTAAACAGGAACAGCTTCCGAGAACTGTTTTGTTGTTATTGTTGACGTAATAAGGTTATTGTGTTGTTGTTAGTGATGTTTTTGAATAAAGTTGTTTTACCTCAATTCAAGAAATATTAAATCACATTGTCAAGGAAATAACCAAACTTGAAATGTTGATTGCAGTGATTTTGGAGACGATATTTTCGTAAAATCGCGAAATTATAGTGTCGCGAAATATACGACCTCCGAAATCGCGAAATAAACGTAGCTGATTAAGATAGGTCATGTAAGACGGACTAACAACCACAAGAATTTTAGAAACAGCATAGAAAAAAGGGATTTCAGCAGAAATGCACTCTCAAATACTCAAGTAAAAGGAGAGAAAGCTGTTGAAGAAAGCAGGGATTAAAATTTAACCCATGGTAATCTAAGATTACTGCACAGGAATACCACAAAACTATGCACAAGTGAGTACTGACCTGTGCAGCAGACTCAGTTAATGCGCAAACTGCTCCTGAAGCATCTCGCACTCCATCATCAAACTCATTAAAGTCGCCAGACTTAATACTGTTGGAAATCCTAGGCATGGCCTCTGTTAGATCCTGCAATCAAATCACTATATTAGCGCCTTGAGAATGACTGGGGAAAAATAGACAGCTGCACGACAGGAAAAAATGCACAGGGGGAAGGGGGAGGGGAAGGGGGAGGGGTGGGGTCAGGTGGGGTCGGGTGGGGTCGGGTGGTGCAGGAATTCAGCTGAGAAACGAACTTTACCAGCTACTAAAGAAATCCACTGTGTCAATGCTGATGATCTTAGTTTGCCAGGCAAAAGAACGTCTTTTTTCGCCCATTGAAATTTACTAATTCTTGCACTCTGTCCTTAACGAGACCACCAAGTATGACTGCCAATCTTTTCTTTAAGATCAATTACATGTAGTTTAAGTTGAGATCACAAAACTTACTTGAGATCTGTGGGTTACTTTATCAAGACAGTCAAAGAATGTATCGCTGTTGACTGGTTCAACTGGATTGTCCAGGATGTTGCTCACAGCCTGTAATGCAAAACGTTGATGAGTTACAACCTTCAAACCTCTTGTAAGCAAACATGCAACATAAGGTGATTACCTTGGAGAAGCGGTCGTTTACAAAGGGTATGAAATAGTGACTTGACTGAAGAAAAGACATTGCTATTAAAGAGACCCAGTCAGTTAATATGGGCGGCAAATCCTAGAAGGTAACCACAACAGGGTGATTTTGAATACAAAATGCAAGAAGACACAAAGACTGACTGTGTTTTCAGTTTACGGGTTTCCACATCACAAACGCTGGAAAATGGTAATTTGACAAGAATCTATCAAATCTTCTCTATGCCTTAGAGCCGCGGGAATTCTCCAAGTAAAAGTCTTCACCATTGCAGTGTACCAGTTGATCCAAACCCAACAGTGACATAAAGGAAACAACCCTAATAATGTGACTACTGTCTGCTGAGAATTGTTTATTTTGTCAAGAGAATGAGAAAATCTTTCTGACACCTTCAAATGTAAAGAAAGGCATGATTTTCAAAGCTTCCAGTTCAGTAAGTGACTACAACGGTAATGTTAGTTACAAAACACCACAATTTACAGAAAATAGCAATTTAACATTATATCCCCACCTGAATATTTCTAAGAGCATTGTCACATTCCTTTTGCCCAGGTGCAGCAGACATGCAGGCATTGAGCAACATGTTGATACTGTCTGTTACAGCTCTGTAAACACAAAGAAATGCTTAACCCTTTAAGCCCTGGTATGAAAATACATATTCTCCTTACTGTTCTCCATACATTTCTTATGGAACTAGTAAGGAGAATTTGTCTATATATCAAGACATCATATCCTTGGTGATCACTTCCTTTATTCTCACCACCTGAATGTTTGAACGAGTAGTGATAATGTAAAGAGAAATTTCATTTTTGTCGCCGTTAGGACTTAAAGGGTTAAATGATTAGACACAAAGATGAAGTTGTCGCTGAAATGGCAAGTATGCTAGACAATCGCTTCAACAGTAATTTGTCTTGACTTAACGTTTCGGGAGAACCAGCATGCATAACTCCACTTGTAAAAGCTTCATAAAAAGTGGATAGGGTAAAAATATTGACAGGGTTGTAAATGGCAACTGGAAATCACACGAGGGTCAACCAATATTTCTCCTTGTCCAATAACGTTGTAATACTGTGGTCGGACATACGTGTAAGGTCAGGGGAAATTTTCTTAATACATATGACTATAGCTTTCAAGATTTTCAAGACGATTTAAACGTGATATTTGACCACAATTTTGTTTTTCCCAACTAAATGAAGACTTAGTTGGACATTATGTCCTTTAAAAAAATGTTATACAGCAGACTCCACAGCAGACACAAAAAAATACTGCCCATTCCTTTTGCGGAATGAAGAAATAAATGTAAAGAAGATCCTCGCAGTTATTAACGCAACTTATGCAATTGCAGATCTTCTTTACATTTATTTCTTCATTCCGCAGTTCAAATATATGAATTTCATATATTCATAATTTCATCTTCATGTTTCCCGGGTATATTACGAGCCAATTTAATGACCAGCTCCCAGTTGGCTTGTTAGCTCAATTGGTTAGAGCGCTGCACCGGTATCGCAGAGGTTAGGGTTCGAATCCCGGCAAGCCTGATTTTTTCAGGCTTATTTTTCGCAACTGCACAAGTTGCGTTAATAACTGCGAGGATCTTCTTTACATTTATTATTGTCTTTGCCAGTATAGATCTCCGGGTGAACAACACTGACCTTGCAGCATTAGCCAGCGAGTTCTTTGCATTTGGCGCATTTGGATCAGATACCAAAGATTTGGCAGCAAGGAGAAGCTTGCTGGATGCTGTGGATGTATTTTTCAAGTTGCGCACCAAAGAATCCTTTGCTGCATCATCCTAGATACAGAGAACAAAAAGCAAAAGGTCAGCCTACTTGCAATGAATTGACCTGCAGAAGAATGGGAAACATGCCTCACAAAAAAAAAACATACAACACGACAAAAAACAATGGGACCTAGTGAGGGCTGTTTATTTCATTTATTTATATTTATTGTAACATACAATGACCTATCTAGTGTAAAGTGATAACGTCTCAATTAGTCACTTAAGGAATGTCTGCGTTAGGAGTAACGGCTCAAAATGTACTAGTTAAAATATATGCCTTTAGAACATTTGGGCTCCACAGAGCCATATACTACTTAGATATGGGTTCTCAAAGGTTAGAACGCTCCCGTCAAACTCTGAGTTACCAGTAAACGTTACTGTTAATGCCACTCGTTGCTGCCACTGATTGTTACTAACAACCGCTCTAAAAAGAGGTGAGGCACAGTACAGCCCAGACTAGGTATGGATATCACGGGAAACCAAGAGAGGAAGGATGTACCTTGGCTTGACCTGCTAATTTCAATCCACTGTCCAACAGATCTTGGTAAGATAGCGAAAATTTCTTTGTCGATGCTGCAAGTTGATTGGATGTACCACGTGATGCTGACACCATGTCACTGGCTGCGGCATTCAGGGCTGCTCCTCTCATGCTAAGCTTCTCCTGAACAACCTGGTAACCCTCTGATGTGGGTGGGAACTGGGTCATAAAAACAAACATGTTCTTCTCAGATTTACAGCAAGTGTAACTTTTTGGATGGGTGAGATTTGTAAGCACTTCATTATAGTTTTCCGGAAAATTGCCAAGCTTTATGTTCTGTCTTATGTTCTGAGGATTGTTTTTCCATCCTGGACACTGCCTCCGCCCACATCCAGCTCAAAATTAAGGACGTGCTACATATAATTCACTGGGAAAGACCCTCACTCAACAGCCAAATTTCCCGTGTCAATCTTTCACTGGCTATTTAGTTTTATTTGTAAACTCAGTATCATTTTTCTGTTCCATTTCTTTACTATTGTCATGTCGTAATTAGTAAAATTTTCATATTTCTTGTCACATAATTAGTTATATGTTCTACATTTATTGTCACATTGTAATTAGCTGGGGTTTTATTTCACACTATTGCATTCACCTTACATCTCTACAACACCCACTGACAGGTTTTGTTACTTGTACTGAAGATAGATGAAGTTTTATCCGCAACATCTTTCCTTTAAAAAGTCGTGACCTTCTTGAAAACGTACTCTTGTTGTTAACTTGTTGTAACTGGGATCAGCCCTAGAAAGGTGTGTTATACTACAAAAGCAGAGGTTTCACTGTATGCAGTGTTACCTGTCGGGTTACAATTAGAAATTTACAATTAACTCCCTAAGGGTCTTGACTCAACTTACATCCTCTACAGCTAGGCTCTGACTAGAATTGACCACAGCTTTAATGGCTTCATCAACATCTCTCTGTCCAGGAAGGTAGTTCACGCAGTTGTTTAATGCATGGGAGACATCTTTTGCAGCCTGTGAAAAACACAAGAGTAGATTGTACAAGTAAAGTGGATACCCAGAATACATGTCACTCTTGAAAAGCTAAGTCATTACCTGTGCAAGCCGGGGTTGATTATTAGCGTCACCAGGGTTATTCACAGCATTCTTTGCTTCATGAATCAGTTTTGCTGACTCAGCAACAACAGCCTGGGTAGCTTTGATGAGATTCATCTGCAAGGCTCTGTCATCTGCTGTAGCTGCTACTCCTCTAGCAGCTGCTGTCAAAACTCGCAGAGCGCTAGCCGTGTCCCTTGCTGCAATGCCTGTGTAGCTCTCATTACCCTGTTGACGAAGATGATGATATATCCTGGTTACACTCAAGAGATCTCTCTTTAATTACAATTTCAGTTTTTGTCTGCCAAGAAAAAGCTTTCAAAAAAGAAGAAGGAAAAGAAGACAGACCTGTGAAGCAGCAGTTAAGAGTTGTGCCATTGATGATCCAATAGACTTGGATGTTGCACCAAGTTCGAGACCACAAGATTCTGCCTGTAAATTGGAGTTACAACTTACATTTTATAAAATACCAAAGGTACGGATTCCCTGCTAGCAGAGGTCGCACGGCGAGAGACCCCTTCCTCTCATTTTTCTCTTGCCATGAGAGACCTCTGCTAGCAGGGAAACAACATTGCTGCGTGACAAGTTGCACAAAAATATTACCGGTATGACTTGGCCTTAATGCTGTGCATGCCAATCCCTACTGAAAGCTACTGCCAAACACTTTCCCATAGTAGGCTTTGCTTTGTATATTACTGGAATAAGAAGGTTGAAAATGCTCACTCACCGTGTCTCCAGGCAAAGGAAGCAATTTTCCTTCCTCTGCACTCTTCTCATAAGCCTCCAAGTCACGACTAAGAGAACCAACAGTATCCAAAGCACTGTCAATCTCAAGGGTTCCACAAACCTCTGCCGCCTTGAGGGATTTGCAAACGAAATGATATGATAAGGGAAAAACATGTGATCAGCAAAAAAATATATTATCAGGAAGCACAATACTTAAAAAAACAGTTGAGAACAAATACCAGTATAATGAAAAATATGCATAACAGGTAAAGCAAGTCCAAGGCGCATAAAAGCAAACAATGGAAAGATACATTGTGTTACGTATGTTACACATAAAGGGAAGACATATAAATAAACTTATTACCCTAACTGTAAAAAAAGACAGTTATTGAAGGAAGAAATGATCAAACAAATTAAAAAAGCAACTGAGTCACTGAGTAGGTGACTGGGTGATTTTGCAGCAAGATTTTGTCCAGGATCGCTAAACTGATGGAAAAAGACAATCCATCCATGCACCATGGCAGCCAAGTCGGCTACAAAAGCAGAACTGGACGATTTTAATTGTCATGTCTCAGATTGCTATAACAATCCAAAGAAACGCACAGGAAGTTATATGTTGATACCTTATATGTACTGAAGGATAAAAGGTGCAGAAAGTGCAGTTATGAAATATTTCAACGGAAAACTTTGTTCTTAATTCTGGAAACTGAGCTTGCAAATATGTACACTTCAGGACGGTGGGGAAATGCATCCCACAGGTAACAATGTTCCAACAATAATCCCTCACAAGAAATGAAGAAACAAAGTAGGAGGAAAGTTCTGAGACCAGAAGGCATTTAAAAGAATCAAAGTTTGAAGCAACAGAAATACGTAGAATACATGTCGTTCAAATTAAACAAATTTATCTTCACTCCATTGCCGCTTCATTTGTTCTGCTCACTTAAAAGGTGACCAAGTGAACTTTGCTGCATTCTCACTGTGTGGTTGGAGGGCTGTGACAATAAGATTTGTAATGGACTCAGAATGATCCACAAAATAGTATTAATGGTAGGCCCTGGCCAGTTTAAGAAGCAGTTTTGTCACTTCTGTCAGTCAACATCCTATCTGTTCGGAAATAACAACCGACTTGGCTTCTGTGGATTTTTTAGCACTTTCCCATGGTGTAGTGAACCTAAGCGTTTACCATGCTACTAAGAGATGTCAAAATGTCTGACTGACTACGTGAATGCTGACTGACTGTCTGAATAGCTGATGGGCCAACAGATTGATTGATCAATTAACTGCTTCTTTGAAAGGTGGTTCTCACCTTATCTGCAGCTTCTCGAAGTTCACCAAGTGAAGTAGCAGTTGACTTAGCAAAGTTTGCTAACTGTGTAGCTGTGATTGGATCTCCAATGGTCGGAAGAGCAGCTTTGGCATTAGCAACCAGTTTATTTGTTGGCTATAAACGTAATGCAAATGATACGTAAGGCTCTTGCAGTCAATTATAAAATGAAAAATTAAGACAATTTTGCAAAACAAGAAACAGACATTATACATTTTGTACTGTTAACGGTAATTACTCTCTTTAGTGCCCTCCTTATAATAAGTGCTCCCTTTCTAATAAGAGGCTCCCACTTGAGTGTTTTTTGAAATGTTTTTTTTTCCAAAAAGCACACCTATTGCAGAAGTGACACAAAAAAACAAAGAAATTAAGAATAGACTGAATTGACAAGTGAATAGACTTCTTTCTCACCTGAACATCACATTGAAGCAAACAAACTCTAGCAAACCCTAGTCTGACCATGCAAACCCATATCATTACATCTGTGGTTTTACAGTTTTTGTTGTTGCTCTTTAAAGTGCATTTTCCCCACTCCAATGTTTATGCCAAAAAAGAAATAACTACCCCAGGCATCCCTACATTCTGTACCTGAATGAACTCCTTTGAGGCAGTTATTAGAGCCAGCTGAGGTGAAGCTATGTCAGGATTTCGAGCAGTATCTCTCAAAGCCTCAACAAGTTGGTTAATGTTTTCTTCAACAGGCTAGACAAAAAAGATTGATAAAAAGTAGCACACTGTTTGGTTCTTTACACACTAACACAATAGAGCCTCAGTTAAATATGAATTAGTCTATTCATACTTTAAGTATATTTAGTTAGTTTGCTTTCTAAATTTTCAACTTTCAGTTGTTTTTACAATCTCGAATTTACATGAAGGTTTCAACCCCAGGGTCAAACAAACAATCTGTACTAAAGAGTTGTCTAGTAACTAAACTGTAAATAAAAGCTTTCGTGGAAGAAGTAAATACTTGGCTGTGGTGTTTCTCTTGGTTAGCAAAACGTTTAAACAAGCTTTCTTGTACATGTAATTCAGCGGTTGTCTATAAATGCAATAATCCAACCAACCTCATCACACAAAAGCAAAGTCCAGAGAAAACTTAACAAACTGTTCGCTCATGTACAACTCACTTTCAGGGTCATGTATTGTTTTATTCCAGAGAATTAGCATTTCAGCTCTTCACACTTACTTTGCACTGATCATTCAACTGTTGCTGAGAAGTCTGATTCCGATTGGAGGGACCTGCCATACCAGCTGCAGCAATCAGCTGTGTAGCCTGGCCTGCTGCTTCCTTGGCAGCGGCCTAGACATAAAAACAAGACTCATTCTCGCTGTGGTACAACACAGTTACAGTTTGCCTCTTAGATCTCCACTACTCAGATAACACATAATATATACATTTAGCCAAGCCTAAAAGCGGAGCCCCCCCCCCCTTTTTTTGCTGGCACTTATTAATTTGTGAAAATACTCTCATTCAAGTCATTAAATTAAAAAAAAAAAGGAAAAAAGAAAAAAGTTCATGTCCTCGCTGAGAACCGAACCCAGCTCAGGAACATCACAAGCTGGCGATTAGTCCACTAGGCCACGAGCGTTTATTGTTGCCTTCAGTTGTTAATTTTACTACTTATTTCTTTCTTCGTAACAAGCTACCTATCAACATGAAAATGCTGTGGTTTTTTCTGGCAAAATGTGTTCGGACTGCCACAAAAACCACGGCTGTGCACAGAAAAAACCAAAAAGCACTAGCTCCGCTATATTTGGCATTGAAACCGCTGCAAAAAGTTGCGAACTCAAGCGGTGTGCCGACCGAGTTCGCTACAGAACTGACACGGCAAATTTGAACTTTTCGCCTGAACTTTATCGTCTAAATTGAACTTTTCGCCTTCCACCAAAAAGGCAACTGAGTATTCTTTTGAACTCTTTTTTTTTTTCATTAACAATTTTTTTTTTTTGACTTTTGTTGTCTTTGCTTGTTTTGCTACAACGCGGGTCAACATGCGATTTTGCGCCAAAAATACAGGATTCTGCACAGGGTTACAACATGTATATCCAGTGTATGCCACTTCATATTGGTCCGGACGGACGGACGGACGGTCACGTGACTATTACGTCACTACCAAAATTTCTTGGCTTGATAGGTTACCAAATTTCCTTAGCAATGGTGTTCCGCTGTCGTGCTAGCTCATGGGGCTCCACTACAAAATGACTTCCTTTGGTTGTTTCCATCATATACTGAAACCTCACGTCTGACATAAAATAATTGGCGGGAAAGAAAAGGGTGCATGACAGTTCCAACTTAATAAGGAGG
>Ga0126336_10001910_pt1 | contig 11470 bp, 6 predicted proteins | sample SidCmetagenome_FD_92530 | JGI IMG/M metagenome (GOLD analysis project Ga0126336, IMG submission 92530) | Coral microbial communities from El Islote,Puerto Morelos, Mexico - Siderastrea C C metagenome | ecosystem: Host-associated > Invertebrates > Cnidaria > Coral | place: El Islote,Puerto... | reverse complement strand
GCCCACGATCCCTTTTTACTCACTGGTCAGCGGTTTCCTTCACCGGAAGTTCCTCTGGTCACGTGATCGCTCTCGACCAATCAGGAGCCAGCATTACCACCCAGATGGGCGTCCTTTACTACTGTAAAGGCCAGAAACTAGGGAATACTTTAGGGGTAAACCCATATTATAAGTGGAATTCTTCAGGCGAAAACAGAGATTTCATGGAATTCCAGTCTTCAGGGGTAAGTGCTTTTTTTGTGAAATTCTTCAGGGGTAAACCCATTTCTTATGGAAGTCTTCAGGAGTTAACACTTTTTAATGGCATTCTTTAGGGGTAAGAAGGAAAGGCAATAGCCCAATAGGATTCCTTTCATTCTGTTCCCGACAGCAAAATGAGGGGAACGGACTGAATGTCGCTTTACCCGGAAAAGCAAGAGGTGCGTTTTTTGGAAAAGTCTTTGGCTTTCTCGAAAAAGGAAAAATGGCGTTCTTTTAATATCAAATTTCTTAGTGTTGCTAGTTCTATCGGACATAAATAGTGGATTTTTAAATGAATAGGTGACTGTAATGCCTCGTTTTTGCCCTTTCAGAAAACTTCAGCTATCACAGTCGCTTCGTAGAACCTTGTGCGTTTTGACAAACGATGAGGCCGATGACTCTATCTATTCTTAATTTTCCTCAGTGCCCACTTCTTTAGCTTAAATTATTCCGTTTGGTGAGGGCAAGTTGCAGACGTTTTCCAAACCAACAGAGCTAAGCAAAACCAGAAAGACCTACTTAGTCTTTGGCCAACCACTCAAACACCGCTGTAAACTAAACTACGCAATATAATATAAGACGTTCAACTTACAGGATTTGGTTCCATGTCGTCTTTACCAACCAGTGAATATCTTCCGCTGAACATCGTTTGTCTGATAACCACCTTATAACCACGCTGAGCAGCCAATCCCAGTTTATCTAGCCAACTTAAGTAAAGTGATCATTTATGTTACTTTTTGGAACAACTAAAAAAACTAAAAGGCACATTTTCAAATCTAAAAATAGTCCATTCTTATTTAAAGTACTATTTAAATGCACAGAAACTATGAATTATAAGTGTCTACGGATGGTCAGGATGACTTACAACTTGAAAAACGTGAGGCAACTTTTTCCGTTCCTCCTGTCTTTGAAAAACATCATTCGAAACTGATCATGGTTTGTTTTCCCTTCGAGAAGTTACTTGATAAATTCTTCTTGATGTTCTGGTAACATTTTAGTTTTAAGCAAAGTTAATTTGTCAGAATTAATCTAAGCACTGGTTTATCCGACATATAGCAAATTCCCCATGAAATATCCTCGTAAAATGAAAGTACGCGTAGGGAAAATAACAGAACTATCTTACTAGCAGTAATCAAAGATTTAGAGAGTGCGTTCGACTGGTTGCATTCTATCAAACAGTCAACGCTTCCGGTTCCCAAGTTGTCACCAAGGAGACGAAAGCCTTTGAGTCCTTTCGTTTCCCGTAAATGAAAGTATGGGTCGTTGGCAGGGATTCTTTGGAGACGCTGCAATTCGTGTATACTTACGTAAAGCCCGCAACGAACCGGTCAGTTATCCCTACAGCTCCTCCTCCACTCACACTGCTTGTTTCGCCCAGCCACTTGGGTAGACCAGGTGCAATTCTGTTAACGACTGCATCGACATCTTCCATGTCTCGGGGCAAAGTCTCTAGCACTTGAGGCACGTACAACTGGGGAAGAGAGAAGTCCTGGAATCTGGCATAGTAACTGAAAAAATGAAACGCAGAGAAATTGCCAAGTCAATTTCTTCATTACGTTATACAGAAAATCCTCTAAGTAACCCAAATAGTTCTTGCTAAATCTTTAAAAAAATTCTTTGATGGTAACTTTGACTCGCCCTATAATTTGAAAGTCCTTTAAAAAAAACTATATATCACATTGGGACTCCCGCAAGGTATCTTTTACAAAAAAGGTCACCAAAATTCAGGCACAAGAGATGAATTGTAAAGTTACTGGGAACCACATGCTGGTGTCCAACCGAGATAATGTCAGTGCCACTAACTTGGAACGAGCCAAATAAAAATAACCTAGAAACGATTTACGGAGAGGAAGTTTAGGACATAAACAGATCAATCCAAACAGTTCTCCACTCAGGCAAAGCAGATTAAAAACAGGCATCGATAAGATACTGGTTGAGAGACCACCCTTAGCTTCTTAAGATAACAACAGTCACCTGTTTTAGTTCTATTGTGTAGAGTCTATTTGTATCATTGTAAACTGAGGATGCATCAGAGATTCCAGGCATCATGCTGTGGACAGCGATCTCCTACTCCTAACATTAAGTAGTATTTTCTGCATATCCAGCATTTCTTTAATAGTATAATTACTCACTGATGCCAAGTGACTGCATTGACAGATGAATGACCTTTCTCAAGAAACCTGTGGAGCGTTCAAAAAGATGTTTTCTGAACTGAACCGCTGTCAGTTGAAATGTGGAGTGACCTTTAGCTACATTGACGGACATTAGGCAGTTCTTACCTTGGTAAAAACTGAGCACTGTTCCTCCTGAAAAGAATCTAAATTATAAAGTGCTTTAATGAAACGATTCGCCTGGCTGCGGGTCTAAATCCACTATTTCTATCTATATGTGGAATGATCTGATCTGCCTGCCTTACCTCGGGTGATTTCCAAACAATGGAACTATTGACCAATGACCAATAACACGCGTTCTTAACATGCAAAGAGGCGACATGTTCGCTTTTCTTAATTTGCTTCTTCTCTATCGTAAAAAAAACCCACTTTAGCCCGTATTAATTCAAATTCATTTATGTTTTCCCGCGAAAGAAGAAGCGCTCGTAAACGGATACTTATTCCAGTCTTTACACTCGATTAGGTGGACGAGTTAACTTCAACGCTATTCTCTACATGAGGCTTAAGAAACAGCTCCTTGACGTCGTAACACACCTATCAGGAAGGAATTCAGCGAACTTCGACTTGAATTTTATTTTCCCAGCGTTGTAATCAGATTTCATAATCGAGTGAATTCTACGTACAGCATTTCACCTGTCCTTGAAATCACTCAAGATCGACGATGAATAGAAGTTGGCACCTTGTTGCGATATTAAAAGAAAGAGCATTTTCTGCCGTTAAAGTTCTACTTTTTCTTTTTTGAAACTGTTTTCTGTTCGTACATATAATACTTCAGCAGCGCTCAAATTAAGTGTAACGCAAATTAAGTCAATAAAAGCACATGTAAGCGTTCAGAAAATGTAAGAACACCAAATGAAAACTAAAATACCACGTTACGGCAATAAGCGAAAGAAAAGATAATGATAATACTATTTTCACACTAAAAAGTTCGCACGGGTACGATGAATTTACAAATTTAGTTCATCATAACCATGCAATGAAAGACGTGACGTCGCCTACCTAAATTCGGACAGAATATGTTCATTTATGGCGACCAAAAATTAAATAAATTCCACATTTCGCACCATTTGAGTTCCGTATGTTCTTGGGCACTGTGATTTAAAATAAAGCTACAATTTTTTCTGGTTCGGGCACTCGGTCATAAAACGTTCTTATATCTTTATGGTTGTCCTCTGGTAAAATCCAGCCCGGCTATAAAAGCGGCTTCTTGTTTACAGAAAAATAGCTTTAGACAACGTTTGATTTTACGTTCTTGGAGAACAACTATTACCCTTTACAGGTGTACCATTGACATTGTTTAACTTCATCTAGCAGCTGAGAAAAGTGGTCTCAAAAATGACAACTTTTGGGGTTGCGTCACGCGAGACCTTGTAATCAGAAGGTTCAAACGTCACGGTACAAAGGCAATTTTGCTTTAAATTTTTAAAACTCCTGCCACAAAGAATATACTGGTTTATCTAAATTGCTATATAAAAAGTTTAGTGATAAACACATTGAATGTCATTTGCTGGTTGCTCGAAAATTGAACAACTGAAATCGTGGCAGACCTCTGCATTTCGTGACTGATTATTGGGAGAATTTATTTTTTTGTTTAACATAGGAAAACTAAAAGTTAAAGCCAAATAATTGTGTTTTTGTTGCTTTGGCACGAAATAATGTTTGCACACAAAAAGTCAAGCGATTCTATTTTGCGAACTAGAGCCGACCGGACCACTTTTACAGAGACAGACTCTTAGTGCCTAAATTTAAAAAAACTGTTCATTTTATATTATTGGATCCGAAATAGAAACTGATGTGCGTCTTAAACCTGAAGCTTTCAACTGTGTCACCTATAGGGTAGTACCTCTATTCCCCCACTGCCGATTACAGTTACTAGACTTACCTTTCAAGATACTGCAATGCACTTCCTCGAGGCTGAGTAACATCTGGTCCAACAAGAAAATGTTGAACAGCACGAGAACTTGTTAAATGTTCCCTTAGTGTTCTAAAGTCTTCAGCGAGTTGCTCAGGTGAAATAGTAATATTGTAGTCCTTCAAATGGTTTGGCTCTGTCGTCAAACAGAAAATCAATTATTTTTCAGATCTTCTCTACCAGTTACGCAAAGGATCAAAATTTTCTGTGTGAAAAAATGAAATGTAAATGAAGGAACAAAATTTGGGATGCTAGGCATCAACAATTAAAATACACATCATCATGAATATTAAGAAATGTAAAATTCAGTTGAAAAAGAAGAAATCTAGATTTTAAAAAAATATGTTTACATAATGAACAAGCTAAAATTGGTTATTCACTAAAGTCCTTATTTCTAACTTGTTTGATATATGTTCGTTGCCGACCGTAGTTTTTCTGTTAAACTGTTCCAAATCTTTGGGACATCGTATCTAAAGGAGTTCAATACGTAGTCTGTCGTATAGTCTCTAGGTACACCTAGTTTATTAATTCCCTACAGTGTTTCACTATGACATGAAACACTGTGTAGCCTTTCCAGGCTCCGAGATAGAAGAAAACTCGAATGAGAAAAGGAGTGCCAAAATACCCCGGATGTGCTGCCCTACTCTCTGAGAACCAGGCCGAACACTTTGGCAATTGCATGTAATACTAAATGTCACCTAAGGGAGACTCACCTGTTACTAGAATATACAGCCAAATTACTTTTGACTATCAATCGACAAAAGCTCTATTTATCATCTTTCGCTTACCGTTGCCAAGTTCCCATCCAAACTGATACCCTTTGTCTGCTACATATTTCACAATTCTGAAAGGGTTGCTTGGATCCCACGAGCCATTTTCCAATCTCCTTGCCACACTTAAAGTGAAAAGCACTTGCCAGCCAGCGTTCTTTGCTATCTCGTTAATTCTGTCCAAATCGTCTTCCCCAATATGCACAGTTAGTTTTCCATAAGGGCTGCTAGGGGACTGAAAAATGACAAAATCACTTGGAATTCCCCCTATTCGAAGATATGCAGGCGAAAGAGCCTTTGTCAGTGCAATCAGTCGTTTTTCTGTAGTAGAATTGAACCTCCACAGGTCACGATCCCTCCAAGACAAGCAAACTGACAGAAATTTTTCATCCACGTTGGAGAGCACTTTGCTTGTCTTGACTTCAACAGTAAAATCTATTTGTGGCAAACGCCGGCGCAAATTCACTAGAGAGAAGCGATTTACATGATTGTCATCCGGCAAGGTAACAAGCACGTAGCTTACGATAGCGATGGACTCCAATACTGCTACAAAGAGCAACATTATTTTACAACAAACTCGTTTCCGACAAAATAACCGATGAAAAACCCGACTCATGGAAGCCATAACTTAGAAGGATGACTTTACTGTAAAGCGAAAATGACGTCCACGTGGCGATGTGTTTCTCGAAAGCTACACTTAATTAATGCACAAATTGATTTTGGCTTTTCGCAGCACGCTTTGCTTTTAAAAGAAAAGAAATGCAATAACTCATACTTACAAAAGAAGAAATGTAATTATTCTTCCCTTGTAATTATAACTTTGCGCAGCACGGTTGTCACACAACGAAGAATGTAAGTTTTTCATTTTGTCTTTTCACTTCGTCTTAGACCATCGGACTGCTACTACTTGCGTTGCTATCCTCACAATATCACCTACAACTTCGGTCTCCCCTACCCCCCAGACCAATGTTGTTCTCACAAATGTGCCCGATCGACCGAATTAGTACTTCCTACATTGACCGGGCGCGCGGGGAAATTTTCCAATACAAATTGTCCACGGTTGTAGTAGCATACAGTTTCTACTGCAATACATCCCCGCTTTCTCGAACCTCCTGCTAACCTCCAACTGAAACACGTTTCCACTCAAACTCCCGCTTTCTCCAATATTTTTTGCTCCTTTACAGTTGCAAACAGCCGGAGTTTACAGTAGTGTATGTCCATATGATTCTACACGTGTTTCGTTTCGAGGAAGAAATACGGAAGAAATTTTAGTGCAGTCTGAGAAAAGTCTGAGTTCATTATAATCGCAATGTACTTTCCCATAACACACGTCCAAAAGTCCTGTAACGCACAAGTTCTTACCAAGTGAAATTTCAATTTCATTCAGAAATACTTAAGTCACATTGATAGCAAACATTCAATAACAACAAAGCCCCATGCACACGAGCAAATTTTCTTTGACAAATTGTCTCTGACAAATGCTATTTGTAGATAAGAAAATTTGTCATTGACAAACGAAAACTGGCACCAGTTTTCGTTGTCAAAGAAAATTTGTGCAATGTGACATTTGCTCGTGTAGATGGATCGTCAAACAAAATTTGTCAAAGATTTGTAGAAAGTTCCCAGATTTTTTCGCGTGCGCGCTTTTTGGAGCTTTTTATCGGGTATAAAAAAGTGATCACACTACTTTTATCTTTTTCTGCTCCGCGTTTTCAGCTGCATGTCAAAATAAAACCACTCCTACCGAGCCACCTGATATAATTTAACTTGCGCTTACTTGAAAAACGAGTCATTTATCTTTTCATAACTGTTTTCGCTTACTTTGTGCGACTTCTCGGCTTTCCCTCCTTGAGTGCTTGTTGTTCTGCTGTCCAAATGTCATTGCCGGCACACAGAGAAAGACATTTGTTCACCAGCCTACACAGTCAAATCATTTGTTATAGAAAAATTTGCCACAGAAAATTTGCTCGTGTGCATGAGGCTTAATATTTTTGTTCTTAATATTCTCATTCTCTCTATTCTTATTATTCTATTTAAAGATTTATCGATCATTAAGTGAGCGATAGATTAATTTAAATTTTCCTTTTTTCAAATTACATTTGAGGTGGATTTATTTGCAGCATACGCGTATACTTGTTAACGCGTACCCTGTTGCAAATAAACGTGTCGATAACCCCCGGAAAACTACCTGTCCGAAACGCCTACCGTTTCTTAGCTTGATTACAATGATGTTTAACATCAAGGCGGAAAGTGAGGAAGGCGTCAAAAATTATTTCTTGGGTGGTTTACCTGGCTTTAAATACCGTGGAACGTGATATTTTCTTCTAATTATTTCGACAGTAGTGATAAAAGTAGCTATTAGAATATGGCAGGGAACAAGCAAAGGGAAAGATGAAATAATGGTATAAAGCGAAGATAACTACGTCAGTACTTTTTTTGTATTTTTGTAAGGGGAAATAATTAAACTGATAGGGCACTTTACATTAACTTATGGTACCAGCAAACGTATTTAGGTTACCTGCAAACCCGTGCTAATTAAAATGCAGTAGCTACGGGGTGGGAAATTCGACAGCATGTTTAGATTGCGTCGCACTCGTGGTACGCATATAGGGTATGCGATCAGTGGTGTGTCGATTTAGCAAAGACAATCCTGCATTTTAGAGGCACGGGGAATGCAACCTTTCGCAACCATTTGAGCAGGTAATTCCCTCCTTTGGGAAAAGGTATCAGAGTTGACCGGAGCATCAAAATAGCCAATGATATACGGGTGTACGCTGAAACGCTACACTGATTTATCGCTTACTTCCTACGCATAACCTAAATGCGACGCAAAAAAACAGGTTCTCGCATTTTTTGCTATAGGCGTATGCTACAAATACATACGCCCTTAAAAACGTTAAAATTAAATATTCGAAATTTTTGCATGTGCATATACATGATAGTTTATGTATAGACAGTAACTGAGCAACCCGTCTATATTTTTCTGTTCACCTTCACCTATTGTCCTTTTTCCGATTTCACCTGCCATTTTAAGGTGGCAGTCTCCAAAATGAACTCCTTCACAATTAAATTTAAAAACAGTTGCTTCTGGCTAAACATCTTGGGATCCCAAACAAGCGAGTGCATGAGCCTCAGGGACAACATAGAAAGCATAGGTCAGCGGTGGCAGTATCAGCTGGTCACCAGGCTGCACTCGACGCGGCGCAAGAACCGGAAATGATGAGTCTCTGTTCATTTCAAGTAATTTGCCATTCAACTTCATCCTCCTAGAAAACACAGACAATTATGAGTCACGAGTGAGAGTGAATAGCGTATTTACTCGATTAAGCGCTGCATATGAGAGCAAAAATATTCTAGAGTGCCGCATCCATTCACAACAGTGTAGCGCTTAATGGAAGCATCATCAGACTGAATTGTTGGAGCTAAACTAAAAAACAATTACGGTACAACTCAATCAAAACCAGCCTCGGAAATTTATTCTCCTGTATTACAATATTTTTCGGTTCGAAGTGGGCATATTTCATATTTTTTGTTAACATTTGCTTTTTATCGCTTACAAATGCTATGATTTTTTCAAAGAGCACCGCTCTCAAATAAACGCCGCCCTCGAATAAGCGCCACATCTGGATAACTAAAAATTTAAAGAGCGCCACGGCGCATAGTTGAGTAAATACGGTAAAGAAAAAATAAAAAATCGGATCATCACAGTTGGACGACCATCGTTTTGAAAAAACATCAGTTCGTAACGCCATACATGTTTCCATGGAAAAAAATATAAGAGTTGTTCCGGTTACTGAAAAAATCAGTACAGTCTCGACCTTCCAAAATACCTAAAGAAAGACACAATGGTATTTACCAGATTTATGAGCTTCCCAAAAGACCATATATGCACTAGCATTACGTGAAAATCGATCATTGTAATGGATTATCGCATCGTTACGAGAGTCCGCTTCAACCACCGTGGTTGAAGCGCCATGACAAGACGAGAGAGATATCGATCAGGGGCTTAAAAGGAAATACGAAAAGCTATTCGCGCGTCACTTTGTGGTTGCACAGTTTATTCATTTACCTGGTAACTAAATCAACATAAAACAAGCTGTCAAAGCCGTACTCTGCATGCGATATCATTATCGATCTGCAACTTTCTCTTCAGAATCAATAAACTGTGAAAATTTCAGCGATGGACTAAAACTTCGCAAGTACCTCACTACCAAAAACATTGAAGAAGCTAGACTGTACACGACAAGAGCAAAAGCACTGTGCAGATCGTGGCGAAAGAAACTGCAAACACGCCGTTAATATTTCGCGGTCATTTTCAACAAAGATCAAAAAAGGGCAAACTGAGTTTTCGTTAAATCATGAGTAACCTAGAAATAAAAAATGCAGTAACCGATGGCTTATATTTAGTGAGGTGATTTATATACAACAAACCTTGAAGTTATGTTTCCATCTGGAGTAAAAAGATATTCATCTACGTCAAGTTCTTTCAGACTGTTCTCCAAAATGACATGTACTTCTTTATTTGTGTGAAGATTCATAGCTATAAGTGAGACACCACCCTGCTTGTAATACCTGTATAGAGATGCAATCAAAAGAAAGAAAAAAATGGAGCGCTTCAGAACAACCACCAGAGATTTGAAAACATCAGAAAAAAAGTAATTTGGGAGTGGCGGTGGGGAAAGGGGAGGGTTACGATTCTTCTGGCACAATTTCGAATCTTCATCTCCATATAAACTTGTGTGTTGCGTTCACTTTTCAATGCCAACTGTTGTTCACCTGTATCAGCCAACACTTTATGCAGTATCTGCACAACAGCACCTAATTATTTTCACTTAGTTTCACTCTTTATCGTGGCCACCTTATGGCTAAAATACAACTAAACACAACCTGTAGGAAACGAATAAGATTTTGGATTTCTCATTCCATAAGAAAGCTATAAAGCCAGGGTAATCGGCGGTTTTCCAGATTTTTTGCTTTTTAGTGGTGTTGAGGTCTTAAGTATTCCTTGTTTTCTTGCCATAAACACAATGTGATCTTCAATAAGGTACCTGACATCCTCGTGAACAAATTCTTTTTAAAAGCCCTGGACAAATAAGAACGAGAATCCAAGAGAGAAGACGAAAATTTCCACTCTCCTTTCGCTTTCGTTTGCCCAGAAACTCTTACGTGCTCTAGGCGGCTATAACGTTCACACCAAAAACAAAGTCAGGCACGAAATGTTCACAATACGTGCTCAGTAAAAATGGCATGTTCTTACCCAGGATTTGTGTTGGTGCAGTGCGCATACATTCTCACCATTTCAGAGCCATTCTGGTGGCCGCGCTTTACTTCCAAGACCTTGGTACCGAACAACTTTTTATGGAGTAGTGAAAGCCAATAATCCTAGACGGAAACAAGACGGAAGTTGGGTAAAACATGGAACTTCACGTACAAAGATAAATTCCGAGTCCCCACCGGACTGGTCGGATATTCTAGCCATTGAGCTACAAACCTGGTGAGCGGTTATGGGTTCGAGTAACCTTGGGGGACACCCATTTTTTCCCTTCTTCCCGCATCGGTGTGAAAAAACCTAATTATAGTAAGAAATTTGGCGATTTTAAACCAATAATTCGATTTTCTTTTTTCATATTATAAGTGGTAGTACTGAAATGATCAGAAAAAACTGATATGGCAAGGTATTCACAACAAGGCGAGCCAACTAATGTAAGCCTAGAAGGATGAATAAACCTTACAAGTAAACTACAGGCCCCAGTTGTTCAAAGGCTGGATAACTTTATCCACTGGATAAATCACTATCCAGCAGATAAAATGCATTGGTTCGAGTGCATTTTATCCGCTGGATAGTGATTTATCCGGTGGATAAAGATATCCAACCTTTGAACAACTGGGGCCTGATCTACAGAGGACAAATGCAAGACGAAATGACACACGAGCATGCGCAGTTACAGTTGATGCGGAGTCTTAAGAAAATGGGGCGATAAACGAAAGAGAGGAAGTCGCATATTTGTTAAAAGGAAGTTTCAATAAGTTTTTTTTATAAAGAATAGCGATATTATCAGCGGGTGTTTGACGAGAAGCTGAAATCTTATTGAGGTAAATTATGTATTTTCTCTTCTCATTCAAAGTCAACTGTAACAGGAAAATACTGTTGTCATACGAGTGATTAACAAAACCGGACGACCGCGTAGCGGGAGTCCGATTTGTTTAATCACGAGTATGATTACAGACCGAATTGGACGACACGAAGTCCTGTCACCAATTAATCATATCTATAACAAAATTAGAGAAAGAAAAGGGAGAAAACGTACTGGAGAAGGAATTGACAACAGTTTCACGATACGTAAAAAGAACTTATTCAAGTGTAACTGATCCATTAG
>Ga0126336_10001909_pt1 | contig 11474 bp, 6 predicted proteins | sample SidCmetagenome_FD_92530 | JGI IMG/M metagenome (GOLD analysis project Ga0126336, IMG submission 92530) | Coral microbial communities from El Islote,Puerto Morelos, Mexico - Siderastrea C C metagenome | ecosystem: Host-associated > Invertebrates > Cnidaria > Coral | place: El Islote,Puerto... | reverse complement strand
TTTCGAAATCCCTCTCTGAATCTCAAGAAACACAAGGTGAATGCCCAAATATGGAGAACGTGACTCGTCACGTTGTTTTGAATTTTAGAGTTTCCGTTCACGCGTGACGTGGATCAACTGTAAGGCTCCTTGTTGCTGTGTCGCCAACAGGCCAGCTGTTTGTTACTGATGCAATAAAACACTGTGTGCATGTTTTCCAGTGAAGGATTTTGTTTAAATTTTAAAATGAAAATATTTTGCGAATTCAAAATAACAGTGTGGCCATTGTAATAAACACTTATGTCATTTTGATTCAGTTGATAATTCCAATACTTTAGGTTGTAAGCTTTTTATTTTAAGAAATGCACAACAAACAATAGCTTTAAATTATCTTTACAAGGAAACGATGAGTTTTAGCTAGTTGTAAATTCAAAATACTACTTTCCAAATAAAACAACTTGAGCTTGGGCTTTTTGTTTACTTTTTTGCATGCACACGTTTCGCAACCTCGCCGCCAGGACGATAGTCGATCAGAAGAAAGACTGCTCTAGAAATTTTTACTGAATAATCAAGGGGCGTAGCCAAAGTCTGAAAATCGACTTAGCAAATGTTTATTGAATATTACAGTTTGAATCTATTGATCCGGAGGAAATTTTTTTGTTTCAAAGAACGTGTAACAGTCAAGGTACAAAGGAAGAGAATTATGAAAGACGATGTTGGCTGTCTCACTAAACAATACTAAAGCTTTAAAAGGAAAGAAAAAGAGAAAAATAAAAGCTTAACGCGTTCCACATAGAAGTCCAGTCCACCTTTGATATTATTCGTACAACACTTAAAATTGACTCTAACTCCCCTACTGATCCCTTGGTCAAATAAAGTGAATATTAAGAAATTTTTGGCATGTACAAAGATGTCCTAGAATACAGTGCGTGAAACATTCTTCTCTAGTTGAACCAGACGGCCAGTTAAGTACGGATTATCCACTTTCAGCAGACCAAACCATTATTAAAATATTTTAAAGTCCATCGTCTATAAACATACAAAATTATCAAGGTTACGAACAATGAACGAGCCACTAAGTTTATTTAAATCTAGCCTGGACCATTCACTAGACTTTCCTGAGATTCCACCAATTCCTTTAACGGCAACCTGAAACACAATACACAACACACTACAGACACCTTCATGAGCAGCACCAACTGTCAGTGTTAGATTGGGCGGTCTGCATCAGTTACGCCAGGGACCAACTTAACGTCACTACTTATGCATATAAGTGTCACTATTAATTAATTTATTTTTTCATTGTTATTATATAGTTATCTTCTAGTTACCTTTCTTTTGTTAGTTATAGTACAACACTAAATTTTGACGTGCTCCTATTGGTCGAAATCTTTCACTGACGCGATAGTGTCTCTCCTCAGCGAGCGCCTTTCAGCGCATATATAGTGCCCGTTTTTGGCAATTTTCACTCAAAATTTAGCGCTATACAATGAAAACAATAGAGTCCATCTGTCTCAGTCCATATGTGTGATAGGTTCGAATTTCCTCGGAAATTTGACGTTCAAACTTCATATAAGCCCTCGAACGTAATATTTGTTGTGAACATCAAATTTCCTCGGGAAATCTATCACACGATAATGCCTTCATTGTTTAATTAGGTGTCCCCTATTAGGATTTCCCTCTACTAGGCACTTTTTAGACACGTTAATAAAGTTCATTCATTCATGTCACTGGTTACCGTAGGGGTCTTTAACTCTAGCAGTCGGCAAAACGTTTCTTACAGGAATTTGGTGTCAAATCAATTTCTTATCGCGGAATTTGAAATGTCATTTTTATCCCAAATCTGTGGCCCCATCCGCGCCAATGCATTTTCGTTTCAAAAGCCATACACTCCGATACGTTTTTGCCTATCATCCACACTAAGACGATCAAAAACGGTGACGAAAACGGAAAATTTCAAGAAGTTTCGAAAGCGGAGAATTTAGAAAACACAACGTTAATTTTCATTGCTGATAGGTGAGGACGAATCGTGTGTGGACGACTGAAAACGGAGACGTTCAAAAACGCTGCCAGCATTTTTCATTGTCAGTTTAGCATGGGAAATAACCAAAACCACGTAAAAAGATATCAGTTTTAAAATAATAATGCACTAAAACGATACGAAAACACTTTTGTGTGAAAAATATTTTGCAACTTCTTGGGGATCTGAAAGCGGAGATATGCATCAGTCTGTTAATGACACAGTTCAAATTTATTTAGTATAATTTGATTTCTGTTTTGTTTAATTCTTTGGCACACATTCAAACTAACTCCAGGTATGATCCTGCAGATTTTGCATGTCAAGCTTTCAGGACGCACCCGCGATACCACGTCTGCTGTCCATGTTAACCCTGTAAGCCTCAATATCAGCATGCACATTCTCCTCACTGTTCTCCTTATATTCCTCATTGTACTACTTGGGAGAATCTACTTAAACATCGAGACAATTTTTTGCAATTTTTGGAAAAATATTTTGCAACTTCTTGGGGATCTGAAAGCGGAGACATGCATCAGTCTGTTAATGACACAGTGCAAATTTATTTAGTATAATTTGATTTCTGTTTTGTTTAATTCTTTGGCACACATTCAAACCAACTCCAGGTACGATCCTGCAGATTTTGCATGTCAAGCTTTCAGGACGCACCCGCGATACCAAGTGTGCTGTCCATGTTAACCCTTTAAGCCTCAATATCAGCATGCACATTCTCCTCACTGTTCTCCTTATATTCCTCATTGTACTACGTGGGAGAATCTACTTAAACATCAAGGCAATTTTTTTTTTGGTGATCATTTCCTTTATTTTCATCACCTACGTTTATGTTGAAGTAGTGATATTGGAAGGAGAAATTTTAGTGATGCTTCTCACTACTGAGGCTAAAAGGGTTAAATAAAGTATGCCTGTGCCTATGTCTATGACCAGTTTTGTTCGCAAGTTATATGGTGTAGAGTAATTCATTGAGATTTCTTTTGTCCTCTGAGGAGGGTGCGCAGATACCCTATAGGATATAATGACTTTCTTGATTCTACGGGTGGGTCTCTTTTCTCTTTGAATCAGCAGGTAACCAGTCAAGAAATGTACGCTATAGTGTCCAGTCAAAAACTGTCCTACCATTAGCAGAGCTCACTCACTGCAGATTACTTTACAAATAAACAATTTAAATGAGTAAATCAATCAACAAACAACTTGATCAACAACTTAACATGTCTGCGCTTTTACAGAAGGGTGAAAGGAGTCTGGACCTGAATTCCTCACGGTGACGGTAAATGTATGCAACACGCTAATTTGCTATCTGATCAGTAGCTCACGCAAGACATTTGAAAGGCTTCAGTAGATAGCAATTCAATCAGTCGTTACTGAGACAATTCAACGGCGTGCCGCCAAGATATGCAAATAAACGTTGTCCAATAGAACTCATGTTGCCATGCAAACAGTCTTCTAGTTTTCAAGGTTCAATCGGTTTCTAAAAAAGTCTCGTGACGAAAAGTCTAGAAGTACAGCCAAGACTACAGATTACTCCGAATTCAGTTTTCGTTTGCCATTTAAATGCACATCGCAAGTAAATGCAACTGAAATTTATTCTTCGTAGAACGGAGTGAAAAACGGTTTTCCAGTCAACGTTAGTGGTAAGACTTTCTAAGGATTACAACAAAGTTCACGTCAGTGACCAAGTGACTTCCTGTTTGGGTGTGGATTGGACCTACGATCCAGGTTTGTGTCTTAGATTTTAATCCCTCGTTAAAACATATTTTGCCTGTTAAATTTATTTCTTTCACAGCCAATAAGGGAATGTTATTAAATGCACCGAAGACATAAAATGCAAGTGACCTAAGGAAAACCGTATCGTGTTTGATTTTTCGGTCGCATCAAACGAACTCCGATATTCGCGTGAGTCGCGTCACATCTGAACACGAAAACACGAGTAACTAAAACATGCCGAAATCAGAGACGGTTTATTGTTCTTTCCTGCAAAGATATCTCAAGCTAAGTGTAACATCCATGTCGTTCGTAATAACACAAAAAACATCTTTAAATTATGGATGAACCTAATTGATGGGTGGATGAACTTAATTGATTTTCAGTTTCGACTCCATTCCACGGTCGATTGACATCAGGTCGGGGGCGTTTTTTTGATCTGTGGTCAGCGTTGTGAGATTTCAGGTTTGTTTCATCTTCACAGCTATCTTGTTTGTGCACAGTATGTACCTGCAACGTTTTTCCCGTATCTGTCCACTTTTGCTGAGCTTTGAGACTAACCGCGATTTCGGCGTAATACATGTACGTCATTAGCTATGAATGCAGCTAATTCTTGCATATTTATTTTGCTAAATTTTGGAGTTTGGCGTTTGGGTGTTATACTACGCCATTCCTTTTTGTAACTTGTCGTGCCTGTATCGTTTCTGCATAAATGTTAAGTCAGCTTTTATTAAAAACCTCACTTTTATTTTATTATGATTATTTTATCTACATAAATAAGGCTCTGCGTGAATTGATTGTAATTATCTTTCGCCAACGGGGCTAGGTCCAGAAAAAAAAGCGACTGAGATGTAATAGTGCATGTTTGTACATTTACAAGTTGGTCGTAAAGAAAGATAAGTGTGCTACTCTAAGTGATTCAAGGCAGTTTCAGTTTCCACTCCATTCCACGGTCGATTGACGTCAGCTTGGGGTGTTTCTGTGATCTGTGATCAGTGTAGTGATATTTCAGGTTTGTTTTATTTTTAAACTTATCTTGTTCGTGTACAGTGTGTACCTAGACTACTTCTCCTGTATATATTCAGTTTTAGCCACATTTGCTGATCTTTGATAGTAACCGCGATTGCGGCGAAATACGACATTAGCTATGAATGCAATTTTAAATTTCTGCATATAATTTTGCTAAATTTCGGAGCGGAGTCTGTCTTAAGTATTCGTTTTCTAGCCTGTATTGAAAACGTGAATTTGCTTTTTCTTTTATCATTTTACACATGAATGTGACTCTCTGTGGTATTGTTAGTAATTCAGTTTCACTACTAAGCGGGACTCACTCGCAAAACGTACCGAGAAGTAGCCACTGATGTTACGGATTTTGTTTATTACAATCAATTCAAGCGATAACCAAATCTGTGCGGTTTAAAAACATATCAAATCAGAAACTTCCAAAGTGGTTTATGCTGACAACTGATAACCATTCAGTTAACTAATTTTTCAGGCTTCAGTTGGCTCTCGTTTTAGAACTGTATTCCCTGGACACTTAGCATCCATGTTATTAACCTATCATGCAGACGCCTTTTTCCCTCTTAAGAAGTAAGTTAGAGCACTCATTCCTATCTCTTATACTATTAATATGGCTGCATATTATTCCTCAACAAATCAAATCAGATAACTTTATTATAGTCTCAATCTTATAGCCGTGCAGAAGTGCACTGCTAATCGGGGAGACGGAAGATCCAATTGGAATTTGGAGATGTTGGCTTTTGAGGAGAGGGGAAAACCGGAGTACCCGGAGAAAAACCTCTCGGACTAAAAGGAAGAAAACCAACAAAAACCTCAACTCACATAAGACACTGGGACTGGGAGTCGAACGCGAGGCCACATTGGTGGGAGGCCGAGTTCTCTCACCACTGCGCCATCCCTGCTTCCCTCATTGTAGCTGTTTGAGTGTTTAATACAACAGCAGTATTACCTGGAAAATCTTAACCTGGCATTAAAACCTGTGAAAGCCACATTCCCAGATTACTGTCCCCGCAGCCCTTAGTTTTATAAACCAAGCAACAATCATAAGTGACAAAAGAAAACTGTTTCATTAGGTTGAACAAGAAACAATTTGGCTCCATGGCTTGTGCAGTACCAACAGCCTCATCCACCAAGGAGACGACAAATTATGCTAGGTTGTGTCGTCTCCTGGTGGATGTTGGAACACAGGCCCTCAGAGGCACATTTAATGCCATCCACCCACCAGCTAATCTGCACACTACTCTAGCGGGAAACAAAGCTACTTTGCAGTCACTGAGAGCACGAAAGGTAATCAACCCAACACAGTGGGGCAAGCTCTTCCCCGCCATTCCCTCTTCCGTTTCAAGTGCATCCTTTGACATCACTTGCGAAACATTTGTGGCTTAGCTGCTCCTGCAACCGGCTGGGATGCCATTCCTGCTGCAACAGACGTGAGTCTTAAAGCAGATATCGCTCGCATTAAGTACTTCAGAAACACGGTGTATGCGCACGCAGAGCATGCCTCTGTTGACGATGCGCGTTTTAATAAATATTGGAGTGAGATCCGGGACGCTCTGGTGCGGCTGGGGGGAGTTGCCTACAGGGCAGCTGTTGACAATCTTGAAACGGAATGCATGGACTCTGACGTGGAGGAACATTACAAAGAGCTTCTTCAACAGTGGAAAAACGATGAAGACAACATAAAAGACGAGCTGAAAGAAATCGGCATCGACATTAAAAAATCTCTCGAAACAGATGGATGATCTAGTGACGTCAACTGTGACTTCTAAGGAGAAAACAGGTGATGAAGGTGAGTTGCACTCAAAAATTTTGAAATTCGGGGTTTATCATTTAGCGCCAATCTTAATACCCTGGGTGCCAAGAGAGAAACGACGCTCACAGACCGCGCTCTCTTGACTTTCCCTCCGAAAAGTCACGCTTTAAAATTACCCCTGCCAACGAGGGCACCCAGGGTACAATCTTCATTACATTTTCCAAGTTTTGACTTGCGCAACACCAGAAACTGCTTTACGAACAAAACTGAGAAGGCATAGGTGGCTAAAGATTGATGACCATCTTATAATAAACCAAACCTTAGTCTTACAAAGATGATCACAATTCTCGGTCTCGCCTTTTTCATAATGTAATGGAATGACACATCAAAAAAAATCCGTCTTCAATAGTTCACCCTCGCAGCATTTAGGAAACGGTAGGTTAACGCAAGCGGTTTTTTGTGCAAATTTTGTCGCACTTTTCAAGGCAAATTTTGTCGCACTCCAGCCTGCAATAAAAATTGAAAGTGTAAACAAGCCGCGATTTTAGTGCAATTTGTCGCCCGATATTGCAGAGGTTTCCACCATGTTTAAAACTTGATGCAACTTGTACCAACTTGGTGGCGAATTTGGGAATTTGTAGCTAACATCGCACTCGAATCGCAGAGAAATAACAACGACATTGCCGGTAGTTTACGCTTGAGAACAAAAGTTGCATTGAAGAGCGCGACAAATATTGCATCAGTAATGGCATGTTGTTGAGCAACGCAGACATTCTTAGGGTTGGTTACGTGATCCATTCCTCCGTACGAGTGAAAGAATGTGTTGGAGACTTCATACACAAGAGCAGAAAGCGGGACTCAAACGTTTTAATTTTGACTCTGATGTTTGTTGATTATCCATATTAGCACGATGCGTCTGGCATACATAGCAGTGGACAACATTTCATTTTAAGATAAAAATTTCATCGTTGACTTCGTAAGAATAAGGGAAATCAGTTAGCGATCCTTACTGCATTAAAATGAATTTCAAATCTCCCTTCCAAAATACTGTGAAACAAATTTGTTAACCAGTAAGACTTTGCATGTTGATTTTGGTGCTTTATACCTTGGCACTGTAGACTTGTACTCCTCATTTATTTTATTCGTCCACTGTTACTTAAGAGCATTAAATTATTCGCAAGAACATATCATTGAAATTACCTTTTTACTTTACCCTTTGTTATTTACATGCCCAGTCTCTAAAGTTAAAATGTTGAACCTGGAGATGGATACTGCTTTGGTATACAAAGAGAAACATCACGAGAATGAACTTCTGAAGTCTTTCTGTAAACAGTGCAAAGTCTGCATTTGTGTCAAATGTGGGCAGACACGTCACAATCACCACGCCAGGGTGGATATCGACCAAGCCGCCAAAGAACAAAAAGGCAATATACAGGAGATTGCAGAAGAAATGAGGAAAGGAAATTGTGATATTCGGCTGTACGTAGAAAGATCAAAAGAGTTATCGAGGTAAACAGAGAGAAGATTGCTGCAGCTAGGAACAAAGCAATGACATGTCTAGAAGAACTAATGCGAGTTTTAAAGGAGCACGAGACAACGACGCTCACCAGATTAGATGTCATTGATGAAAAAGAGAAACGAGGTCACGCAACACAACTGGAATACTTCCAGTTTTCTATCAACCAGTTACAAACATCTTTGGAATATTGTGAGGTCATCTTACAGAGAAACAAAAGCGTTGAAATTCTGCAAGTGCATTAGGCTCTCATTGAAAGGTGCAGAGGTCTTCTAAATGCAGAGAAACTGAGAGTAAATAATCCCCTGCATACAGCATTGCACGTCAGGTACGAGATAAATGAAGAACTTGTTGAGAGTGTGAGACATGCAGTTCCAGGTCGACTTGTTTTTACTAACACTGATCCTTTGCAGTCAGTGGCAGAAGGAAAAGGCTTGCAAGAGGCAGACGTAGGAAGCGAAGCTACGTTTGTAATAAGAACAAGAGATTCTAATGGAAAGCAGTGCTATGACGAAAAAGATCAGGCTATCGTGAAAGCAGAGACTCCGTCAGAGGAGGAACTGAAGCATACCATCACGAATGAAAACAGCGGTCAATACAACGTCTCGTTTACACCAGATTGTCCTGGACAACATGAAGTGGCGATTGAAATTAACGATCAGCTGCTGACTGGTAGTCTATGGAGAGTTCATGTGACTCCACATCGTTACAAACGTTTGTTCTCGTTTGGGGCATTTGGGAAAGCACAAGAACAGTTTGCTAATCCCCTTAGCATTGCAATAAATGACACGACAGGGAACATTGCAGTAGCTGATAGCGGTAACAATAGGGTGCAACTATTTAGTTCAGAAGGAGAATATTTAAAAGCAATAAGCACTAAAGAACTAATTGAGCCCACCTCAGTAGCATTCACCAGGTCAAGTGACTTAATAGTCATTGCTTCTAATAAGATTTTTTGTTTTAATGACAGTGATAAATTTGTTAAAAACATCAACAACAAACACCTGAATAAACCACTCCGCTTGACTATCGCACGTGATGGACGCATGGTAGTGTGTGACTTGGGTGACTATACAGTCAAGGTTCTCATCCCTGACGGCTCACCGCTGTTACTCACCATCAGTGATCCAGATCATAAGCTTCCGTGTTACGCTGTTTGCCAACAGGATATGTCTGCTGTTTGCTATTTCTGGGCACGTACTGTAAAGATATTTAGTAAGGATGGAGTGTTGATGCATAGTATTGGTACACGCGGGTCTGGTGACGGGCAGCTGAGCATTCCTGCTGGTCTCTCCTTTGACAGGTTTTCAAACCTGGTGGTTTGTGACCGTGGTAGCAACAGGCTACAAATTTTCACCATTGATGGTAAATTTGTAAACACAACAGTAGGTCAACACACTGATCTTGTGATTTCTGAGTCCGTTGTTGTGTCAACTGCTGGTCAGCTGTTTGTTACTGACTCAGGAAAACATTGTGTGCATGTTTACCAGTGAAGGATGTTTTTAAAATTAAGGATGGTGCCTCCTAATACAGATGCATTTTTGCATAGGTTATGACTATGGGGTAAAAGTAGATCTTAGCAAGGGTTATTGGAATCCAAAAAGAAAAATGTGACTAGCCACGCATTTTTCAGAGATAATTAAGCAACCATAATTCCAACAAATCGTTAAAATACAAAGAATGTATGGCAATTTATTTCCAAATTTAAGATCAATTATCCCTGAGAAATGCGTGGCTTCCTCCAATTTTCTTTTTTGGATCCTGGCAGGTATTGCTAAGATCTGCTTTTCCCACATAGTCATAAACTGCGCAAAAATATTGTTGTATTAGGGAGCAACTTCCTTCGGAAACCCGAATATCTCGAGATGCGCAGAACGTATGCGCAGTAACAAATGGAGGCACCGTCCTTAAAAACTGAAACATTGAGCGAGTTTAAAATTGCACTCAGCAATGTGGCCATTGAAAGAAACACAAGTTATTTTGTTTCAGTTTATAATACCAATCAGGATCCAATAAGTTATAAGGTTTTATTTTAAGAAATGCCTCAGCAGACAGTAACTTTAAATTGTTTTTGCAAGGAAGCGATAACTTTTCACATCAACGTATACAAAGCTTGATCAGTTGTAAATTTAATTTTTTAAAATACTGCTTTCCAAATAAAATAACTTGGGTTGATTTTTTGCTCTTGTTTCTACATGCACGTTTCTCTACCTCGTCGTCAGTACGATAGCCACAGGAGACAGTGTTTTAGCGCATCTACCCAGGAAATCAAATTTGACCGTAAAAGCAAAAGATTTAACCCAATAACCAAGAGGCATAGCAAATCGCATATTTCATTTCGCCCCGTCAAACATATAAAGAGAAAAGAAAACGGCTGTTTCATAGAACGTTTAATAGACTGGGTCTTTTTTCGTCAGGGGCGGCGCCACGAATTCGTTATTGGTGGGGTGGTAAAATAAAAATTGATTGTTTTCACGCTTGGCGTATTGCTTGTGCCTTCGGCCATAGGTTCCCCCAGAAAAATTTTCAGTGAAATGAAACCCTCCGAAATGCTGTTTTGAGCGTTTCTGAAACCGGAGAAACAGGTTCCATCATTTGATGCTAAAACAAACTGATTTTCAATATCGGCTATATTCAGTTTATCAGTCATTTCCTTGTGAATGTGGAGGATCATGCAGAGAACTAGTCTTTCTTGTGACAGAGTTGTTCGCAAGTTTGAGCCTTCTAAGTGCAGAGACTAAGTGCTCACTGGCAGCATTCGTGGCAGACATTATAAGAATTAATCTCACAGAAAAACAAAAATCAACAGTTACACTAGGGAGGTTATTCAAATATGCCACGATAGCATTCAGGCCAAGGTCTGTCTCAGTATCAAGTTGCACTTTGTGTTAACAGGGAATTGCATACTATTAAAAAAGTCGTCTCCATAGAAATTACATACACAAACAAGATCTTTGGAAAACTCTTTCCCGTTCACTACATTCATTAAAGAAACTCGAGCTGGGAGTATACTTTGTACCCAGGCTAATTGAAACTGTCAAGTATGAAATTAATGACAAGGTCTAGCGTTTCAAAATAAATATATCGGAAGTAGTCTTCTTACTTCCGTGCATTTTTCAGAGATAATTAGGCCCAAATATGGTAAAAAAGTGCTGATTGAGCATTTTTTTAAATTAGGAAAATTCTTTTTTAAAATAAAAGATAGCCATTATTTAACTTAAATAGGAGGTGAAGATGTCTAAACTAATAAGCGCTTTGTAATGAATAACAACAGATACGATTCTCAACATGCTGCGGAATTCCATATGCGAATTTCCGCTCCTTGGGGCCATTATTTGACCTAGTAGATCGCAACATTTTGTAAAATAACTTTTGACAGGCGGTTTTTCCTCTGAAAAAAAATATTTTACAATACCTAACAGTTGTCCTGCTTTTGATAGATTACATAAAAACTAGGGGTAACCGTGCATTTT
>Ga0126336_10001908_pt1 | contig 11474 bp, 5 predicted proteins | sample SidCmetagenome_FD_92530 | JGI IMG/M metagenome (GOLD analysis project Ga0126336, IMG submission 92530) | Coral microbial communities from El Islote,Puerto Morelos, Mexico - Siderastrea C C metagenome | ecosystem: Host-associated > Invertebrates > Cnidaria > Coral | place: El Islote,Puerto... | reverse complement strand
TTCAAGAAATAAATCCTTTTCTCGAAGTTCTTTTCGAGTTTGCATATTCAAAAACTCCTTGTTTCTTGATTCTCGATTCGCGATCCTCAATTCTTGCATCTCGAAACTCGAAGGCCTTGACTTTCAAGACACGAGAATCGAGTTTTCGAAGATCGAGTTGAGACTGTCAACTTACATTTGACCGGTACTGTACCTCTAAGACTATTAGCTTACCATCGCACAATTCTTCAAACACCGTCTTAAATTTTAAATTTGTTCAGGGCAGTAGGTACGTAATCATCAACTACAGCACAATTTGTTTGCAAGTGCATTCCCCTATACAGACATTTTAAGTATTTTTCCACAATGACTGCAAAGTATTCAGTCCAACTCTGAAATATGTTGTGAGGCTTACCCTTGCAACAAGCACCTTGACTAGCAAGTAGCTCTTTTACAGGTCTTGTACAACTGTAGATGCTTCAGTCTCTGGTTAACTCTTAAACTTTTTTTCTAATCTTCTCACTGTTGACGTCTCTTCTTAGGTACGGAAGCTTGGTTGTGATGCATTTGCCTTGTTATTTGATGATATTGATCCACAGTTACATGGCCCTGATCTTGATGTGTATTCCTCATTTGGAGATGCCCAGGTGGAAATAACCAATAACGTTTATAAGCATTTAGGATGTCCAAGCTTCCTCTTTTGTCCAACAGGTAATTACTGAGTGTGCTTGTGTAATATTATGCATGTAGGTATCTACACAGTTATGTAGATGATATTTCCAGTCTTTGCTTAAATACATGTATGTGACTTTTTAAGGGCACATAGACCTTTAGATTGTCTGAATAACAGATCGTTATTATTTTAACCTCTTCCTTTACTGCCATTGCTTTGTTGTACAGGGTTGCTTGATGAAGAGGATTTTTGACCCATTTTATCCTGTACCACTTGTAGTGACCCGTATTTTCTTCCCCTTCCCAGGGCTAAAAATTGGCAGTTGCCTGGTCACCAGAGAAGACTTAAAACTGACCAGGTCCACTAAAAGTTGAGGTTTGATTGCCCGATCTGTGACTATGATACCATGCGGGGTGGGGTGGGGGGGTGTTTTTTATTAACCTAAAGGAAACTGAAGGCCACTTCAGATTCCTCTGGGCCTCTGACAATTCAAGGAAACAGGCCTGACTGGCCACCATGCACTGGAGTTAATTTTTAGCCCTTCCTTCCTCTAATAAGGAGGAATTCTTTCCATAGTGCTGCAATAGTTTTCAGGGAAGAACAAACAATCCAAGTTCAAGTCTTCTACGTGGTTTGTTCTCACTTGTGTTTTACTAAAATCTCTGCATTGCAATGTATCTTAAAAATTGTCTTTCAGAGATGTTTTGGGCGCAATTCTTGATTAGTAGTCATCCTAGAATTAAGTGTAAGTTGTTTTTGGTAGGCCGTGTGCAGTCTTTACTGTATGCACGATGAGTTGTTTATAAGTGTTTGGTAATTTTGTTTATAACTGATAAATAGTCTGGGAGTGGCTTGGCTGAGCAGGTTGTAACAGATGTTTACTCAATTATTACATACACTTATATTTTGTCTTTAGAGTACTGTGGTACAAGAGCTGTTCCAAATGTCGAGACTTCGGAATACTTAACTACTTTGGGGAATAAACTTAACCCGAAGATCAACATTATGTGGACAGGTAAACTACATTTCATGTTATTATTTGTCCTTTGTCTTTTGTTTTGATTTATTATTTTGTGAATTTTGGTATTGTTGTCAACATGTGCTGTTTCATTTAGCAGTGATGGGGAAGGACATTCCTGATTCTTCTATGCTTGGTTGAAGGTACAGTTGCATCTTAGTTTTTTCTTTCCCACCAGCAGGCCAGCCACCCTTTCAAAGTCATCCAAACTCCAGATATTCATGGTTTCATGTGTAATTTTCATAACTTCAATTCCATTCAGCAGTTTAAAGTTCTTCTGATACCAGTACTGGATATTATCAGAGGAATTTTGAACTAGGTGACACCAAAATGATATTCATGAAGTCCATAAACTTGTAGCTAAAAAAAATAAGCTCAAAGTAAACAAAATAAACAAATTAACCAACTCAGAAATTTTTTTTCCATAAAAATAAACTTGTTAAACCAATAGTGTGCTTGCAGGACTACCTCTACCTGTTTTATTCTACAGAACTGTACTTTCCAGATTTTTGTGAATGTGAACCATTGTTTGATTTGAGGTGAAAACATGAAAGTTGGTTGAGCCATAACTGGGTTGATTCAACATGTAAGTGCTTTTCATGGAACAGCAGATGTGGAAATATCAAGTTTAAAATATTGATACAAAAACTTGGATAAAGAATAGCTTGCACAGCTGTTATTCCTTTCATCTCCCAGAGAACATGAATTTGAGTTTTGATTTTGATTTAGTTTTGGATATCATTTACTGAAAAAACAGGAAATGTATTCTTGTGAGCATGTTGTAAATGTGCTAAATGATTATTGAGCACAGCGTTGTATATTCCAGGTTTGGTTTGTACTTTGCAGTCTAACAGACTCTAAATTCTTCCTTTTTTGCCGAATTGTGTGTTATTCATTTACTATGTAATGTGGTCAGAACAGCAAAATGAAAATGCAATTGAAAAAATCTGTTAAACCTTTAGACAAAACCTTCATTCTTTGCAAAGTCTAAACAGATCTTTCAACTAAATATACTGCATGAATTACCTTAAAATTAAAACATGAACACTCATGCTTTTCCTGCTTCATCCATATCATTGTATCGGTCTGCTGATGTTTTTTGCAGTTGTTGTAAATCTTACAGATCTTGAATTTTCAATTGGCTGATTACTTCAAGACAAGAAGGACTAGTTTGTTTTGAAAGTGATGCTTTCTCTCCAAATCCACTGAGAGTTAATTGGATTATTCTATAAAACTCTTCACTCAACTGTGTGAAGATCATCTAACTGCAAAGTAACATGTGGTAACCTACAGTTGTACTGGCAGTCAAATGGAAAGTTTCTTGTAACATTTAAGAGGAATTTCTTGACATAATTAAATGAAACCATTCTCCCATTGACTTAACAAATCTGAATGGTCCATCTTCAAACTAATACTACATTCCCTGTAAAATGCTGTTCTTTTCATATTGTGGCAAACACATGTACACTGGTAACAAGTTGTCAATGCTAAAGCATTTCTGTTTCTGATGGAGTGGTTTTATTTAATGTGAAAAAGAGAGCTCTTCTTAAATGTTGTGAGTTACCTGAAGCAAAATTTAATTTTCAGTTTTTGTTCTTTCTTGAGAGGTGGAAATAAAGACATGCTCAGTTGCTGTTCTCCCTTTCTAATTTTTATGTTGTAGTGACAAATACACAGAAACAAAGGTAGAAACTAATCAAAGCAAAACTTGCTTGTCCGTACACATGTACTTTGCTCCACTTAAATTCCTCTTGGTGTCAACGGAAATGAACTCTTTGATTAAGGAAGTTGCCGTATCAAAACTGCAAAGAAAGGAAAGCTTGGAATTCTGACAACTGACCTTGGCTATGTTTCCACGTAGAAAAGAAGACCAAAGATTGAAAATGAATTATTGCATTTATGTTATAAGGCCATGAGCACTTTCCTACATTGTAATACTAGTTTACAGAAAAAGAAGCGATGTTTATTTTGGACCAGCAAATCCCAAAAAACCTTTATTGCAATGGGATTGCTTTGCCTAATGGCCTTGTACATTTTTCTGTCATGTGTTGTAACCGTTTTAAGCGTTGTGGTTGTTATTGTGCTGTTAGTGAGAAGTGTTTAGCTGTTTTGTTTAGTGAATGGTGTTAAACATCTTAGCCCAGGAGACCAAAAACAGAAACATAGTTTTGCATGAAAAAAGGTTTTATTTTTGTGTGTCTCATTAATTGCTCAGATTTCCTCCCCAGGAGCAGTCGAGGTTAGTGCCAAACTAACAGAGTGAAGGTTTTGTCCTCTCCTATCTCAAATTCAGATTAAAAAATTATTTCATTCCATTTCATGCAAAGCTTTTCTTAGTTAACTGATAAACTTAATTTGATTGAGATTAAAGAGGTTCAGACTGCATTTTACCTGACCCAACTTTGAATATCTTCAACAAAATGAATTCCACTTGTCTCTGACACAGCAAGGTAAGGCTTAAGATCAATGGACTTTGTCAGCCTGGCCACAAAGCCAATTTTCAGCCAGTTATCCTGTATTTGGGCTCTTTACATCTGAATGCAAATTAAAACCTTCACATTTGTATGTACATTTTGACAGGAACAAACTCCATTGATTTTGTGCTTTACCTCCAAGTTTGTGCTGCAATCTGTTTGCATGGATTGGATCGAGTTGGTTAGTTTTTTATTACTTCCATTTTCCAACAATCAGTATTCCATTTCAACACGAATATTTGCTGGCTTTGGGAAGGAAAGACTAGACGTGCCTGTATATAGCAGCCTGTGTGTCTGTGTTCTGTGTGTTATCGCACCCATCACAGCATTCCCCTCATCTTGTTGCTTCCCTTTGTTTTTAGGTCCAAAGGTAGTTTCCAAAGTGATCACAACTCAAACTATTGAGGCCTTAACAAAAGTGCTTAAACGGAGACCTGTTATTTGGGACAACATTCATGCAAACGACTATGATCAGAGGAGAGTCTTCTTGGGCCCTTATGATGGCAGGCCAGTTGAGCTTTACCCAAAGTTAAATGGAGTTCTAACAAACCCTAATTGTGAATTTGAAAGTAACTTTATAGCTGTCCACACTCTTGCTTCATGGCTGAGAGATGCCTCATTAGTTACTGTAGAAGAACCCATGAGTATTGATCCCAAGTCTAGTAGCTCTGCTGAACCAATGGAGGAAGACATGCTGGCTAGTGGTGAAAGTCATGGTAAAGACACAACGGATGGTAAAACTGATCAGGAAGCTTCTCAAGATATCAGTGCGAGTGAAAGTAGTGACAGTGAAGCAGTCAAAGTTGAAGGTGAAATGGACACGGAGAGCGGTACATCATTGAGTGAATGTAAGGGTGCCACAGCTCGTATACCATATGATCCTCAAAATGCTTTGCGAGAGGCTGTTTCTGCCTGGCTGGAAGAATTTTCTAAAGTGAAGAATGCTTCATCAAGAACCTATGCCAAGAGTGGTGCCTACACTGTGGCACCTGAAGCCGTGCCTGTCTCAGTGCAAGCACCCATGGCAACATGCATCAGGTCAACTAAAAGTGCTGCTACTCCTGTGTGTTCACCTGTGGTGACAACTCCTTCACCTATAAAGGTTGCAAAGGAAAACAGCAGGAAAAAGCTGAGCAGCTCTTCATCACCAGGTACCCTTAACAGAGAGTACTCTCATTTGTTATTGTCAGAGCCTTTAAAAACTATTACAAGGAAGGGGAGCAGCTCTTTCTTGTTTCAGTGAACTCTCTCCCTTGGTAACAGAGAAGTGAAGGGAAAAGATCTCTTCACTTTAGTTAGTCCTATGATGTTTGTGCATTTTGGTCTGAAGCCTAGTAGCTCCACTTTCTGTTGCTTCAGCTAACTGCCAAATGTGTGTGCATTTTCATTTTGGTTATAAACCGTAATGTGTGCATGCATTTTCAGTTAACCCCATAATGTGCGTGCATGTTGAGTAGTGGTGAGGTAATTTTACCATCACCTCTCTCTAAGGCAGACAGTGTTGAGACCAGCACCTACTCTCTGTTTTAGAGGGATGCTCATCTAAAAAGGATGTCAGTTAACTGAAGTGAAAAGAAAGTGCTCCTTACAGTTATTCAGCAGCTAAAGATGTTCCTAATAGAGGCAAAAAAATCAGGCTCCAAGGGGATTCAAAGCCACAACCTTTGTGATACTGGTGCAAATGCATACCATAAGGAATTAAACCATTGACAGTGGGAGCTAATTATATTTCCATGTGATAAAAGTGGCCCATTTGCAATTCTTTTGATTGATAATAATTAAAGGGCTGGGTGGAAAAACGGCATATGTGACCATTTGGCCTTGAAATCCAGATCAAACCGATTTAACTCCACTTTGGCATGCAGGCTGCTCATCACATAAGAAACGTAGTTCTGTGTTTATTTCTTGAACTGAGAGATTAAACTTGAAGAATTGACCCATTACTTTTGTTTAAAACTGAAGCAAATAAAACCACAGGGTAGCTCATGCTTGGTTGATTTCTATGTTTTAATTCAAAGAGAGAACAAAGGAAATCATTCATGCTACACTTAAGTGGAAAAAAGTTACATGAAGACCTGCCAGTGTGCCAAAGTGGAGCTTAATTAGTTCTAACAATTTAGATTTTGAGGTCAAATTTTTGCTTTTGCTCTCTTTCCACCTATCCCTTCAATTAAAAAAAAAAAGAGCTGAGATCCTAATGTTTTATGTAATTAAAAATTGTAGAAGAGAAAGTTGAAGAAGCTGCAAAGAAAGAGCAAGAGATGCCGATGGATATAATTGAAATGAAGGAGAAGCCTCCCACAACTCCACTTTGTGCTGAAGACCTACTGCTGTTGGTGGATTTATTCTACCTGCCATATAACCATGGACAGAAGGCCAAACAGATCATTTCTGATTTTAAATGGCTAAAGTTCAACGCCATAAAGGAGGATTCACAAGAGTTTATGGAGCTCACCGAGCAAGAGCAAAAATCTAAGGTAAATTTCATCTCTAGTAATTTGTTAAGGTATTCCTGGAGGCTAAAGTGACCCTTTTCAAATCGGTTCACTTTTAAGCAGTTTGAAGCTTATCACAAAATATGTTTGCAAATTTTCAGTTCGAGGGAATTTGCATTTAGCGAGATATAAGCAACTGAAGTTTCATCTCCAAGGCAAATTTTGCGGGAAAATTACCACAACAAACGGCTCAAATTGTAATTTGAGGTTTACAAAAACATTCCCTACGGTAAGTGAACTTGACAGTTCTTGCAATCTCCGGTTTCAATTGCAAAATTGTCACATGTCACAGACTTTGCTTGGTACAGCTTATTCACGCTAGTTTAAATAGAGGATTACAAGTTACCTTTCTCTTTAAAAATGCCATAGTTTTCCGGTGGTAGAAGCGTACTGAAATCTATTTTTTGTACGAAGACAGCGTAATGCAAGCTTTGTTATGTGACATTGAAATACTAGCCATTGTCTTCTTCTTCTTACAGGTCGCCGAAATCGCAATCTTGTCCTTTGCAAAATACAATTAGTGTTCACAAATATCTGTGGAAGCTTCATTTCACCATAAAAAGCCAAGGTTTCCATTTTATTTCATAGGATAACTCTGATATTTGCAACGCGAATCAACTAAATCAGTCAACGCTGTGCGCCACGAGATCGGTTACCAAGGAAAGGTGTCATTGTTTATGCTGGCGCTTCTGATTGGTTTCGCGGGAAAATAAACTCTCTTTATAAGGGCAAAAAGACCTTATATAGAGCAAATTTTTGTTATTTACCACTGGAATTATGCATTGCTGGCTAGGAAAACATGGCAGCAAGGCAGAACTCATGCAAGGATCGATCGGGGAAGGAGTTGCGAAAAATTATGGTGCATTTTGAACAATTTGGAAGCTTTTGACACAAACATGCACTCATTGTAGATAGAATATCTCCTGTACAACTTAACATTGTGCTACCAAACTTGGCAGGCTTCAAATACGTGTAATTATGAAAGTTTGTGTGGGAGTACATCATGAAGGGTTCGATGCTGTTTGCGTGACAAGGTAATGTCTTCACTACAAATCAAAATTTTAATTTTTGTTGCTAAAATCGTTACATTTTAACTTCCTGTGATGTACTCCCAGAAAACGTTTTGTAATTGTGTATTATGTGTTTGATCAAATTCTTGTCACAAATGTTCGAACCCTCTTTCAGTTATGACCAATTTATGTTAAAATGGCAGTCACAATGGCACCCTTAAATTCCTCAAATTCCACGAATTCCTTGCACTAAATGAAAAAAACTGTTCAGATTTTCAGAATCCTCATAAAATATTCTATAAGCTGTGGTAATTTTGTTGTGTTTGAATTGATATGTGTCCTATTTTGATCTCAGCGAAAAGGAACTAAAAATCACTAAATTAGCCTCCAGGAATACCTTAAGACATCACGATAAACAATATTGTAGCAAAGGTAGTTTTGATTGAGTATTCTTTGGAATTTAAAGGGTTGAGTTTTAGTTTTCCGGTTCTTCTGGAGTACTACTTGAAAAGGCTAGAACAGTTTTACTGGGATTTGCATTGAGGGTGGCGGGTTTGTAACAGCAGTGATGAGATTAAATTGAAAATATTAAATGTGATTACACATATATACGCTAATCTGAGCTGTTGCATTTGCTAGAATCCGTTTTGTGATGACAGTTCTCTAAGTTAGATACGTTCTCAGTTCTTGGAAATATCTTGTGTTGTCATTAATTTTGCAGATGACAGAGTGGAATGAGAGAGCTGAGAAGTTTCATGAAATCCGCCGGTCAGTAGAAGAGATGTTTGTGAGGCTAACAGAGACATCAAACAGAGCATTGCTGTATGATTTGTATCCATATGTGTGGGACATTAAAGAAGTGCTACAGTTGCTGGACACATTTGTGAACTGGCTGAGCACCAAGAACAAGAGGAAGAAGCAGAAAGGACAAAGCTTTTATCCTGAAGATCCAGAACCATGGGTGTTCAGAGGAGGATTGTGTGGGGAGCTTCAGGTATGTTGGGCATGCAACCAGTCAGAAAGCTTGGCACATACCCTGTATGTTATACGAACATACATCTCTATGTTCAATCTACATTTAAGTAACGAGTGTTCAAAATAAACAGTGTTACATGAGTGGCGTAGTTGCATTGCAGTTACATCTTGTTTCAAGTGATGTATTGGTATGTCTGAACAAAAAATTGAGTATTGGGAGCACCTGCACAGTACCCTACTACCTCTTCATGTGTGTACAAGTCTTGATAATAAGACTTGGATTCAGTCCAAGATGATTGTAACTTGTATTTGGCATTAGGTATTAAAACCAGATAATAAGAGGTAACCACAGATGTTGAGGAGACCTGTATATAAAAGAAAATAATAAATTTGGCTAATGCTGTTAATATTTTTTTAGCGGCTTTTACCTATTGATGGTGGGCATGAAGTTTTCAACTTGAGAGCTCCTGAGGTCCCTACTACATGCATCTACACAATCAGACCATACCAGCCTGAGGATGAGGTACCAATCATTCTTGCCTTATTTCAACTCCATAGTAGTTTTTATCCTGTAAAGCAGTTGGGTGCAATTAGTGTGTTTTCAGTGCACTTAATACATCTATATTGCATTCTGTATATGCCTTGTTGCCAATAATTATTGATGCTTTTTGTGATGAATTGTTGTGATTAGTTTTTAGGTTAAAAACGTGCTTTGCTACAACTTGCTTCTTCTGTTTAATTACAAGTACCCTTTAAAAGGAGACAACTTTAGTAGGATGCGTACAAATCTGTTTTCCAACTTATGTGCCATTTGACCACTGTTTTTTCACACTCATTATGAATATGTTTTGTTATTTCTTTAAAACAGAGGTCACTGTATGAAATTTGTGTGTCAACATGTGATGATTGGCAAGATGGACATGATTTATTTCCTTGTAAACAATTTAACATGGCAGGAGACAGGTGAGGATTTTGACTTTAGTTTTGGTAAAACTCTTTTAGTAATACTGGCAGGTTATAGAAAAAAAAGGAGTGTGATCACTATTGAAAACACTGCACAAGTTACATGCCTTGTTGGTTATGTCCTACTGTTTTCTATGTGTTAGTTTGCACACTAGTCACCTGGCTTATTTTCTTGTTGTTCATGTAGGTTTGTTGGTCCATATCTGAAGATCTGCCCTGAACATGTGTTTGTTGTGGAGGATGGTGATGGCCTCTGCGGTTTTGCAGTAGCAACATCTGACTCAAAACATTTTTATGAGCAGTTTAAGAAACACTGGCTTCCAGAGGTATGTATGATTTATGTGGAACAGAAATATTTTTACCCAAATATTGAGGTACCCCACAGTGCTAGTGGAGCTACCAGCTGATGGTACCCGGTGGAAATACGTCTGGATCCTTGTACGTACGAGTTCTTTAACATAACGTGTGCAGCAAAGTCAAAGTTGTCATTGAAGACGAAATTTGTCTTTGAGGAGATGTAGTTCAGTACTAATTGGTGGGGCATTTGAACGGCTTTTTTGCCCCGAGGGGAGGGAATTTGAACAAGCCAATCTTCAAAAGTCCAAATGCCCCAGGGGGGATGTTGAACTGTCGAATTGATCGGCGCATTATAACGGGAGTTTGTTATGAACGAAGCCCCGTTAAAACGAATTTATGGGAAAACGACCACATCTTGATTAGATCAGGGTTTGGCAAGTTATTATTTTGCCTTGAAATTAAACAATGTTACTCGGTTTAATCCGGCGTGTAACTACTATCCAAGTTTGTGAGCCTTTTCGGTTTGCCTGCCCCTTGGTTGATCTGTTACGTATTCAACTCCAGTCGCGTGGTGACATTCATTCGTTTAACTTTCGGTTTCTGTTAGTTTGGGCTCTGTTCCATTCATTTTACTGTAACTTTGACCGTACTAAAGAATGTCAGTCGATAAAGCGGGGACTTTGTTATAAAGGGGTTTGTTTTGCTTACATAACTTCGGCACACGGTTGCAAATACTTGTAACAAGTTGGCTGTATTTCATTGATCAGTTAGGCTTTTCAGCTGATATTTTACTTGCCATGGAATGTGAGTTTTAATATTTAGGTCTTTTCTTAGGTGTGTAAGAAATACAAAAAACCAGCGGGAAATTCGTCGGAATGGACCTATGCGGAACAACTTGCCAGCAATTTCCACAACCCAAGTATATTTCTTCCTCCGGACTTGTATACACAGTTTAGTGCTCATGTTCAGATCTACCTTCTGCCTCGTGCTCAGGTAAGTTAGATAAACGTGATCTGTTTGGATTCATGTATTTTTATCTCCCAGATCTCAAGTGTTGGCAGAGAAACAATCTCTAAGCAGTTTTTGATCTGTTTGTGGTTGGGACTCGGACAACAGTCTTCAGAGAAGAAAAGGCTAGTTCCGATTGAAGTAAAAAATGGAGGCAGTGGTTCTTTGTTTGGCAGGGACCACTGCCAAGTCTGTGGGTACAGATAGGCAGGAAACAGCCTGTAGGTAGGCTGGCTGAAATTGTTTATCTTTTTTAATGCCCTTTTCATGTGTACTCATGTGAATCTCTTTCTTTCTCTTGTGACAGGACCTTGGTTTGGGTAAGCGCCTGTTAGCGTGTGTTCTCTCTGCACTGAAAGCTGAAGATTGCACCGGCGTCCACTGTGAAATTGCTCCTACTAACAACAACGCACTGGACTTCTATACCAAACTAGGATTCTACAGTATTCCGCTTAAAGAGAAAGCACCCCCAGACATTGTGTTTTTTGGCAGGACGTTTTAAAAAGTTCTTTGTGTTTGAAGTTAAATGTGGTGTAGTTTAGTTTAATCAGTGTGTTAGGTGCATCTGGTTGTCGTATATAT
>Ga0126336_10001907_pt1 | contig 11475 bp, 12 predicted proteins | sample SidCmetagenome_FD_92530 | JGI IMG/M metagenome (GOLD analysis project Ga0126336, IMG submission 92530) | Coral microbial communities from El Islote,Puerto Morelos, Mexico - Siderastrea C C metagenome | ecosystem: Host-associated > Invertebrates > Cnidaria > Coral | place: El Islote,Puerto... | reverse complement strand
TCTAAGACCATGCGAAGCTTGGAATTCCTAGGAATTCCTAGGAATTCCATGTTCCAATTACCGTGAAAATTCACACCTTCATTCCTAAGAATTCCTAGGAATTCCTAGGAATTCTTAGGAAAAGATTCCTAGGAATTCTTAGGAAATTCAACACGTATCCAGCACGCGGGCAATGGCGGGGAATACAAGATCCCGAAGTCACGTTATTTTGTTGACGGATAAGATGCCACAACAAACACTAGCTAACACTGTCTACGAATTTGAGGGCTGTTTCTGGCATTGCTGCAACAAGTGTTTTCCAAACCAACATGAGCCTCAAAAGAAACACTTAAACCGCACCATACACGATATCCATCAATTAACTCAACGTTAAGTACAATTTTTTTTTGAGACAGAGGTTACCGGGTAATCGAATGTTGGGAGTGTGAGTGGGAACATCAAAAAACCACGCGACCGGAAATTGCCGATTATGTAAATGGTTTGGATTTGCAAGAACAGTTAAATCCTGGTCACGCGCTCTCCAGAGGTCGCACCAAAGCAGCCACTTTGTACTATAAAGTAAAACCAGGAGAGGAAATCCACTACATTGACTATACCTCATTTTACCCGTTTGTAAACAAGACCTCGACCTACCCGAAGGGCCATCCCACATTTATTGCACAGCCAGGATATACTGACATTTCGCAGTATTTCGGACTTGTAAAATGCAAGATCGAGCCACCGTATGAGCTCTATCATCCAGTATTACCACACAAACAGGATGGCAAGTTGACCTTTCCACCCTGCTGAAGATGTGTGGTCACAGCAATGTCGAAAAAGAGATGGGAACGTACATTCAGCTACAAACATAGTCCTAGCGAAAGATCTTTGTTAGGGACATGGTGCACCCCGGAGTTGGAAAAGGCTGTAGATATGGGGTACAAGGTAACTTATATCTACGAGGCTTGGCATTTTCCGAAAAGGATGGAAGGAATCTTTGAGGCCCATGCAAACACATGGCTTAAGATTACACAGGAAGCAAGCAGGTGGCCAGAATGGGTAGGAGACAATGAAGAAAGGGACAACGATACATTCGTGATTATTATGATTACGAAGGAATCCTATTGGATTATGACAAGATCGAGTTTAATCCCAGTCTTCGAAGTTTGGCCAAGGCTAATGCTAAACTCTATGTGGGGCAAGTTTGTTCAACGCCTGAACACACCCCAAGTAAAGCAGTTTTGCGATCCTGTAAAGTTCCACGAGCTTCTGGAGAGTGAGAAGAATAACATTTCTCTCGCAGACATTGTAAACCAAAACTTAGTGGAAGTTTAGTACACTCACTTCGAGGATAGCGTACCATATTCGGTGAAAATCAATATTTTTATTGCATGTTTCACGACTTGTTGGGCCGGTCTACGATTAATATGAAGCGCTGGAATTGTTGGGAGATCGTGTTTTGTATCAGGACACTGATTCCATCATTTACATAAAGCGCGGGGGCGAACCGGATCCACAACTCCGGGATTATTTGGGCGATTTCACCAACGAACTGGCTGCTGATGATTACATAGCCAAATTTTATCTCTGGTGGTCCTATGAATTACGGGTACCGGACCAAAGTGGGCAAAGTGGAATGTAAAGTGCGGGGTTTCCGGCTCAACTGTGAAGAACTTAATTATGATATTATGGGAAAAAATGTTTTGGAGGAAATTCAGTCACCGCTGGTAGATCCAAAACAAACTCAAGTGATCAATTCGCATCACATTGTGCGGGACGCTAAGAACTTTGAGCCATTCACCTCTCCTCAATATAAGCATTACCGATTAGTTTATGACAAGGGGATCATCAATCCAGCTAGTTTTAAAACCTATCCTTACGGTTACTCGGATGCGTGGAACGAGGCATGTCAGGCTCTTGTAGGTGTCAGTTGTTAGACTACTAATCTAGTTGGCTTTGCTCTGGAATCGCTAGGATTTTTTCCGAGAATTCACTTGTATATAAAATCAAGTTTTCCAAGAATTCACAGCTGAGTGACTTTACGCTATTTGTAGCAACTAATTAATCAGCGTTAATCTGTTCAGCAGTCGGAATGTAAATCTAATCAGGACTTACTGTTCGTCGGTCTCGTGTCCCTACGAGGAAATGTATGTTATTAAGCTAATTACTACCTGCACGCTTAGAATGTTAAAAATATAGTCATTTTATTTTTATCTCACCTAAGTGCCTAGAAATATATGTTCCTACGTTTATTACGCATATTCACTCCACTTCAGATTTTGTTAGCGTAGATTTGAGCTTAAACTGCTGTTCGCCGTTTTCGGTAACAGAAGTCCTTATTTGTGGGCAATGTTACCACAGTTTTTGAACCGCGTTGGTAGTTAACTTCGCCTTTTGGCATTGACATTTTCATCTTCCGCGCTTTCAAGTCCTTAAATCTTAAATACATTGCCCATTCAGAACATGGTTTTGGCCTTTTTTCTTCGTCTGTAACGAATCGTTTTTACGGTCGTTACACTCTTGTAGTTAACACAAAGTTTTCAGAGAATTCATAGTTGAGTGTTATTGTATGTAAAAGTGTATATAAATTGGTTGGTAGTTAAAAAATATTGTGGGCTGTGTGTTTGCCCAACTCAAGATCCGCCCCGCCGGAAAACGCTCATTCCCAGTACTGTACTCCATCATGATCCCCCCGTAATGATAGAAGGACATTTCGTGCAGCATATACTGACGTTGGTTGCTACGGATTCTTACCCGGGCGCAATCTTGAATACGTAATGACAGGGGGACATTTCGTGGCGCATATACTAAAGTGGATTGCTATGGAGTATCAATGCTAGGGGGACATTTCGTGACGCATATACTGAAGTTGGTTGCTGTGGAGTCTTACCCGGGCGACATCTTGAATACGCAATGAGAGGGGGACATTTCGTGTGCATATACTGAAGTCATTAATAACGCCACAGTGCTTACTACTACTACTGCCCATATTGATTAAAGAACAAATCGAAACACATTTTAGAAGAAATACTAACGCTAGAACATGACGTTTCGGCGTCATCCTGTCGCCATTATCAAATGCAAATTATAAAGTTTGAGTTTAGAATATATAGCAGTTTAAGTGTGAAAAAGAAAACGAATAATATCAGTTAATTAGAACAATATCAGCTAATTAAACGGTTTTGCACGGATGGAGTCTGCTTGCGTGTTGAGAGTTGGTCTCCTTTCCTTGATCAATAGCATTTCATAAATCAGACGTTCCAACTTGCCTCTACATTTTTTCAGGATGTTAAATTGTTCATGCATATTTGGTCGGTTGTGACTTTCTGGGAGATATTTCCCAACAGCTGAGTACCTATGATAAAATAGGTGACGGCGCGTGTATCCGACATAACTGGAACCACACAAGTTACATTTAAACTCATAAACAACGCGTTGCTGGTTTCTTAGTGGGTTTCTGCATTCTTTAGAGAGGAAATCAGGTGACGAAGACAATCGATTAGCACGGTTAAGCAGTGTCATCAAGAGTGATCGTTTGTATCTGAAATCGACGTGGCTCTGGTAATGTAAAAGTAGCCCAGCCCTCTGTTAGTCTTCTTCCTATACAAGCTGGTTTCCAGATGGTGATCAGTCTTGATGATTTCAACTCCGACGAAGGGTAATCTGTCATTTGCTACTATTTCCATAGTGAAATTGATAGATGGATGAGCCTCATTGAGAGTTGCAAGGAAAGAAGCAGCTGCAGAGGAGTCGCGAACAAAAGCAAACGTGTCCTCAACATACCTTCTATAGAAAGGACGTAGTTTGTTTTCACGTTCAAGTTTCTCTTCTATGGAACACTTAAATGTGTTGGCCATTAGAGGGCCTAGTAGTGAGCCCGTGAAGATTCCGTCAACTTACTCGTTGATCTTTCGTGGTGACTCTCAACAGTTCAATGAGGTCAACTTCGGTGATATTCGTTATGCGTGTACCATTGAACCAGTGTCCATCGAAGGCTTTCTTTGTGAGAATTTGGATTGTTTCTTCTAATGGTACATTTGTAAAGAGGGCTGTTACATCACAGGAGACAGGGGTGTCATCATCAGCGACTTGTAGGTGTAGGATCTCTTCAGCAAATTCGAAGACGTCGGAGATGGTGTAGTTAATAACCGAAAGGGTTTTAACTTGTCGTCCAGCCACTTTGCGAAAGCGTAGTTATACGTCCCAGTTGCGGACAAGATCGGGCGCATAGCAAGATGCATTGCCAGTCCCACGGCGATTTCAGATACAAACTATCACTCTTGATGACAGAGCTTACCGTGCTAATCGATTGTCTTCGTCACCTGATCTCCTCTCTCAAGAATACAGAAACCTGAACAGCCTGAAAGCAGTTTTCCTAAAATTGAAATATCCTGAGAGGCTCATTGATTCATCAATCAGCAGTTTCAACCATTCTCTCGCTCAAGATCAAACTCAGACAGTGAGAACAGTGACAAAGGACAATCCCAATCGCATCATTCTGCCTTTCAAAGATCAAATCTCGGCTGACATTTTACAAAGAGATTTACGTGACCTTTCCGCGAAGATTAACAAAAAAAATCTACAACCCATCTTCACGAGTAGCAAACTCATCCAAGACCTAGAGTGACAAAGAATAAACCCATTACTAGTAAACCAGCAATGCGTTGAATGTGAATTTAAATGTAACTTGTGTGATTCAAGTTATGTCGGATACACGCGCCGACACCTATTTTAACACATTAATGAACATAGGTACTCAGCTGTTGGGAAATGTCTCCGAGAAAGTCACAACCTCCACCGACTGAATATGCACGATCAATTTAGCATCCTGAAAAAATGCAGAGGCAAGTTGGAACGTCTGATTTATGAAATGCTATTGATCAAGGAAAGGAGACCAACTCTCAACACGCGAGCAGTCTTCATCGTGCGAAACTGTTTAATCAGCTGACATTGTTGAGAAGAACAATGGAACTGAACAATGGACCCTTAATTGCTATCTTTCGAACGAAACGTTAGATTTTGGTAGAATCGTAGTTGGATTTCGTTAGATTGTTGAATCGTAATAGCGTGGAAATTCACTGTGAGTTGACAGTTTGTGAAGAAGAATCTTTTGGACACTGTATCTGGTTTTTGTTACGTTATCCTTCGTAACAAAGTTGGCGACCTCGGCAGGGCCTAATCTACCTGAATCATGTTGAATCGAAGAAGCCGTCGACAGCGCAAACAACCGTCACCTTTGCCTCTTCCAGAAACAGTCGATACATCAGAAGCTTTCGCTGAAGATTCTTTAGATGAAGTTAAAAATGAAAAACAAAACGCCGAATCCTTCGGGGACGAGTTGTTTTGTCAACTTAGTCATTTAATTTGCGATGAAGATGCGGACAAGAACTTGATCCAAGAAGCTCAGCAAATGTTAATGAGAGCAAGGGAGAAAGCTTTCAATGTAATGACGGAACTACGCAAAATTTACCGAGCCCGTGGTGAACACAAAGAAGCCGAAGATGTGGATGCAGATATGGATCTTTGCCAGTCGAGGAATCGGAAAAATTATCCAAGAGGTTGGTGCAAAGTTAAGAGATTTCGGAAAGAGTGCAGCAAAAGTGCATTCTGATAAAGGAAGTTTCCACAAGGAAAACGTGCAGCAATGGTGGAAAGAAGAACAAAAGAGGATCAGTCAGAGAGAAATCGAAGGATCTCGATCAGATGGTCAATCTTGTCACCAGGGTCGAGCAGAAATCGAAGACCGTGATCCGGTTTTTCAAGCGTGGTCAACATTGCCACTGAATCGTATGGAAATCTGCCCACGTAGCCATCTTGAACGAGTTTCTGAATTTGAGCGATTTTAGGCTGCTTTTCCAACTGTGTTGACAAAGGTCCTGAATCCCCGCAAATGAAGATGCTGAGACTGGAATCATGCTTAATCAGAAAAGCAGCTGATACCTTGGAGGGCCTAGATTACTCAGGAAAGAGTTACGAAACCGCGAAGTTGAGACTGCAAAGAAAATTTGGTGGAGAGCGACGCCAAATTCAGTATCAAATGGAAAAACTTCGCAGCATGAGGGCTTTGCAGCTAGACAATGTGGAAGATTTAGAGAAGTTTACTGACGTTCTAGAGAACACGGTAGTCATGTTGCAGAACCAAGGTTATGTCCACGAGTTACAACCTAACAGCACTCTGTACACCATGATGCTGGAGAAAATATCTGAGGAGCTGCTGTCTCGATATTACCGCTGGATCGCAGAACGTTACAAATGTGAAACCGTAGAGACCCTAAAAGACTGGATCTTAGACGAGACGGAATATCGAGTGAAGGCCGCAGAAGCAATCAAGGGCCTCAAGCTGAACAAGAAGAAATTTAGCACACATCTAGGATTGAACAAGAGATCAGATCACTCTAAAGGCCATTTGAGCTGTTCGTATTGCAAGAATGAACGCCATGAAATTGGGAGATGTCAAAAGTTTCAAGAATTAAGCGTCGATGATCGTTGGAAAGCAGCAAAGGAACAAATGCTGTGCTTTCGGTGTCTATCAAATACCCACCGGGATGTGACATGTCGTCGAGCCAAAGAATGTGGTATTAATGGTTGCAAAGCAAATCATCACCGTTTGCTCCATGCTACTCGGGATCGAGGCAACTCCTCTAGTCAAACTGGCCGTTCAAGTAGACGTATAGTCCCAGTGGAAGAGGTTCTCCCGGTTTCCAATGAAGGTGGCCAAGTCCGTTCAACGATGGAGGGGGAGAGTCTTCAACAGTTGACTCACACTTCAACTCTACACGGAGAACACTGTTCAGAGTTAGTTTCTCTCAGGACAGTCCCAGTTTGGATCAAAGCTAATGGCAAAAAGGTCAAGGTAAATGCTGTTCTTGATGATGCAAGTACAGGGACCTTTCTCAACGAAGAGGTTGCCGGCGCCCTTAGTCTTCGGTCTCCCTACGAGAAAGTCACGGTTAGGGTCTTGAACGAAACATTGGAATCGTTTGACACAATGCCCGGGAAGATTACGTTAGAAAGTGTTGACGGTCGAACCTCCATGGACTTGAATGTGCATACTTGTCCAAGAAACGTCAGTAAGTAAGTAAGTAAGTAAGTAAGTAAGTGAAACTTTATTTAAACACGGAAAATCATCAGTTACTTAAGCGTAATTAGTAAATAACTAAAACTAATTACAACTGCTTTACATGATTTCCGTGTGGGAATCCGATATATCAGCTATCTTGTTAATAATTTACTTAAAATTATTAACAGATACAGCATTTTTTAGACATTTGGGCAAGTTATTCCATAACATAGCCCCTCTGTAAGATAAACTTCGTCACTGGCAGTTACAAGGTGGTCAACTGGAATTCGTACAAGAGCAAGTGGCCGCATTTAGCTTCAGTTGAGTTCCCAGAACCTGCGCACGATGGCATTGTAGACATATTGATAGGGGTGGCCAACTCAATCCTACATCGTTCAATAGCCGACCTAAATGGAGAAGACCCTACTTGACCGGTAGCAAGGCTTGGACCACTCGGTTGGAGTTGCATAGGAAGTCCCAGTGGATCTGAAGGGTTACGTCACCAGAGAGCAAATTTTGTATCCACATTCTTCATTCGCCCACAGGTGTTTGATGAAATCAACACAAGTCTAAAGAAGTTGTGGGAAGTGGAAAACTCGGGAATAGAAGTTAGCAAGCAAGAAATTTTGACCACTGAAGAAAGAAAGGCCTTAACGCAGGTACAAAAGTCACTTAAGTTGGAAGATGGAAGATTTGAAATTGTAGTACCTTGGAAAAGCGAAAGACCTGCGTTACCTGACAATTACATGATGGAGTTAAAACGTTTAAAGAACACTGAGAAGAAGCTGCTAAAGAGTCGAGAAGTAGCAAAACGATTACCAAGGCACAATTGAGTCGTATTTACAGGAGGGTTACATTCGAAAAGTACCAGAACGTGAACTAGAACAAACACTTGGGTGGTTTCTACTCCATTTTCCAGTCATCTGCCCAGAGAGGGCTACAACTAAAACCAGAATCGTGTTTGACGCATCGGCGGAACACCGTGGAGTTTCACTCAACGATCAGATTCTGCCCGGACCAAAGCTTCAGAAAGATCTGGTAGACGTTCTTCTTCGATCTAGGGGAAACCCAGAGGCCCTCGTATCGGACATCTCCCAGATGTACCGGAGAATTCGAATTGCTCCTCCTGATCGACGATACTTTCGTCTTCTGTGGAGGAATTTGGAAAGGAAAAGCAATCCGGATGTTTATGAGTTTGAGAGAATCGTTTTCGGAAAAAACTCCTCTCCATTTGAAGCCCAGTACACCATCCAAGAACATGCCAGAAGGAACCAAGAGTTACTTCCGGCTGCAACAGAAACTGTTCTTGAATCTACATACCTGGATGATTCTATGGATTCCACACCCGATGAGAAGACCGCCATTGAGTTGTACCACCAATTATCAGAACTGTGGACCAAAGCTGGTATGCATGCCAGGAAGTGGCTAAGCAACTCCACAAAAGTACTGAGAGAAATCCCTCAAGAAGATCGTCTTACCGAAATTGACATTGACCGTGATGATTTACCTTCGACTAAAGCTCTTGGAGTGGCATGGATCGCCCAGAACGACGCATTTACGTTCAGAACCGTACCGCCCTGGCTGACCTGCAACTCACAAAGAGAAATGTCCTAAGAAACGTAGCATCCCTGTTTGATCCACTCGGTTTTGTCACATCTTTCTCAATTAGAGCCAAAATCCTGTTGCAAGAAATGTGGACTCGAGGACTTGACTGGGATGACGAGATTGACAAGGATTTAGCAAGAAAGATAGAGCAGTGGTTCGCGGAGTTGGATGGCATAACGCAAGTACAAGTGCAAAGGTGTCTGAGATCAAAGAAGGACCCTTCTACGATGACTGTTCACACATTCGTAGACGCGTCTAAGGATGCCCTTGGTGCTGTATGCTATGCAAGAAGTGCTTGTGAAGACGGAGCAGTAGAAACACGATTGATCGCATCCAAGACCAAAGTTGCTCCGTTGGCTACTATGAGTACACCAAGGTTGGAACTGTCGACAGCTGTTATACGGTTGCGGCTGACTCAGACTGTTTCGAAAGTGTTAGAAACCGCACTCAGCACTGCGACGTTTTGGTGTGACAGCACCAACACTTTGTGGTGGATAAGAGGAAACGACCGTGCTTTTAAGCTTTCGTTGCAAACCGTATCGGGGAAATTCAAGCACTTACAGAACCTGTCCACTGGAGATATGTACCCACCAGCTTAAATCCAGCCGATCTGTGCACAAGGGGATTAACCATTAAGCAATTAGCTGAAAGTGAGTTCTGGTGGCAAGGACCATCGTTCTTGAAAGAAGAAGAAGAGCTCTGGCCAAAGAACAAAGTCGAAAAGGATCTCACCTCATGTGATGAGGTAAAAAAGAGAAACGGCACTCAAAACGTCTTCGTCTCGACTGTCACTTCGCCATCCTGGAGACTGGATCCTAAGAGATGCTCGAACTGGAAAAGGTTCACAAGGGTCCATGCTTGGATCAACCGTTTCCTGCAGAACTGTCAGTTGCCCGCTGAGCGGCGTAAGATTGGAGAATTGACACCGCATGAGATTTTGGAAGCTGAACTAGAAATAATCAAAGGAGCTCAAAGGGAAGCGTTCCCAGAGGAATACTCGGCTCTGTTGCTAAACAAGCCAATTCCAAAGTCAAGCAAACTAATCAACTAACCCCAAGAATCGACGAAGATGGAGTAATCCGTTGCGATGGAAGGTTACGTTACACTGAGTTCCCCACCCCCCACGATGTTAGATTTCCTATCATTCTTCCGCGCAGGAATTGGGTTACAAGACTCAGTCAAACAGCATCACGAACTAGGAAATCATATTGCGGGAACCAACCACACCCTGGCCAATTTGTCTGCTCGTTTTTGGATTATGCCAGCCCGAGAAGAGATCCGAGAGTGCGAAAACCAATGTTCTGAATGCAAAAGACGAAAAGGAAAAGCCGCTGTTCAAGTCATGGGACCACTCCCAAAAGTCCGTCTCCGATTATCGATGAGAGCATTCGCTCAAACAGCAGTTGACTTTGGCGGTCCATTTATTACGGTTCAAGTTCGAGGAAAGAAACGTCAAAAGCGATGGCTCTGTATTTTCACATGCCTAGCTTGCCGCGCCATTCATTGTGAGATGGCCTTCACGCTGGATACCGATGGCATCTTGAACGCATTCGCTAGAATAGCTTATCGGAGACGATTACCGCAGGAGATAGTCAGCGACCGCGGAACTAACTTCATTGGTGCAGAAAGAGAGCTTCGCGAGTTAGTCGGTAAACTTGATGAAACAAAACTCCGCCAAAGAACAGCCAACAAGGCAGTAAGATGGATTTTCAATCCCCCCTTAGCACCTCATTTCGGAGGAGCACATGAGATAATGATCAAAGCAGCCAAGAAGGCCATCCATGCGGTTCTTCGAGAAGCCGAAATTAATGACGAAGAACTTATGACGGCTTTCATGGGAGCTGAATTTCTTCTTAACTCAAGACCAATAACCTACTAAACCGCCAATCCATCTGACACAACTCCTTCAACGCCAAATTATTTCTTACATGGCCAGATTGGTGGTCAATTCGCGCATGATTCTGTAGACGGAAACGAATTTCACCCCAGAAAGCGTTGGCGAAGAGTTCAAAACTAATTTCCCACTTCTGGCGGCGATGGATGAGAGAATGGCTTCCAGGCCAAAACGCTCCTTTGAAATGGAACGAAGTGAAAAAAGATTTAAAGGCTGGAGATGTCGTGCTTGTCATTTCTCCTGACCAACCCAGAGCCCGTTGGCCACTTGGACGAATCATCGAAATCTACACTGGACAGGATCAACATGTTCGAGTTGCTAAAGTACAAGTGGGGCAAAACTCCTATTTGCGACCAATCAGCAAACTAGTTTCTCTGGAAGTTATTTAAACTGAACTTTTGACATCGCAAAGAAAATTTACAATCGTGAACGTTTTCATTAGCTAAGAGATTTAGACACTAAGGGTGGATTTATTAGCGCAATAAGTGTGGCTGCCGCGTTTACGATTGCGGTTTTTTATTGTTTTCTTAGTGAGGAAGCAGTGAAGATCTCGCGCGCGTGTGGGCGGTGGTTGTGCGTGTGTGGCGCGAATGAATTGACCCTATGTGAAAGTGACCCCGGCACTATTGTAATTGACGACACGCGTCAGGGAGGGGGAGAAATGTTGAGAAGAACAATGGAACTGAACAATGGACCCTTAATTAGACCGAAAAACGTGCAAAGCTAAACTGCTTAAGAGCCGATGTCTGAAATTATCGAGAATCAGGCGTCAGTCGTGAAATTTCGAATTTCTTTATATTTTGCCCAAGTAAGAGACCGGTCAATAAGTATAGGAGGGGGTGGGCCGGAGCACAGAGGGGGTGGGTCACTATGTTTTCAGCCATTCCAATAGGGTGAGTTATGCTATTTTCAGCCTCAGGAAGGGGTGGGTCATCAT